>ERZ795049.317-NODE-317-length-74116-cov-15.992574_pt1 | contig 74116 bp, 46 predicted proteins | sample MGYA00375133_ERZ795049 | MGnify/ENA primary metagenome ERZ795049 (study PRJEB30178, sample SAMN05720147) | activated sludge metagenome | isolation source: anaerobic digester from wastewater treatment plant | place: Japan | collected 2015-04-20 ... | reverse complement strand
GTCCGGAAGGATGCCCCCGGACATGTTTTTAAACTGTAACGAAGAGATAAAACGCCAAAGCCCAACAAACATCAGGAACCAAAACAGACAAGTTAGCACGATCTGTAGCAGGATCAGGGACAGGGCCTTAGCTTGCTGCTTGCATTAGCAAATATGCGTGGATGAAGCCATCTAGGTCGCCGTTTAGCACTGCATCGGCGTTTCCGGTTTCATAGTCTGTTCGCAGATCTTTAACCATTCGATATGGGTGCAACACGTAGCTTCTGATCTGGCTGCCAAAGTCGATTTCCTTCTTGGCCGCCTCGATCTTGTCTCGCTCAGACTCCTTCTTCTTACGCTCCAAATCGTACAACCTAGCCTTAAGCATCTTCATCGCCATACTACGATTCTTTAGCTGCGACCGCTCATTTTGACACTGCACCACAATCCCAGTCGGCAGGTGAGTCAACCTGACCGCCGAATCCGTCTTATTTACATGCTGCCCACCAGCCCCACCAGCTCGATAGGTATCAACCCGCAAGTCTTCATCCTTAACTTCAATATCAATCGTATCCTCAATGTCAGGCAGCACTGAAACCCCAGCAAAGGTCGTGTGGCGCCTTGCATTAGCATCAAAGGGCGAAATTCGCACCAACCTATGGACCCCACCCTCCGCCTTCAGATACCCATATGCCCAGTCGCCACTCACCTGAAACGCCACGCTCTTTAAACCAGCCTCTTCACCAGCCAACTCATCAAGCACGTCAACCTTGAACCCACGTCGCTCACACCACATCAGATACATCCGCAACAACATCTGGACCCAATCCTGGGATTCAGTACCACCCATCCCAGCGTGGATCTCCACAATCGCGTCATTACGGTCATTTTCCCCAGACATCATCCTCGCAAACTCAAGGTCCGAGATTTCTTGCTCAATTCGCTCAACCGAAGCCGCCACCTCCGTCGCAAACTCCTCCTCGCCCTCCAACTCAGCCATCTCCAGAAGCTCAGCCGCCTCCTTAATCGCATTCAGCGGGGCATCAACTGCGTCGATATCCTTTTGCAGCCGCGTTTTTTCCCTACCAAGGCTTTGCGCCCGTTGGTGGTCGTTCCAAAAATCTGGTCCTGCACTTATGACGTCAATCTCGGCAATACGGGCTAGTTTGGCTTCGCGGTCAAAGATACCTCCCGAGGACCTCGGCCCTCTCACGGAGGCTGGAAATACTGGCTTTCAACTCATCAAACATGCAATTTGGCCCTCAAAAAAACACGTCAGAGTTTGCCTTTATCCGCCCCACCTGTCAATTGGGGCGTTTTTGGGGTGAACCTGTGCGTCCACTCCTCACCGTTTCAAAAACCCCACGCTTATAAGTCTCCAACAACCTATTAAGCAACCTCTGATCGTTTTGAATCCTAATCCAGAGCCATGTCACATTTGGGTCAGCATCCTGATCGCAACTTGAAGACTCCGCAGTCGACACATTGATAGCCGTAAACAGATAAATCCCCTTGGGAGTCTCGATAAGCCTAGACTGACCAGCCGGCACGTACACGGCTCCTTCCGGGACGCCTTCACCATTAAGTCCAACAGTTAAGGCATAGTGGTCACTGTTCCACTGGCACATATCATCAGCCTGAAAGGCCTCGGTATAAGTCCGCCTGAACGAAGTATCCACTTTGAAAGGCACCTCAGGTGGAAGATTGGCTGTTATCGTCCCCGTAAAGTACCAAAGTACAGAACCATCAGGATCGTAGATACGTATTTGCCTAGCATTCGGTGCAAGTGCTTCATTTCTATAGGTTATCAGGCGTCCTCTGCTGAGGTCTGGCACTACGTCTGCAAGAAAAGTATCCATTCGAATTCTGATGGCTTGCCCCGTACTGTCAGCAAGCCACAAAGAAAACCCAGGATAAGGGTCTTGATCGGTCGTGATTTGTCGGACCGTTGCCAGAATATAGCCGCCGTTATCCGACCCTCCAATGACAGACTCGACCTCAGTCCCGGCCGCGGTAGTAATCGACACCTGTAACCCTGGGTGACCCCCAATTGGTAAGGCGCCTTTGGTGTACTTCGCCGCCGAGGCGCAACCCACCGTCGACAAAGCGGCAATGGCAAGAATTGCATGGGGCACTGAACCACAAAACTTTTTGACCAAAAGGGCTGCGTTTTCACCTCTAAAGATGCTTTTAAATGTGTGCAACAATTGACACCTCATTATTCCAAGGATTAGTATAGCATCGGTCTTTTTATGCGAGTCTGAAATGCTTTGGAAAGGTGTTCAGTGGAGGTCTCTTCTGGCGGCATTTCCGTTATTAGCGCTGGTACTTCTTTTTTCGTTCCCAGCTAACGCGGATAAGCCGATAGATGTCCGTGTGTTGCGTGTGTCGGGCGCTGGTTTAAGCCCTGACACCGCTGAAATGCTCACAGAGGTGGTTTTGGCGAAAATTGCCCAAAACTCCAAATATCGAGCCCTGCCGGTGCCTGCAGAGGACCCCATCGACATGATGATTGATGCCGGTTGTATCGACTTCGATGCCGAGTGTCTGGTCAAGCTGGCCGGCGGCGCCGACATGGTTCTATACACCGAGGTTTTTGAGCGTAATGGTGCCCAGGCCATCAACCTACGTTTGGTGGAGGTTGCGACACTTAAGGTTCAAAATCCAGAAGGTGAGGTGCAAGACCAGGCCAGGGTCGCTGACTTTTTGAGTACCGCGCTTGAGCGAATTTTGGGGCCAGAGCCCGAAAAAACTCCTGGTCCAGTTCGTGTTGACCTGCTGTCTACCCCACCGGGCGGTGAAGTATGGATCGATGGTGAGTTCATAGGCTTAACTCCCGTTGTCACCAAGCTAAAACCTGGCACATTCAAGCTGAGGGTTGCAAAGGCTGGCTTTGAAGAGTTCAAGGATTCGCTGGTCATCGAGCCTGGTAAGGCTGCTCAGTTGAACATGGCATTGGCCGCCATTGAGGTTCCCATTGCTGATGCTGCCGCCGCTCCTGCCGAGAAAGAGCCCAGAAAGGAAGTAAAAACGCCGGTTTATAAGAAATGGTGGTTTTGGACGATCATTGGGGCCGTCGTTGTTGGTGGCGCAACTACAGCCGGTGTGTTAGCCGGCCAGCAGTCCGGAACTACCGGAAATAGCGGTGCCAGTTTTTCCCATGATCCCTTCATGGCTCCCCAGGATGTAACGATTTATCCTAGATAGAGGTGTCGTAATGAAAAGATTTTATGTATCAATTATTGTTGCGGCCTTCTTCAGCGTTTCATGCGCCGACGATGGGGCGTTTGTATCATTTCAAGGGCCGGAAGAATCTGAAAATGGCGTTTTGCAAATTGCTTTGGAAGGCCTAGAGGCTGAGTATTTCAAGATTCAGCTTTACCCAACCCTACCAACTACACCAGATGTCGAACCCTATTTTGCATCTGAATGCAGTCTGGCTAAACGTGGGTTTGGCTTAAACAGGCTTAAGACCGGTAAGGATTATGTCCTTGTATTCGAGTCGTTTTCGACTTCTAGCTGTCAGGCTGGTTCCAGGGTTGGCTACGGCGTTAGAGGCGGAATTGAAGTGTTTCCCGAGGGGGTTGGAAACGCGATCTACTACGTTAACGTTAACCGCTCTGGCGACATAACCCCGCTGCCTGTTCCTGGGCCAAGCTTGAGTGCGCCTAACCCACCGATTTCCTGTGTGTCTGATGGTGACTGCCAGGAATTGATCGACTGCCCCGATCCGGCCGAATGTCGCTTTGTGCTGTCGGTTGCATGTGATAGCAACGAATACTGCCCGGACGGGACCAAAACGATGCAGTACAAATTGCATCCAGCCGCGACTTGTAACCTGGGATTTTGCAAGTTGACCAGTCTGTTTCCTTTAAATACCCAGACCGCAAGGGCTTTTCACCTGGCGGCTTCTTCCACCGAGGGTGACTTGTCTATCATTGGCGGCCTTGCCTCTTCAGGTATCAGGTCACTGGTGGCCAAATCGGGCACTTTTGACAAGCCTGACCTTGAGTCATTTTCCGCAAACACTGGTTTGTTCTCGCATCTCCAGTTTGATCGAGATCTAGGCAATTCCTTGGCCCTGTCCAGCACCACCATGGTTGGAGATAACCTGCTGATGATAGTGGGAGGAACGTCTGCTATCTCGGCCGGCTTGGTTGGTGAAAGCATTGTCCCTTGGCCTGTTCCTGGTAAGTGCACAGATACAGAATGCCAACTGTCCGAAAAAATGTGGCTAGTTGATTTGGATGCAGGCACGGCCAGCCAATCGGAGCTTCCATTACCAACAGCCACAGGTCAGGTTGTACAGATCCCCAGCGTAGATGGCAAACCCAGGGTATTCATTAGATCCGGGCTGGTTCAATCGCTGGTTCAAAACGAACTGCGTCCCGGTCGCGAGGCCTGGATATGCTCCATTGCCGACGACATGACCACGGATTGCACCCCTGTTGCAGAAACCAGCCAACGTTCTGGTAGATACATGGCCACAGGCGTTTGTCTGACTGAAAATAACGACGGCACCTGCAGCGATTATTTGGTACTTGGGGGTAACTCTGAAGGAACTTCGTTTGCGGAAGTTTTCTCGATTACTGAAGAAGGCCCTGTAATTTATCCATTGGTACCCTTAGAGGGCGTTCCAGACACTTTGTTTGGTGCCACGGCGGTTAACCTTAGTGGTCAGATTTTGGTTATTGGTGGCGGCTCTGTGCCCAGAAACGCAGACTCTGCTTTGCTGGTTTTCGACGTCAACCTTACCAATCGCACCATTGCTGGCAGAGCAGTCTCTTTGTCTGATAACCAGGAAAGCCAGCTTGAGCGGATTTGCCACACCGTCACCCCATTGGCTGGAGGCTGGGATCTTCTGGTCACCGGTGGTCTCAACGCCGACCTTAAGCCAACCAGATCTGCAACCCTCATCAGGGTTACCGAAGAAGGCATCTCCATTCTTAAGCAGTGGGAAGGGCTTGCTGTTCCTCGCGCTGGCCACACCGCTACAAGGCTTCGAGGTGGGCTGCTGAATGGTGGGATCGTCATTACAGGAGGCCTAAACTCACTTCTTAGTTCTCCTTCCTTCGCCGAGGGTGCTGAATTTTATCTGCCCTAAGGCTGCTGGCATTTCGCTACGATAAACACTTGGTGGTTGTCAGTGAGAGGGCTACAAAGGCTCAGGGCGTTATTGGCGACTGAAAGTTACGATGTTACGGCCTTGGCTTTGGCGGTGTTTGCCATATCGGCGTTTGTGCTGTTGATCCTTAGCGTGCCCGGAATTTATGTCAAAGATTCCGGTGAGTTGGTGGCTGCAATCCGAGGTATGGGAGTCCCCCATCCAACCGGTTTTTCGCTGTATTGCTTGACTGGCAAATTGTTTGACCTGCTTCCCTGTGGTGCCGGCGCGTTTCGAGCCAACGTTTTTTCGGCTGTCAGCGCAGCAGGGGCAGCGACTCTTGCGTTTTTGTTGACCGTCGAACTGGCTCGCATCCTTGGCATCAGGTTCAATTTGGTCGCGGCTCTTGTTTCCCCCATCGCTTTGATAGCTAGCCACTTGTTTTGGCAACACGCTACAACAACCGAGGTCTACGCCTTTTCCCTTGCAGGCATGTTGCTTGCTTTTTTGGCCTGGGTTCGGGGCGCTTTTTTGCAAGACGCTAGGTGGCTTGCTGTCGGCGCTGTGGTTACAGGCCTTGGTGCAGGCGGCCATCTGACATGGCCCTTGTATGGGGCGATGGTTGGTTTCTTTGCTCTGATAGTCTATTTACGCAGTACCAAGCGCTTTAGCTTGGTTCCCATCCTGGCGTTGCTGGCCATTTTGGGAAGTCTGGTCAGTCTTTATCTTTTAGCCGCCGCAAATCAAGGCCCCTACATGAACTGGGGAAGTCCTGCTGATCTAAAGGGTTTCCTTGCTCATTTGACCGGGTCCAGGATTCGTACATCGTTTCAAGACGAGCTTTCAGGCGTGCCTTTGGGCCTTGTCTGGATAAACTTCAAACGCTCAGTTTTGACCCTTTCAGATGGTGCAATCGCCATCATTCCGGCCGCTTTGGCGGGTCTGGTATCGCTGTTTATCAAACGCCCATTTTTTGGGATTGTGGCCTTATGTTTGCTGTTTGCTGATCTGCTTTTTTCCGCCCGCATAAATCCTATGGGAATCGTTGATTGGCAGACCTTGCTGCCGTCCGCATCCTACTTGGCGATTTTAGCAGGGGTGGCAACTGTGGTGTTGTGGGACTACAAGTGGGGCAAAGTGCTTGTTTTTGCATCGATAGCTGCCGCTTTGGCCCAGTGGAGCGTTTCACCAATCGAACGCAGGATGGATCGGGTAACCGCTGCATCAGACATCGTTTGGGACTTTTTGGACGCTTTACCACCGTCTGCCACAGTATTTACCAGCAGCGACAACCTATCTTCCGGTTTGGCTGGCATCCAACTGGTTGAAACTGCAAGGCCAGACGTTTTGGTATTGGTCAAGCAGCACATGTCAGATGCCAAGTACACGGCGGCTCGCTTGGACCAGCATGGAGGGGCAAGTAATCGTCCAGTTCTTGTTGGGTCGTTTAAGGGCCAAGCCTTTCAAAGTGCATCGGAGACGCCTCAGGATGCAGTCATCAGGGCGTTAAAGGCGTCAAGCCAAGACGGTGCAGTGTGGTTTGAACTAGGGGAGGGCATGGTTGATCGCGCTGTCATGCCCAATCTGGAGCCAGATTTTCCTGCATTCAGGTACGTGGAAAGGCAGTCTAGCGACCAAGCTGATGAGGTGGCAGAAAGAGCCATCGTCCACATTGAAAATGCCGACAGATGGGCTGCGGGCTGGTCTTCTAACTTCCTGACGCAACTTGGGATATGGGCTGTCTTTAAGAACAACAGTGCTCAAGCGGCGCGTTACACGGCAATGGCCATCAAAGCAGAACCTGGAAACGCCAAGGCGCTGAACAACATGGCTGTAATTTTAAGGGCTGAAGGTGACTTTGAGAACGCGATCAAGTTCGCAATCCTTGCAGTCAAGGCAGATTCCTCCTATCAAAGAGGGTGGAAAACCTTGGCGAACACCGCGCAGATGGCTGGTGACAGTGAAACGTTTAAAAAAGCCCAAAATGCGTTAAAGAGTTTTGAGCGCTGATGTTTACTGCGTGCTGACCGGGGTCAGGTTTAGATACTCGCCAACGGCTTTTGCAACGATTTTATAGCCTTTTGATGACAGATGCTCTTCTTGCAAATACTGCGCTTCAAAGTCCTGCCAGCCATGGGTTTTAAGAACTTGTCGAAATTGCGGAAAAAGATCAATGCATTCCAGTTGATTCTGATTGCAGGTTTGTAAAAGCAATTCGTATTGTTTTTGGCCCCTGAGCCCCATGTCTTGTGTGGGATCCAACTCAAATCGCCAGGGCATCAAAACGAAGATAGGTCGAGCGTTTTGCTTTTGTGCCTCACGTCTCATTTCTAATATCAACCACTCTCCAAGTTCTGCGATTGTTTCATCTGTTTCTGACGGTGAAGGGCGCAGCGAAATGTCTAGCAGCAACTTAGGAAGCGCTATTATCAACGGCAATTGGCGCTTCAAACGCTGCTGTCTTGTTGGTACCGGGCTGCCGGTAAGCGTCCATTTTCTATCGGCCTTCTTAAACACCGGTTTGGCCCCTGAAAAGTGCCTGGTCGTTAATCGATCAAGGTCGTGAGTTATCAGGCCAACCAAGAGAACATCCGGACTGAATCTTTTCATCATTGTTTTGGCCTTAAGATAGACTTGGTCCAACCCATATCCAGGAGTGCCAGCGTTTAACGCCTCTACATTGTTGAAGCTTTTTTCCAGGTGCGCAGTGATGGTGCCCTGGTCGTCCGCACCAATCCCAAACGTCATGGAATCTCCAACTGCCAGAACGCGAAGATTGGTGGGGTCTTTTGTCAAAGAACGTTCGCGTTCACTTCTAAATCCATTGGAATCAGTTGAAATCATGCGCTGTTTGTTATCGAAATCTTTGTAGTTGGGCTTTACATCGAAGCCAAGGTCAGGGTTGTGAATCAAGTATCTGGGGGAATCGACAGGCCCGTAAAGTGTTGCGAATTCACAAAACTCCCCGTAGGGCGCACAACCATGGAATCTAAAGAACTTCAAAAAGACCCAAGTGCCAGCTCGTGCCCCAAGCTCCACAAGCACCAAAATGGCCAGGATGGTGCCAAAAAACCTCAAGAATTTGTTGCTTTTTATGCTCAAAACAACACCTCATCGTGAACCATGACCGCCACTAACATACATCGGTCTGGCAAAATGTACCAACAGCTAGCTCCAACGTTTCCCTTTATCATCTGATTTTGGGGCAACGGCGCTCTTTTTTGATATACTGCCGCGCCTTTTGGGTACGGGGAGTTGCCATGAAGCCCACTGTGGCGCTGGTTGGGCGCCCAAACGTTGGAAAATCCACTCTGTTTAACAGGATTCTTGGTCGCAAAGCGGCAATTGTTGAAGATCTGCCTGGAGTTACCAGGGACCGCAACTATGCCGAAACAGACCATGCTGGTCGCGCCTTGGTAGTGGTCGACACCGGCGGATTTGAGCCTGATTCGGACGATGAGATGCTGGTTCTGATGGCCAGCCAAGTGGAAATCGCGTTGGCCGAGGCGGACGCGATAGTCCTGGTCATGGATGGCAGGGCTGGCCTGACCGACGTTGACAAGGACATCTTTGAAAAGATCAGGCGAGCAGGCAGGCGGGTGTACTTGGCGGTCAACAAGATAGACTCTCCAAGCCTGATGCCTTTGCTTGCTGATTTTTACACCCTTGGTGCCGAGCATGTCTTTCCCATCACCGCCGAGGGTGGCAGCGGGGTCGCTGAACTACTGGAACAGATCCTTGAAGACACAGACGCTCCCCCAATAACGCCCCCAGAGGCGGACGAAGGCTTGGGGCCTTGCCGCCTGACGATAGTTGGGCGCCCCAACGTAGGCAAATCCACGCTTTCCAACGCCATAATCGGCCACGAGCGCTTCTTGACCAGCGACGTCGCCGGCACCACCCGCGACTCGATTGACTCGTCCTTCACCGCCAACGGTCGCCAGTACATCTTGGTCGACACCGCCGGGGTCAGGCGCCGAAAGCGCGTAGAATCCGGCGTCGAGCGAATGAGCGTCGGCCGAGCCATGCAGGCCATAGACCGCGCCCACGTTGTGGCCCTTGTCTTTGATGCAACAGAAGGCTTGACCGACCAAGACAAAAAGCTGGCCTCTCTAATAACGGACCGAGGCCGCGGCCTGGTATTAGTAGCAAACAAATGGGATTTAATGGCCGGAAAAGAATCAGCTGAGGCCTTCACCAAGCGGATTCGCAACGAAGCCTCGTTTTTGAGCTTCGCGCCCCTAATCTTGTTGTCAGCAAAAACCGGCAAATCCACCCAACGGGTCCTACCCACCGTAGACAGAGTCTACACAAACCTATTTCGCAGGATAACCACCTCGGAACTAAACCGTTTTTACGAACAAGTAATCCAAACTCATCCCCCCCACACCACCGGCACCAAAACAGTCCGAATCAAATACCTGATGCAGGTCGATGTCAACCCCCCTGTAATCTTGCTCTATCGCGGCGGCACGGGCTTGATACCCGACTCGTACCTGCGGTTCCTGACCAGAGAGATCCGCAAGCGCTGGGACTACGAAGGCGTGTCGCTGGTCCTAGCCCCAAAAGGGGCGCGGTAGGGGCTGGGGCGGGGACAGTAAGGGTTTCCGTGTTGACGTTTGAGGGGGGGGTATGGTAGCCAATTGTTGTCTGTGATTGGGGCATGCCATGAGGCGTGTTTTTGAGTTTACCCTGTTTGTGGTCGCTGTTTTCTATTCTGGCTCGGTTTTTAGTCAGGCTGCCGCTGTTGACATTGGATGGGTGCAAATTCCAGGTGGTAGTTTTACTATGGGCTCCAGTGGCAAGGGCGCTGAAGAAGACGAAACTCCCGCTCACAAAGTAAACGTCCCAGAGTTTGAAATGAGCAAAACCCCAGTAGACGTTGATCAGTATAAGGCCTGCGTCGACGCAGGTGTGTGCGAGGCCCCGGATACCGAAGAAGGCTGTAATTGGGGAAAATCAGATCGCGGAAGTCATCCCATATATTGCGTCGACTGGGAGCAAGCTCAAGCCTTTGCCACTTGGGCTGGAGGTCGTTTGCCCAGCGAGGCTGAATGGGAGTACGCGGCTCGCAGCGCTACCCGTGGCTGGAAGTATCCTTGGGGGAATAAACGAGCAAATTGTTCGCTGGCTGTAATGGCGGAATCAAGTAAACGACAAGGCTGTGGCAATGACGTCACTTGGCCTGTTTGCAGCAAGCCAAAAGGCAACAGTGCTCAAGGTTTACGCGATATGGCCGGCAATGTAATGGAGTGGGTCCAGGATTTTGCCTCAAAAAACCAATCAAAGAAAATGTTTGAAACTTTCATAAAATGAAAGTATCCTGCATTTTATGCAGACGCTTACCGAAAAAATCCTGCAGGCTGACCTTGGAAAGAGGGTCATTTTTCATAATCAGGTTGCAAGACTCGTAACCGGCTCCGACCAGCGGCGTTATAACTTGGTCAATCGCGCCCTCAACAGCGGTGAGCTGGTGCGGCTGCGGCGCGGGCTGTACATGCTTTCACCGAAAATCACCGGTTTCACGCCGCACCGGTTTGTGATTGCACAAGCTATTGTCCCAGGCTCCTTTGTAAGCATGGAAACAGCCCTTTCATGGCATGGATTAATCCCAGAACAGGTTCATTCAGTCCTATCAATGGTTCCCGGGCCTCGCTTGTTGGAAGTTGACCACGACCTGGTCGGGCATTTTCAATTCCTACCAAGCGCCTTGGTAAAAGGCCAGTTTTTACAGATGGTTGACAGGCATCAATTCGGCCCTCAATTTGCCCTCGTCGCATCCCCAATCAGGGCAGTAACAGACATTATCTACATCAAAAAGCTACAACCACAGGATATGGCGCATTTATTCGACTTTTTGCGCATCGACCGCCATGATTTTCCAAAAATCTCGAAAGCAACCTGGAACATCTTGGCCAACACCTACCAACACTCAAGAATGGTCAAATGCATAAGAGCCCTACAACTGGAGCTGAAAGCACGTTGACGGGGCAGGGACAGGATCAGGGACAGGACCAGGATCAGGCACAAGAACCGCACAAGCCTCAAGAACCAGGCGGGGCCGGCCGTTTCTGTGTTGACGGCCCATGGTGGTTGTGATAACCAACTCTTTGTCCTCCATTGGGACCATGCAATGAAGCGCGTTTTCCAGTTTGTCATTCTCGGAGTCGTCCTCTCCCTATCTAGTCCCGTCCTCAGCCAGTCCAAGCCCGTCGACATTCAGTGGGTCAGGATTCCCGGCGGCAGCTTCATCATGGGCTCCACCGATAATGTCGCTGACGCCGACGAAAAAGCCGTCCATCCAGTAAAGGTGCCAACCTTTGAAATCAGCAAAACCGAGGTCACCGTCAATCAATACATGGCCTGTGTCGTCGCCGGTGCCTGCACCGCACCCAACACCGGAGACGACTGCAATTGGGGCAAGTCCGGCCGCGGAAATCACCCCATCAATTGCGTCGATTGGCAGCAGGCTCAAGTATTCGCAAACTGGGCTGGAGGCCGCTTACCCACCGAGGCTGAATGGGAGTACGCAGCTCGCAGCGGCGGTCGTGACTGGAAATACCCCTGGGGCAATGAAGAAGCAACGTGCGCCCTCGCTGTAAAAGGCGGTTGTGGCCACACCAGCACAACCCCAGTTTGCGGCCTGGAAGAAGGCAACACCTCCCAAGGCTTGTGTGACATGGCCGGCAACGTCTGGGAGTGGGTCCAGGATTGGTATCACGACAGCTACAAAGACGCCCCCAACGATGGCTCTGCCTGGGTATCACCCCTAGGCACTCACCGGGTTGTACGCGGTGGCGCTTACCGCCTAGGCGCCCAATTCGTACGCTCGGCCAAACGCGGCATCAGCTTGCCCAGCACCCGCGACGACGATTTAGGCTTCCGCCTCGCCAAATCCGTGCGCTAGGCGGGCGCGGGGACAGGGTCAGGGTCAGGTTGGTTATTTTTGGGGCGGGGCTTTCGCTCTTGACGTTGGGCATAAATCCGGTTACTTTATGCGCCGCTTTTGTGCTCGTTGACAATTTTTGGTGACGATTCCCGTTGGTGGCTGCTGATGGATGACCAATATTGGATGAAACTGGCGCTGGCCGAGGCCGAGGCCGCTTTTGAGGCCGGTGAGGTTCCAGTTGGTTGTGTCATCGTTGCTGGGGATCAGATCCTTTCAAGAGGGCAAAATCAAGTAGTTAGACTTGGTGACCCAACCGCCCATGCCGAGTCCCTGGCCATAAGACAGGCCATGAACGCCGGGCGCTTCAAGGTTGCCGGGGCTACCTTGTACGTGACGATGGAGCCGTGCCTGATGTGCGCTGGCGCCATATTGCTTGCCCGCCTTGAACGCGTTGTCTATGGTTGTGACGATCCCAAGGGTGGGGCCGCTCGAAGCCTTTACACCGCCCTCAGTGACGAGCGCCTGAACCACAGGTGCAAGGTCACACCAGGAGTCTTAGCCCAGCAGGCATCCGACCTGTTGAGCTCGTTCTTTGAAGAATTGCGTAACCGTCGATAATGGCGGTACTTTTGTTGGAGAGATGACCGAGCTGGCCGAAGGTGCACGACTGGAAATCGTGTGCAGGTTTACCCCTGCCGGGGGTTCGAATCCCCCTCTCTCCGCCATTTTTCACGAACCTGGAGAGCTGGCCGAGAGGTCGAAGGCAGCTGACTCGAAATCAGCCGTGGGTGTATGCTCACCGGGGGTTCGAATCCCTCGCTCTCCGCCAAACAATCTACAATTAGCCTAATTTATCTGGCCTTAAGTCGCCCCCAATTTGGATTCTTGTTTGCCTTTAATTTATAGTAAAGCGCCCTTTGCGGACCGAGAACAGCTTCCATGAAAAGAAATGTCGTTGTGGCCGGCACATTTTATGAATCAGACCCGAAGAAGCTGAACGAATACTTAAAAAACCTACTTTCCACATCCTCTTTGACGCTTGATGAGCACGAAAAAGAACCGCTTGCCGTCATGGTTCCACACGCAGGTTACAGTTTTTGTGGCAAGGTGCTATCCGACATTTATCAAGGCATTAAAGTCCCCAATCGCGTGATTATTTTGGCCCCAAACCACACTGGATTGGGGCAGGCTGTGTCTGTATCGCCGGCCGCCTGTTTTGAGACTCCCATTGGGAATATTCAAAACGATAAAGAAATTGGGAGGTTATTGGTTGAATCAGGACCCTTTGTTTGGGACGAACTAGCCCACCTTCAGGAGCATGCCATCGAGGTGCACCTGCCGCTGCTTTTGACAAAAAATCCAAAGGTTAAAGTCACCGCCGTTTGTCTGCGGACCAACGGTTTCCAGGCATGCGAGGAAATGGGTAACAAGCTTGCTGCTGTACTGACGTCGATTCCCGAGCCTGTGTTATTGGTTGCCAGCTCTGATATGAACCACCATGAACCCTGTAACGTCGCGCTGCGCAAGGATAGAATGGCGCTTGACAGGATTTCAGATATTGACCCAAGGGGGTTATTCACCGCCGTTGTTGAACACAACGTCTCCATGTGCGGTCTGGTCCCAATGGTGGTCGTCCTTGTGGCCGCAAAGGCCCAAGGCGCCAAGCACGCTAGAGTGGTCTCCTACTGCACAAGCGGCGATCACAACGGCGACATGTCCAGCGTAGTAGGCTATGCCGGGGTTATCGTATCAAAAGGAGCACAGGACGGAGACAGACCCAAGCTTGTTTCGATGTAGGCCCAGGGGCAGGCTCAGGGATTCATCACTGTGTAGTAGTAGCTGCCTCGGCCTTTGAATTCTTGTGGTTTTCCATCGACTTCTACTTCTATGGCGTAGATGCCGTCAAAGTAATACATCACTGGTTTTGCGAATTTCGAGATTATGAAGCGGGCGGCGGCACCTGATGATTCAAGGTAGTCTTCGCTGGACGTCAGCTTTGTTGCCTTGATGGCGCCTCTAAAATTGCCTTTTTGTGTGGTTCCTGAAATCTCCATCAACCGTGGTGCCTGGTAGCCTGATTTTTTGGGGTCAACGTAGGGATCAGACAGCGAGACGTTGAAATCGACCGACTCAAACACAACCTTGCCATTTCTGAACAACACCGCCTGTCTGATCGGAGCCCCGCCATAAACCTTCGGAGTCCTGATATCCGACACTAGCAAAGTCGTTTTTTCGCCCAAAACTCGAAATCTGGCCCACGTTTGAGCCTGCTCATGCGGACCAATGCTGGCCACCGAATGGTCTGAATGGATTAACCCTTTGACCTGATGCTCTTTATTGTTGTCTTTAGTCTTGACCGTCCCGCTGACCTTACCTACTGGAACTAGGTACTGGAATGCATAATAGCTGGTCTTCTTTTTGCCATACTGAGCCTTGGCAGTCCCAGGTTTCCACGGCTGGGCGATGTTTTCGATGACCAATTCAGCTGATAACTCTTTGTTTTCAAGTTGAATTTTTAGGTTGTTCAGCGGCCCACTCAAACGGTTGTCCCCAAATTGCAACAGGAATTGATCCTTCTGCCAGGACCACTGGCTGCTGGAATATTCGGAAGTTGTCTTGTATTTGCGGCCATCAGGAGTGCCAAATTCAACTTTTACAAAGCCTTTGCCGTCGCCTGGCCCCATATTGCTGATTAAAAACTGCACATAGGCCGTGTAGCCATCATCAAGGCGAAACACAAAAGCCCACCACTCGCTGTAAAACTCGTTGGTCTTGTTTTCAGGCCGATCATAGTGGGGAAGCGCGTCTTCAAGCTTAACTTTAGTTGAACCTGGTTCAAAGGGGGTTAGCGGGTCAGCATGTAAAAGAGCTGGAACAAGCATCAACACAAGCGCGAAATAGACTGATTTCATAAAAAAGCCTCCATAAACAGCATCGGTCGCAGACGCCCCAGCCCTCAAAGTATTCTCAACATAGTTGGAACTAGCAAAAATTCCAATGATATTTCAAGGCCCTTGCGTCGCCTTATGCTTTAACATTTCAAGCACTTCGTCAACTGGTGCACCTTTTTCAACAGCCAGCTGGCAGATGTTGGTGGCGCGTACCACATCTGGCTGGCTCGCCAACAGGATGCAGAGGTTTCCCAAGGCCGCTGGCATTCCTGGGCGCATCTCAATCGCCTTGACCAAAGAATCCATCGCCTCTTGAGGCCTGCCTAGCTGCATCAACACTCTGCCCCTGTTGTTTAACGCCGATGCATTAGTCGGGTCTATTGATAGGGACCGTTCAATCGCCGTCAATCCAGCCTCCAGATCGCCATCTTGTTGCAGCGCTAATCCCAGATTGTTCCAAAGCCTAGTTGACCCAGGATATGCCGCAAGCGATGAATCAAACAGCGATTTTGCGTTCTTGAAATCGCTGTTTCTGGAGGCCAGCATCCCCAAAAATCCAAGGCAAAACAGAACTACAACAGCGGCGGCGCCAAAACCGATAAAGCGGCTTGAGACTTTCGTGCGCAAAAACTCGACAATCCCGACCAAAATCAGCGCAAATCCAGCAGATGGAAGGTACAGCAAGCGCTCTCCAAACAACACTGAGCTCGGGATGATCAAGTTGGAAATCAAGGCATATGGGATGGTCAAAACGGCTGCTCCAACGGCTATCAAGGCGCTTTTATGTTTGGAAAAAGCCGACCAAAAGTATAAAGCCAACCCGGAAATGATTATTACGAACCCAACCAAGGCCAAGCCCAAAGAAGCAGTCTGGGGTAGTCCAGTGGCGTTAAAACCATAATCAACGGTTGTCTTCATGGGAAAAACCAATAAAGACAGCGCAAGTGGGACCAGGTTCAAGGCCGATTTGATGCGTTCAAAGGGACCAACCAAGACAAGCGGGTTGTCTTGCCAGGGGATGTGAGCTGTTGTAATGCTTCCAATGGCCCAGTAGCGCAGGCCTAAGTATCCGATTAACATCACGAAAGCTGTTCCTGCCATAGCGGCGATGGTTTTCCAGGAAGAGCCGGGCAGCGCAGCTCCAACCGCTATCAACAAGAAGGGAATGGTGACAGCGCCTTCCTTGAACAAAAGCGCAAGAATGGTAACTGTGCCAGTCAAAATCAGCAGCAGGGCCCTTTGTTTTTTGTCTTGCTGCTGCGTCCCAATTTCAGGGCTAGGTGACTGAAACGCTTTGACCGCCAAAATAAGCAGGGCCAGAATAAGCAGGGTGCTTGTCAGCTCCTCCCTGGTAACTACAAAAAAGATGGCCTCGGCGTGGATTGGGTGAGCAGCAAACCACAAGGCCCCAAGAGCCGAGGCCGTGATACCGGCACCCAAACTCAGTGCTAAAAGCATCAAAGCCACCGAAGCGGCACCATGAAGCATCAGGTTTGTGAGCCTGTACAACAACGGGTTTAGCCCGACCATCTTGTGGGTGGCAGCAAGTGATAAAACCGAAAGAGGCCTGTAGTTAGGGGTGTGACTATAGTTAGCCGTAGACCCCCAGGCGTTTGAAGAAAATATTTCTTTGACATCCAGCGAATCAACCACAAGCGGATTGTTTACAACCGCCCAGTTGTCATCAAACAGAAAAGGATAATTCAAACCTCTGAGTCCCGGCAACACAGCTGCCAAGAAGACTAAAGCGGCAAGGCCAGCGATTGCGAATTTAGGTTGCACGTTTTTCACAGGTATCTCAAAGGCAAAGACGCTTGGGGATTATACACCGGAAGGGCTGGGACTGGGACAGGTGTGGGGGCGGGGCAGGTGCGGGGACAGGGACAGGGGCAGGCCCAGGATCAGGGCCAGAGCCGGGGCCAGGCAAACGGGGACAAGAACAGGGGGCTTTTGAGGGCTGGCTTGAGCTTGAGACTGTTGATTCAGCGAGTTCAGAGTTGACATCGCGGCGGCAGAACAGGATAATCCCATGGATCTGTACTCCCACATTTGGAGGAACGTCAGGATGCTGAAACGTTTATGGTTTTTCCTGCCAGTAATGGCTTTTGTTGCTTTTGGTATTGGCTGCAAGGAATCTGGTGGTGGCCTCAAGCAATTCTCGACTATCGAGATTGATCCAGCCAGAACCACTGTTGAAGTCGATAACTCCTATTCATCGGAATATAGGATAACCGTCAGAAATACAGGGAATATCGATTTAAATATCACCGACCTTGTATTGGACTATACCCCCGTTACTGACGAAGAGACGCAAGCCGGCCCGGCCTTTTACATGAGACGCGTCGACCTGCCTGTCGCTGTCAAGCCAGTTGGCGTAGGGGACATCTCTGAACAGTACTTTACCTTCACTGTTTCATTCAAACGTTATGAAGACTTCAAAGGCAGGTCTGCCACTCTAACGATTGTGAATGACAACACCGAATATGCCGACAAGCGAAATCTGGCCGTGAAGTTCAACACCCGCCAGTGCGCCCCCAACCTGAATCTGCCGGCCCAAGTTGACTTTGATCATGTCGGCTTTGAAGATTCAGGCGAAGAGATGATTGCCTTGAACAACACCGGTTCTTGTCGTTTGGACATAGATTGGGTCCGCCTTGATGGCAAACCAACTTTTGAAATTGAAATTGATGGCCAAGTAATCCCAGCTAGCGAGGACTTCCAGGAAATCAGATTTGACCCACCCCTTTCTGTTGAGCCGAACTCTGGTACGGTCTGGACGGCCAGGTTTACCCCTGTTGATGGTGAGCCTGACAAGGCCAACTTGGTTATCCACTCTAACAACACCGCGGCCGTTGCTGGTTTGAATCAAGTCGAATTGATTGCAAACTCGACGGGCCCAAAACTGACAATTGACCCGAATCCTGTTGATTTTGGGGCTAAATTGATTGGCAAGGTCGCCATGATGGATGTCAAACTGGTCTCCTCAGGGACTGCCGATCTGGTTATGACCGACATCAAGGTGGAAACTATCGAAGCTGTCGGTTCTTTTACAATCGACCTTTCAACAATTCCGGATGGCCCCCCGACCGCCGAAAAGCCGTTGACTCTCTCTCCTGGTGCGTCTGTGACCATTCAGGCCACATACGAGCCTCCAGTTGAGCCAAGCGCCCTTGATGAAAACGACGTCCCAATCAAGGACAGGGCTGAGTTGATCGTCAAGGACAACACATTCAGCGGTGAAACTGTCGCGCCAATGAGTGGTTTTGGTGTCTCTGCCGAGTGCCCCACTCCTGTCATCTTGATTGAAGAGGGTGAAGAAGTTGGTCCCGTAACGATTTTGCACCTGCATGGCGAGCAAAGTGTTGGGGCCAATGGCGAAATCGACAGGTATAACTGGAGTGTTACTCAACCTGAAGATAACAAGTTTAACTTCGTACCAAACGTCACCTTCGAAAATCCGACTCACCAAGCAAACGTTGCTGGCGAATACATTTATTGCCTCGATGTGTGTGACCAGGAGAAGTGTTCATGGGACAACGATTGTAAATCCACTGCCTGCAAGAAAGTGGTTGTTGTTCCAGACGAGGCTATTTTGGTCGAGCTGACTTGGCGTACTCCTGGCGACCCTGATGAGTTTGATGAAGGGCCTGACGCTGGATCCGACCTTGACTTGCACTTTGCCCATCCATTTGCTCACTCTCAGGACGTGGATGGTGATGGACAGCCTGATCCATGGTTTGACGAAACCTATGATGTTTTCTGGTTTAACGTGAACCCAGAATGGGAAACCAGCAACCCTAATGCCCGTGACAATCCAAAGTTAGACCGTGACGATACGGATGGTGCTGGTCCTGAAACAATCACGCTAGGCGTTCCAATGAGTGGGCGTGTGTACAGAGTTGGCGTTCATTACTGGGATGACCACGGTTATGGAATCGCATATCCACGTGTAAAAATCTGGATTCGTGGAATTCAGGTTTATGACCGCGACCTTGAGGACTTGGGCTTAAGCTTAAGCCGCTGCGACATGTGGGAAGTGGCAACCATCACTTGGCCTCATGGTACTGTAGTTGAGATCAAGGACAGTCAGGGTAACCCCAAGATTATTCCAAAGTACCAAAACGACAAATTCGTTGGTTTGACCGGCGGAAACTGCCGTTAAAATCTAATCTGCCCCTGTCCCGGTCCCTGCCTCAGCCTCCTGTCCCAGCCCCTGCCTCCTGTCCCAGCCTCCTGCCCCCGTCCCCGCCCCCAATCCAGCCCCAGTTCCATCCAATTACAACTTTTCTCCAATTCACTAGTTACATATGTGTTAGATAGCGTATAAACTACTCGGGCGTTCGTTTGACTGCGCGTTTTTGGAGGCACAGATGCTTCGTTTCCTGAAACTGAATTTCCTCTTGGTTATGTTGCTGGCGGTAAACTCTGGGTGCTCATGTTCTGACAGTAGCCGTGCCGCGGATGACATGATTCTTGGCGTTAATCCATCGATAATTAGCTTTGGTTCCGTGGCTATTCACAGCTCTAAATCAGTTACCCTCACCCTGACACACTTGGGGTCTTCAGGTGAAATACTGCTTAACGACATCTCAATCAGCAGTCGCTCCACCGAATTTACCTTTGATGAACCTACTGTTAACAAACTTGGCGTCGGTGAATCCACCACCTTGACCGTTTGGTACAAGCCAGTGGACTCTGTAAGTGACTCTGGTGAATTGATAATCAGCCATAACGTTGCGCAACAGGGTTTTAAAACGTCTGTAAAGATTACTGCAGGGGGATTTGTCGCTGAATTGATTAGTGAACCCAGCCCAATTGATTTTGGCAGTGTAAAACAAGGCACACATAAAGACCTTGATGTGGTTTTAAAGAACATTGGCTCTGACCAAGTGGAAATCACCCAATTGTATTTGGACGCTAATGGAAGCACTGATTTTGCGATTCTGGCCATCGTTCATGAGGATGGCGATTCTTTACCAATAACGATTTTACCTGGAGGTTCGCTGGGGTTGGTGCTTCGTTACACCCCAAAATCCGATGAACAAAACCCAATTTCTGACGAGTCGTTTCTGTTAGTGGATGGCAAAAGTAACGGTGATAAATCCTGGCGTTTTGATGTCTCCGGTATGGAGCTTGGCCCGAAACTGATTTTGACCCCAGGTGAGGTTGATTTTGGATGGGTGCCTTTAAACCAGACGGAAAAACGCCTGATAATGATGGAAAATATTGGTAATGACGACCTGGTGATTGACGACATCGACTTTTTGCCAGATGCCAACCAGGATTTGTCTTTAGAGGGCGTCTCAGGCCTGCCGTTGACCTTAAAGCCGAATGAAAGCCATGATATTAAGGTGGTTTGGGCTCCAAAGACGGCGTTTTCAGATGCGAACGCTCCCATTGGGATTGTCGGCTTCCACTCGAACGACGCTGTAAATCCGTTGATAGCTCGCGTGTTTGGACGCATCGAGTCTCCTTTGATATTTGTTATTCCTGATGAACTCGAATTTGGTTTTGGCGCTCAAAACGTGCCAGTCGAGCGTATGCTGACCATCAGGAATGACGGCTATGGCATCCTGCGTATCAAGGACCTTGCGATTGTTGATGCAAATCCAACGACTTACGGTGACGAGTTTTCGTTCACTGTCCCATCCACCCATCAAAAAAATGCAGATGGTGAGTATGAGATCCCATCTAACACCGCGATGGCTTTAACTATGATCTTTACTAACAAAGGGCCAGGGCAGGGCAGCGCTAGGGCAAAGCTGGAGATCGTGTCAAATTCGCCTGATTCTGATAGGCTTTTTGTGCCTTTATCCGCCCAAAGAGCGACTTCCCCCGAATGTAAACTGGTTTTGGAGCCGGCGAGCCTGACTTTTGGTACCGTCCCAGCCGGTTACTCCAAGGATCTGCCCATCAATCTGAAGAATGTTGGTTCTGGGAACTGTGGGTTTAAAAGCGCCAGAATCGAGGACTGCATTTCCTTTCCTGGGGCACCCCTAGTGTGTCAGACCCCAGGCGCGAAGCCTCCCTCCCAGAAGTTTTTCTTTTTAGGCATTCCGGTTCCCAGTGATGAAGGAATTAAGCCTGGTATGTCAATTCCATTGAGAGTCATGTTTGCTCCCAAAAGTGCCAGTACCTTGTGGGGCGACCTGACTCAGTACGCGGCACTGTTGTCGGTTGTCGGCTGGGACCCCATCAAACAACAGGAGTTTCTGGTCCCAGCAAATGCTGCCACTGAGCAACCTAACCCCAACATTTCAGGGGCAACTGGAACGGTCAATCTGTCGGTCCTGCCTTCAAGCATTGACTTTGGCTTGGTGACTGTTGGCTGTCACAGCCAGACCCATCGCGTGTGCGTTTATAACACTGGAACGGCTGCGCTTAGCATTACTGAAATAAAAATGCAGGGTTGTAGCCCTGAATTTAAGCGCAAAAACGTGCCGCCTCTACCCAAGGACCTGACCTCGTTGGCGCCGGTTTGTTTCGAGCTGGTTTATGCCCCACAGGATCTGACGGCTGACGAGTGCGTTGTGCAGATCTCCAGCAATGACCAGACTTCTCCATTTATGAGCATTGGTATCAAGGGCAAGGGAACTTATGAGACCGAACAGACAGACGTCTTCCAACAGGTGTCAGGTCAAACTGTGGATGTCTTGTTTGTTATCGACGACTCGGGTTCCATGTGTGATGAGCAGGAAAAAATGGCCGAAAATTTCCAGTCCTTCATCCAGCACTCGGAGGTTTGGAACAACGACTATCACATTGGTGTGGTTAGTACTAACGTTGTTGACGAGCACATCAGAGGGAAGCTGAATTTGGGGGATGCCAGAAGGACTCCTAGGTTTATTACCAAGGGACCAAACGCTCAGTCTCAGTTTGAGCGCCTTGTGAATCTTGGTTGTGACAGCTCAGGCTCAGGCCAGCAGGAGGCCGGCTTCCAAGCTGCACAGGCTGCCCTGACTGCGCCGTTGATTACTGAAACAGGTGTTGCTTGTTCCTCTGACAATGACTGTAAGAACAACACTTCCCTTTGTGGTAAGCCCACCAATTGCCCTTACTCCTGTCTCGATGGCACTTGTGGTGGCTGGAACAAGGGCTTCATGAGGCCCGATGCACAGCTTGAAATAGTGGTTATGTCGGACGAAGAGGACCAAAGCAACGGTACGCCTGACTTCTATATTGACTTTTTCAAGAGTTTAAAGGGCTATTACAATAGCAATATGATGCATTTTAATGCTATCGTTGGGGAAGATACGACGGGCCAAGGCACTTGCACGTCTCCAGACGGTCAAACCCTAGCCGGAGATGGTAAGCGTTATAAATACGTGGTTGAGGAAACTGATGGGAAGTTTGGATCGATATGCGACCCTGACTTTGACGTGGTTATGAACGAAATTGGTGCTGTGGCATTTGGCTTGAAGGTGCAGTTTTATCTGAGCCGTTTGGCTGACCCTTCGGCTATCGATGTCAAGGTCAAGGGTGTGGAATGTAAGACTGGTTGGCGGTACGATGTTGCCTCCAACAGCGTGATCTTCGATGAAGAAGGTCCGTGTATGCCCCAGCCAGGCGATGAGATCAGGATTCATTATGAAACCTTGTGCTTAAAGAATTAGGTGGAAGTTACGGCGACTTGCCGTTTGATAATAGCAGGTTATCAGGAGAGTCATATGCGAATCTGGCGTTTTTTAATCCTTGCATTGCTGGTAGCTTTTGCAGGATGCACTAAGGCGGGTAAGGTTGCTACGCCTGAGCTTTATCTGGAAGCTTACGGTGATATCAGTGGGAAGGATGGGCGAGTAAACAACGGGGATACCGTTTACTTCCTAAACAAGAGGGGCGCCATCAGGATTATCATTGGCAACGCAGGTGACCTTGAAATGAACCTTTATGAGCCTCAGGTCACCAGCACCAATCCCCAGATGAAGGAAAATCTTGGGTTTACAACTTGGCCCAAAGTGATCCCAGCTGGAGATGTTGGTCCAAATAGTCCTGGTCACTTCAAGTTTGTTATCAACTTTAATCCAGATGGAAGTCAGGACGATACTCCTATGACCATCGAGATAGAAACGGACGATTTCCTTCACCTGCCAGAAGGCAAGTTTGTGTTTCACCTGGCTCCAGAAAAGGCCAAGCCCGAGCTGAAGGTGACTCCAGCAAGTCATACTTATTTGGATGCTACTATTACTCAACCGTCGACCCAAACGTTTGAATTGACCAATGTTGGCAACGCAAAGCTGATTCTGGGTGGCGCACGAATCGACCCTGCGGACGGCGCTTTTAAGATTGGTGGCGATCCCTTACGAACTGGAACCATTCTGGAGCCAGTTTCAAAGGGGCTGGGTAACAATTTGGTCAAGATTGATGTCAAGTACTCGCCGATTGAGCCACCCGAAGAGGCCGACTTGGTCGTGCTTTGGGGTGCGGAAGTTGAAACGGGAGTTTCTTGTAGTTCTCCTGATGTCTGCTCGAAAAACAAGGATTTGTGCCCCAATGGAGCAGCTGACTGCCCCTACACTTGCATTGAATCTAAATGTGCTTGTTTAAGTGACTCGCAGTGTAAGACCGCTTTTTGTCAGGACCCAAATAACTGCAACATTATGTGCCTTTCCGGCGTTTGTAGGGCTCCAGAGGAAAAAAGGGTCTCACTAAAGGGCGAAAGCAAGCCTGGGCAGCTCAAGGTTAATTACGCTGATATTCTGATTGGTTGCTTGGACTTTACGGAAGTGACTGTTGAGGGGCAGTCTTGTACGAAGGTCGTGCAGCTTTGGAACGAAAGTGATGGTGCTGTTAAGGTATTTAAACCAAAGGCCGAAGTGGCTGAAATGCCAGAGGGGCTGCCGTCTCCATACACCGTCAGATGGTTCCAAAGGAATGCTTCGCAGGATGAGGTCCCGTGTGGTGAAGTCACTGGTACCGAAATTTTGCAGGAGCAGCAGACCATCGTTACCGGAAACCAGCCGATCAATGTCGCTGTAACATACAGGGCGCCTTCAACAAGAGGCGTCAATGGCGAGTTGGTAATTGACTATGCAGCGCCATTCCCTGGTAAGGCCAGTGTGCAGCTTTGTGGTGGCATTAAAAAGGGCGAAATTGGTGTGGCGCCGAATCCTACTATAGAGACGATCGTTCTTTTTGCAAAACCCGATGAAAAAGCTCAAAAAACAGTTGTTGTGATGAACAAGGGTAACGATGTCCTGGATCTGACTGGCATTACCATCGGGGTTGAAGAAGGGTATCCGAAAAAGTTCTCACTTAAAAATGAGCCAACTGCTGGCCAACTCAAGATTCAACCTGGGCAGATGCTCCCACTTACAGTTGAATATGATGGGACCCATGACCTAGGCATCATAACTGGGTCCTTGGAGATTAATTATCAGGACCCGACAAATGCCGGAAATACTATGTCGATTATCGTACCCATTCGTGGCCAAAATTCCTTTGAGGGGGTTGACCTGCCTGTTGCCGATCCTGGTAAAACCAGCGATTATGCAGGCGCCAAGGTTGGTCAGAATCTCATCCTCGATGGTAGCAACAGCGTTGATGGGACTTTTTTGATAGTTGACAACGGTGGTTACAGTTGGTTTGTATCTGCTAAGCCCGCGGCCAGTAAGCTGTTTTTCTATCCTGGTCCGGGTGGGGCAATGGTAAACGTTATTCCTGATGTCGCAGGTGAATACGAATTCAGACTGGTAGTGTTTTCCTATGATGCGCAAAATAACATGCCCTACTACAGTCATGAAGGCGTAGTAAAGATTAATGTGCAACCGTGATGCAGGGTAAAGGACGGGTTGATTTTTCACGCTTGTAGCTTGCCCACGCCCTGTTGATCTGGTATATCCGAAAGGTGGCTTGCTAGGCTTCGCTAAAGGAGAGACCGATGGACTTCAACGAACTGCTTTCCGAACTTGAAAGTAATCCTCAAGATGGTAGTGGCTTGGAAAAAACCTTGTTGCAATTGATAGACGAGGGGAATCTGAGCGAGCTTGAATCTTTGCTGGGTAATTTGGTGCCTTCCTTACAGGCGGGCCAAGCGGGCGATACCGCATTGAAGGTCCTAGAACAGATCTTCAGACGCAACCGAGAAAGTGATGCAGGTCAGATACTTGCTTGGTGGGGTGGATGGCTGGCATGGAAGGTGATTGACGACCCCATGAGGGCTGAGTCGTTTTTCAAGCATTTGACATCTGCTGGCGACAACCAGATCGAGCTCGATGAGTTCTATCGTGTCTTTTATGCCTCCAGAGGTAACTGGCTGCGCTTGGAGCAGTACGTTGGCGAAGCCTGTGACCGTCGGGGCGTCGATGCCACTGAGGCGAAGCGGATTTTGGCCAAAACAGCCCAGGAGTTTGACAATCCTTCCAAGGAGTTGTCCTACTGGCAGGCCGTTGTTGGGGCAGAGCCCAACGATGAAGAGGCAGACGCGCAGTTGGAGCGGTTGTACACGCAGATGGGGCGCTGGCCGTCTCTGGCTGATTTGTTGAAAGGGCGCTTGGGCCGCCTTGGGGACGATGAAGTTCAACTTAAGGTCAGTATCTTGCGTGGGATGCTGACGATCTATGAAGACAAGATGAAGGCTGAGCCAAGGGTTTTGGCGACCTACCAGCAGATTCTTGATATTGACCCCACCAATATCGACGCTATTGACGCGCTTTTGGAGCGCTATGAAAAGTCCGCTAGATGGCCTGATTACGTCAAGACTTTGGCCAAGAAAATTGACGCCGTTTCTGATAAAGCCGAAAAGATAGCGCTGTTGGAACACCGGGCAAACATGATGGAAACTCGGTTTTCCAATGTTGCTGAGGCGTTGAAGATTTATGAGCGAATTCTGGAGCTGGCCCCTGATCGTCGTGACGTTGTTGAAAAACTGAAAGACCTGTACGAAAGACGCCGTGATTTCGAAAGTTTGATTCGTTTGCGTCGTGTTGAGGCCGAGCAGACCACCGATTTGGATGAGCGCGTCAAAGTGTTCGCGGAATTGGCGAAAACTGCCAGTGACAGCCTTCGGAAGCCTCCGTTGGCGATTGAGCTGTGGGAAAAGGTTCTTGAGATTGACCCGGTTCATATGGAGGGTTTGAGGGAACTGGATGGCCTTTATGAAAGGGAGAAGGACTACGATCAGCAGTGTGGTGTGTTGTCTCGGCTGATTGACCTGTCCCACGATGAAGACGAGCAGGTTACGCTGCTTGAAAAATTGGCTGGGATTCAGGGAAGCCGCCTGAATGATGCGTCTTCGGCTTTGGAGTCTTGGCGCAGAATTTTGGACGTTCGCGAAAATCACGACAGGGCAAAGCGAGAGCTGCGGTCGCGCTATTTGGCTGAAGAGCGTTTTGAGGACCTCGAAGTTTTCATGCGCAGGTTCGCCACTGTTGAAGAGCTGGGGCGTACGCTGGAATCTCAGATCTCTGGAATTGAAGACGAAGAAAAGAAGCTGTGGCTGCTGTTTAAGGTTGCCGAGATTTGGCGTGACGAGACCAATCAGCCTCAAAAGGCGGTCAGGCACCTGGAAACCGTCTTGGGTGTAGACCCCAGAAACCTTCGAGCTGCTACTGAACTGATTGAGCTTAATCGCCAGCTCGGTGATTGGCGCAAGCTTCCTGCGGTTTATGAAGTTGCGATTGCCGAAACGGCTGATCCTGGCGAGCGCACACGTTTGATGCTGCAGGCAGCACAGGTGTACGAGGTTAATCTGGCCAATCTGGAGCGGGCATTCTTCTGGTATTTGCAGGCGTTCAAGGAGAATCTGCTTGATGACTCGCTGCGAGCCCAAGCTGAGCGCCTTGCAGGGCCTTCTGATAACTGGGACATCTTTGTAATCGTTCTTGAAGGGGCTGCACGGCAGATTCCCGATGAAAATCGGCAGGTTGCGACTTGGTTACGAGTAGGCCAGATTTATTCGGAGGAGCTGAACGAAGGTGACGCTGCCCAGGCGGCGTTCCAAGAAGCGCTGACGCTGGATCCTGAAAACCGTTTGGCAGTTAGTGCTCTTGATGGCCTGTATCGTAAGATGGAGCGCTGGCCAGAGCTGGTTACCGTTCTTGAGCGGCGTCTATCACTTGAACGCAGGGCCAAGGAGCGCCAGATTCTGCGCTTTGATATCGCTCAAATCCTTTACCACTCTTTGAATCGTGCCGATGACGCGATTTCGGTTTATGAAGACATTTTGGCTGAGGACCCGCAGGAGGTTAGAGCTTTTGCGGCCCTTGGTGACCTTTTGTTGGCCGAAGAGAAGTTTGCCGCTCTGAAGGAGCTTTTAGAGCGACAAATCAACGTGTTTACGGCCCTGGAAAGGCCGCATCCGGCGATTTTGGCTGACTTGCATTGCCGTGTGGCGACCTTGTCTTGTGTGCTTGAAGGGGCGACGGCAAGTGCGACTGAGTCTTGTGCCATGGCACTGGAGTATGACCCGCAGCACGCAGAGGCCATCAGCCTTCTTGAAAGTCTGCTAGGTGAAAAGGACCTGCGAATTGATATCGTGAATCTGCTGCGCAAGCCATACGAGTTGGCGAAGCGCTGGCAGGACTTGGCAGATTTGCTGGAAATCGAGTTGGCGGAGATTGGTGATACCGCTACTTCGGCTGAAACCCTTTGGCGCTTGGAAGGCCTTTATCGCGACAACGCCGTCGATGCAGACAAGCGCTTTAGGACGTTGTCCCGCATTCTTAAGGTGACTCCTGAAGATAGCCGCTCTTGGGATGCTATTGAACGTGTCGCGGGCGAAGTGGATGGCTGGCGTGAGGTAGCTTCGTTGTACGAAGCCGCCGCGTACGACATTCAGGATTCTGAGGCTCAGGTCCAGATAAATCTGCGCCTCGCCAGGATTGAATGGCAGGAACTGAACAACATCGACCACGCACGTCGGGCTTATCACGATGTGTTGGCAAATGACGAAACTAACGTTGATGCCTTGGACGCCTTGGAAACCATCTACGAAGAGATTGGTGACCACCCAGAGCTGCTCAAGATCTACCAGCGGCGTTTCGATGTCTCTCCATATCCAGGTGAGCAGATTGCCTATGCCTTCAAAATTGCTGATGAACAGGCCCAGCACCTGGAAAACATCGAGGGGGCAATTGAGGCTGTAAAGAAGGTCTTGGATATTGAACCAGATTCTGAAATGGCATACCGACGCTTGGATGGTCTGTACTTCAAGGCCGAGCGTTGGTATGACTTGGCCTCTGTCCTAGAACAGCGAATTGTCCTTGCGCAGGAGCTGTCGGATCGCAGTTATCTGCGCCTGCGTCTGGCTGAAGTCTATGAATACCGCCTGGAAGATGTTCCTGGTGCGGTTGAAGTTTTCAGCCTGATTTTAGGTGAGGATTCGGCAAATGAAGACGCGCTTCGCGAGTTGGAGCGTTTGTTTGCGAATGAAGACGTTCGCGTCAGCGTGGCCAAGATCCTGCTGCCAGCCTACAAGGTCCAGGAAAACTTTGTGAAGCTGGTTGAGGTTTATGACGTTCTGGCTGGGGCTGAAGGTGACACTGAAGTCAGGCTGTCCTATTTCGCGACTATCGCCGAGATTTATGAAAACAAAATCCAAGACTTGGATAAGGCCTTCGAGTACAGGGCTAAGGCTTTCCGCGAAATGCCCGACCGAGAAGAGCTGCTTAATCAAGTGCTTAGAGTTGGCGAGGCCAAGGGCGCTCTTGATGATGCGATCTTTGTTCTTATCGAATTGGTCTTTGACATCAGTGATCCTGAGCGTAGAAAGGAAACTCACAGAGTTATCGCCAGCGTGTGTCGGGACAAGGGGATTGATCGCGAGCTATCCAAGCGACATTACACCGAAATTCTTGGGCTCGACCCCGAGGATATGGACGCTATCGACTCCTTGATTAGCCTGCGCGATGAGGATGGCGAAGTTGACATCTTGGTCTCGTTGCTTGTCAGAAAGGCCGAGATAGTGATGGAGCCGGAACGCAGAGCTGGATTGCTGCTGTGGGCTGGTGATCTGTACTCTCAGAAGCTGGAAAAACCGGAAGATGCTATCGCCAGCTACACCGAAGTGCTGGACATGGATCCTGCGAACGGTCATGCCATTCTTGCCTTGGAGGCTTTGTATGAGCAAAGCGAAGAATGGATGGAGTTGGTCGAAGTTTTGGGCAGAAAGGCCGATGTTGCAAACACGCCGCAGGAACGCGTTGCAGCCCTGAAAAAACAAGGACTTATTCAGCACGAGCGCTTGGATGCTTCTATTGATGCTATCGAGACCTTCTTGGTAGTGCTCAGCGTTGATGGCGAAGATGTGGACGCCATGCGCACTTTGGACCGCTTCTATGGGTCGGTTGAGGATTGGACCAGTCAGTACGACATCCTTGCCAAAATCTATGAGCGTGTTGAAGGCGAAGACAGGCTTACGATGCGCTTTAGAATGGGGCGCTTGCTTGAGCAAAACCTTGGCGATCCCTACAAAGCCATTGAAATCTATCGTGATTTGTTGGCTGGGTTCCCCGATAACGTGGAAGCTGTCGACGCCTTGGAAGGCATGGTTCGTGCTGGGGATGCGGCTGAGCCTGCATTTGCGGTCCTCAAGCCCATTTTGGCCAATAGAGCCGAATGGCAGCGGCTGTATGTGAACTACGAGGTCCTGACCGAGCGCGAACACGACCCAGTTAGAAAGGTTGCAAACTTGGTGACCATGGGTGAAATCGCCCAAAACCAGATGAATCAACCTATCAGTGGCTTTGAGTGCTTTGGCAAGGCGTTTACGACCGACCCACTGAATCGCGATGTACTGGGAAGGGTGTACAGCTTGGCCGAAAGCTTCGATATGTGGCATGACGTGCCAGCTTTACTGCAAGAGGCCGCCGCCGAGATAGAGGGCATGCCTCAGGCGTTGGAGCTCTTGCTCCAGGCTGGAGCCGTCTTGCGTGACAGGCTTGAGAACCGTGAAGCCGCTATTGAAGTGTTTGAAAGTATCCTTAAGGACTTCTCGGACAACATGACCGCCTTGGACGCTTTGGATGAGCTGTACAGCGGACTTGAGAAGTGGGAAGACCAGATTCGTATCTTGCGCTTCAAGTACGACGTCAAGTTCGATCCAGAAGCGAAAATCCAAGTGTTGCTGCGACTGGCGGATGTTTGTGAATTCAAGGTCAATCGCACTCAGGACGCTCTTGAGGCCAGACAGGAGGCCTTGTATCTGCATCCTGGTCAACCTCAGGCAGTGCTTGAACTTCGCCGCATGTTTGATGAAGGCAAACACCTGGATCAAATACTGGAAATCCTGGAGCCAATCTACCAGGAATCCGGGGCATACTCAGATTTGGCAACCATTTACGAAGCGTCCTTAGTGGCGATCGAGGATCCTGACCATCGCAAGGAAACTCTGCTTAAGCTTGCTGAAGTCTGGGCCCAGAACCTTGGTGAAGGGGTGACTGCTCTTGGCTGGTTTGGCAAGGCTTTGGAGCTTGATCCTGGTGACGAAGTTCTGGAAATGCAGATTGATGAGCTGGCTGCTTCAGTTTCGGCTTGGGAAAGCCTGCTTTCCATTCAGCTGACGGCGGCACAGGCTTGTGACAACAACGAGCGCAAAATCGCTTTGTGGCATAAGGCCGTTCAATCTGCCCGTGATCGCATTGGCGACTATGAAAAGGCTGAGGCCATTTGTAAGTGGATACTGGAGCTTAACGATTCTGATGCCTTGGCGTTGGCAGACCTGGATCGTATGTATCTGTCTCAAGGTCGAGACGCCGATTTACTGGCAATTTTGAAACGGGAAGTCGAAGTTGCGGAGTATGACGACGACAAGATCAAGTTCTTGATGCGAGCTGGAACGCTGCAAAGGGATAAGCTTGATGATCTGGAAGGTGCGATTGAGTCGTTTGCCCATGTGGTCAGGATTGACGAGATGCAGCTTCAGGCCCTGACGGCTTTGGCTGACCTCTATGACATGCGCAATGATTTCGAGCCTTTATTCAGAACGTTGTCATTGCTTTCCGACATGGCTCAGACCGGAGAAGAGCGTGCAGCGCTGCAGCGAAGGCTGGCCATCATTGCTGAAGAAAAATTGGGGCGTAAGGATGATGCCCTTGCTCTTTGGGACGAGGTGGCCGCGGCTTCCCCAACAGATGCTGGCGCTTTGCAGCAATTGCAGCGTCTGTACAGGGATAAGGAAGATTGGGAGGCTTTGATTGAGGTATGTGAGCGGGAAATCAACGCCACTGCTCCTGAAGTAGACCGCATTGTTGTGCTGTTGCGTGAAATTGGTGTCGTTGGAGAGACCAAGCTTGATGACCCCAACACTGCACAGCATGCTTATGTCCGCCTGCTTGAATTTGCTCCCGGCGACCGCGAGTCTTTGGAAGCGCTCAGGCGTCTGTACCTGGAAACTGGCGATCTGGAGTCCCTGTCTGGCGTCTTGGAGCAGCTTTATAACAGCGAGATGCTGTCCCAGGACGAAAAGAATGAGATTTGCTTGGAGCATGCCAAGCTGCTGACTGATGAGTTGGCGAAGCCTGAAGAGGCCATCGTTTGGTGGAACCTGGTGCTAAATACCGACCCGCAGATGGACGAGGGGCTCACGGCTCTGGATCAGCTTTATGAGAACACCGGTCGATTTGCCGATTGTGTCAGGATTATTGAGCGTAGGGCTGAGAAGGTTGAGGGCGATGAGCGGGCCAGTCTGCTGATTAGGGCTGCTGAGCTGCAAAACGGTCCATTGAACGACCCGGCTGCGGCGGCTGACACCTTGGAGGTGGTTACTGGCTTGCAACCTGCCAACATGGATGTTTCCCATGAGCTTCAGTCCCTGTACATGAGGCTTGAGGATTGGGACAAGCTGGCCGCCGTGCTTTTGCGCCGCGATGAGCTCTTTGGTGATGACCTCGATGGCCGCATCAGCAACCTGGGCGAGCTGGCCAGAATTTACGAGACCAACAAGGGCGCCGCGGACCTGGCCTTCTATGTTTGGGTCAAGGCTGCCCAGCTTCATCCTGAAGATCACATGGCCGTTTCTGAGCTGTGGCGTCTTGCCCAGGAACTGGGGATGTGGACCGAGTATGTTGATTCGCTGAGCGAGGCTGTAAACAGAATGCCGGAAGAGTCGAAGCGCGAGCACTTGCTGCGCTTTGGCGAGGTCATGTGGCGCAACGCTGAAAGGGATGACCAGGCGATTGGCTGGTTCGAGAAGGTCAAGGCTGAATGGCCGGAAGACGAAACCGCGTTGGCAGCGCTGCATGAGCTTTATCTGGGTTCACATCGCTGGGAAGAGCTGGTTGGTGTTGTAAATGTTCAGATCGAACTGACTCCGGACTTCATGGAGAAGATTTCGCTGGGTCTGTTGGTCGGTGATGTGCTGGAAAACAAGATCAACGACCTTACAAGGGCGCTGGAGGCGTACAAGCTGGTCCTGAGCTTTGATGAAGGCTCGATCGCAGCTTTGGACGCGTTGATTCGAATCCATGAAAGCCGCAACGAGTGGGAGGACTTGTTAAAGGCCCTGGATCTGAAGGCGCCTTTGGTACCAGAGGAAGAAGTCCAGATCAGAATGCTGATGGGCGCGATTTTGGAGGCCAAGGTTGGGGATGCGAATAGGGCTATTGCGGCCTATGAAGCGGTCTTGGATGTTGAGCCTACCAATGAACCGGCGCTTGAGCATCTGAAGGACCTGTATGGTGGCATGCACAATTGGCTAGGCTTGGCGGATGTTTACGAGCGCAAGCTTGGCCAGCTGTACGAAGTTGCCGAAAGGATTCACTTTAGCCAGCTGTTGGCGATGCTTTATGAAACGGCGCTGGATGACAAGCAGCGGGCGCTTGATTATTGGATGCAGATCCTCGACATGGACCGCGTTGATGAGGAGGCGTTTGAGACAGCGGCACGTCTGTTGACCGAAATGGAAGACTGGAACGAGCTGATCAACCTGTTCGAGAACCGCATCGCCAGTGTTAAGGACGAGCGCGACAAAATGGCGGCCTTGGTCAGGTTGGCCAAGATTCACGAAGAGCGGGTTGAAGATATCAACAGCGCGATTGCCACGCATCAAAGGGTGTTGGATATCGACGACCGTAAGACGGATTCCTACGCTGAGTTGGAGCGCCTGTTTGGCTTGGTGGAATCCTGGGAAGACGTTGTTGATACGTTGCTTAAGTGGACCGAGCACTCTGATTCCACAGCTCAATTGCTTGAATTAAGCCATCGAGCTGTAGATGTGGTGCTTGAGAAGCTTGAAAATCCGGATCGTGCAGCTCAATTGCTGAAAGACCTGTTGCAAACTAATCCTAACGACGTTCCTGCTTATAACAAGCTGCGTGATATCTACGCCAGCCTTGAGGATTGGGAGCGCGTCGCAGACGTGTTCTTGGATCAAGAGGCTCAGGCCAGCACAGATGAGGAGCGAGCCAAACATCGGGCTGCGGCTGGTGACATCTATCTGAATCGCCTGAAGGATCGCAACAAGGCCATCTTGCACTTTGAGCGCTCCATGGAGCTAAATCCCAAGCAGGATAATGTGGCGCTTGGGCTTGCCAGAAGCTACGTGGCCGCAGAGAGATGGGAGAAGGCGCAACCGTTGCTGGAAAGCTTGCTGGAAAGCCCGGATGCCATTGCGGATTCAGCTTTGGCGGCCAAGATTCACTACAACATGGGTGTTTGCAGCGAGCGGCTGCTTGATTATGAAAAGGCTTTCCGTGAATATCAGGCGGCTGCCCAGTTAACGCCTGACGATCCTGAAACCCTGATGGGGCTTGGCCGGATGTATCAGCGCAAGCAATTCTGGCAGCTGTCCAAGGATCGCTATGTCAGGGCGTTATCCGTTGGTGGTGATGCCTTGGATCAAAAGGAAGTGGCCGCCGTCAACTTTGCGCTGGGCGAAGTATGTATCGAGTTGGGCGAATTTGAAGAAGCGGCGAAGTACCTTGACCAGTCGCTGGCAATTCAGCCTGATCAAGCCAGAGCTACCGACTTGCAGATCACCCTGGCGGAAAAACGGGGCGATTGGCCGGCCGTTATTCGGTACCGACAGGCCAGAGCCGAGAGCAGGGGCGATATCTTCGAGAAGTTCTCGGTCATGTTGGAAGTCGGCGATATCTATCGCTTAAAGATGAACAACGTTTATGGTGCTGCTGCCGCGTACAAGGAAGCGCTGGAAATGAACCCAGGGGCCAAGGTGCCGTTGATTAAGCTTTTTGAGCTTTATCTGCAGGCTGGGAACATTGAAGACGCGCTGTTCACCATGGAGGAGCTGGCAAGGGCAGAGGATAGTCCAAGCAAACGTGCCGGTCACTACATGACTATGGCCGCGATTTATCAGCAAAAACTTAATGATGACATCAAGGCTGTTGAGTACCTGAACGCGGCTTTGGATGAAGACCCAGACGAGCTGCAGGCCTTTAGGGCAATCGATGAAATCCTGACCAAGAACAGGGATTGGAAGCGCCAGGCCGATGCTTATCAGCGTATGCTTGAGAGATTGGTAGGCCGCAACAATCCTGAGCTTGAGTTCAAGCTTCTGTTTGCGCTTGGTGAGATTTTCCGGTCCAGGCTGAAACAAAACGAAGAGGCCATCGAGGTTTATGAAAGGGCGACCAAGCTGCAACCTTCAGACAGGCGGGCTCATGAGATTTTGGCGCAACTCTATGAAGTTATAGGTGATTACAACAAGGCTGTCGCTGAGCATGTGGCGACGGTGTCGGCGGATCCTCTAAGCGGGTCGTCGGTCGAGTCATATAGGGCGATGATGCGCCTCTATCGTACTTTGGCCGAGCTGGACAAGGCCTTCATGGTTGCATCGGTCATGGTGGCTCTTGGTATCGCTGGTCCTGAGGAAAAGGCGTTCTTTGAGAACAACTTGGAGCCAAATCTGCCTTGGTTTAAGGGCACTATCGATCCTCTGCGCTGGGAAAACCATCTGGTTCCAAGTGGCGGCAGTAACTTGCTGGGTAGGATCCTTCAGGTGTTGTTGGTTGGGCTGGGTGAGCATCTTGGCACCAAGGATCTGAAGGACCTGGGATTGAAGAAGAGGTCCGAGATGGATCTTGGCGCTAAGCTGCTGTTTGTTAATGTTTACAAGGCTGTAGCTAAGGTTCTGGGGCCGCTGCCACACAAGGTTTATCGCAATGATAATCCTGTTGGGTTGACCATTGAATTCCTGACTCCGCCGGCGTTGATTGTTGGCTCTGACATGCTGACCGGCCACGATGAGCGGGAAATCGGCTTCTTGATCGGACGCCAGCTGGCCTACATGAACCCGATGTATTTCTTGGCAGCAGTCAAGAACATCAGCGAATTGAAGGCCTTCTTGGGTGCGGCAATCAAGTTCTGCCGTCCGGACACTCAGCTTGGCGCAGGCGCAGATATCGTGCTGCACTATGTCCGCCAGATCGAGCGCCGTATGCCGCAGCAACAGAAAAACCAGCTGATGTCCTTGATTGACGAGCTGTTTACCACCTATCCAACGGGCGATTTTGGCACGATTTTCGAGGATTTCTTCCAGTTGATCGAGCTGACCTCGCTTAGGGCTGGTATGCTGATTTCCGGGTCAGTCCCGACTGTTTTGGGTATCTTGCAGGTTGAAGACCTGAGTTTCTCGGGAATGCCACAAAAGGAGCGCCTTGAGGAAGTTGTACGCTTCGCAGTTTCTGAAAACCACTTCGTACTGAGGCGGGCACTAGGGGTGGCAGTTGAGGCTACTTAATGTCAAATTCCATGGTCGAATGTCGGCTTTGCCCCAAGCAGTGCCGAATCGCGCCAGGCCAGGCCGGGGATTGCCGCGTCAGGATGAACCTTGACGGCAAGCTCACGGCTGTAACCTATGGAATAGCTGCAGCAGCTCACGTTGATCCAGTCGAAAAAAAGCCTTTTTATCATTACTATCCAGGGGCAAAAATCCTTTCGATTGCGACTGTAGGGTGTAATCTTCATTGCAAGGGATGCCAAAACTGGCAGATTTCGCAGGCAAATCCTGAAGAAGCTGGTGGGTTTCATCTGCCGCCAAAGGATGTCGCCAAAGTGGCCAAAAGGGAAAAGATCCCTTTGGTTGCATGCACTTACACCGAGCCGTTTGTGTATTATGAATACACGATGGATACGGCGATAGCCTGCAAGGAACATGGGGTTAAAACGGCAATTGTTTCAGCTGGTTATGCGAATAAAGAACCGGTTGCGGCGCTTTTTAAGGTCATTGATGCGGCCACCATTGATTTGAAGTCGTTTGACGACGCCTACTATCGCAAGTGGTGTGATGGCAGTTTAAAGCCAGTGCTAAACACGTTGGTGGCTGCGAAGGAGGCAGGCATTTGGCTGGAGGTGTCTAATTTGCTGGTCCCTGGGTTGACTGACAGCAAGGATGGGCTGTCGGATTTGGTCCGTTGGATGGTCCAAAACTTGGGGGCGGACACTCCGATCCATTTTTTGCGGTTCATGCCCCATTACCAGATGAAGAATTTGCCTCCAACTCCGGTTTCGTCTTTGGAATTGGCATATAAAACAGCCAAGGATGCTGGGCTTAAGTATGTGTACATTGGCAATTTCAGAGGCCACGAAACTGAAAGTACCTTGTGCCATTCGTGTGGCCACATGGTAATTGAAAGGGTAGGGTATCAAATCCGGGGTGTGGATATGGTTTCGGGCCGTTGTCCCAAATGCGACACGTTGATCCCGGGGCGCTTTTAGTTGGTATGATTGATCGTCGAACATTTTTGGGCCTAGGCGTTGCAGGGGTGCTCGCTTTGGGTTTGTGGCCAGTTAGGGTTTTGGGCGGGGTTGGTGGGGTTGGTGGGGGTGAGTTTTTGGGCGGCGGCGGGGGCGCTGGGGTTGGTGATGGGGTTGGTGATGGCGAGTTTTTGGCTGAAGTGGGCGGTCCCGAGTTTCGGGAGTTTTTGCAGCGGTTGAAAGTTCGGCCTTTTGACAGGGATTATTTGTTTGTGAAACACAATTTAGCGGGGTGACAAATGAAGATTTACCAAGCACTCCCTTTGATTTTATTGATGGCAGTGTTTTCCTCTTGCCGAAGCCAGGAGGTGCAGGTCGTGAAACAGACTGAACAACCAGTAGTAGCCAGCCCAGAGGTACCAGCCAAGGTCATTTATTCACCAATAGCTGGTTCTTGGTACACCAATAAACCTGACGCGTTGCGCCGCGAACTGCGCGGTTATTTGGATGAAGGCAAAGGCGACACCAGTTGGGGTGGCAGAGTAGTTGGTCTAGTGGCCCCACACGCTGGATATCGTTTTTCGGGCCCCGTGGCTGGTCATGCATACGCTCAGCTTGAGGGCCAAGCGGTCAAAAGGGTGATTGTGATAGCCCCTTCCCACCATGTGCCTTTTAGCGGATTTGCCTTGCCTGATGCTGGGTTATGGGAAACTCCCCTTGGGCAGATGCAAATTGATGTGGCGACGGTCAAGAAGCTGCTGGAGGGGCCTGATTTCAAGCTGTTGGACCAGGCGTTCGCCAAAGAGCACGCGGTTGATATCCAGGTGCCATTTTTACAGCTGATCGCGCCTGATGCCCAGTTGGTGCCCATTGTTGCAGGTAGGGTTGACGATGCGGCGATTGCCAGGGCTGGGCAGGCCTTGGGTGCTTTACTGGATGATCAAACCGTTATTGTTGCAAGCTCCGACTTCACCCATTATGGGGCTAATTTTGGCTATATGCCCTTTAAGTTGGATAATCAAACAGGCGAAAATCTGGCTAAATTCGCGGATATAGCTGGATCAGCCGCGGCTGCCTTGGATAGTGAGGCCTTTAAAAAGCACTTGGCAGAGACAAATGACACCATCTGTGGGGCCATGCCCATCTTGGTGTTGATGGCGGCGTTGGATAAGGGGACTGAAGGCAAGGTGCTTAAATATGATAATTCCGGTCGTATGACTGGTGGCTATGAACACGCCGTTTCATATGTGTCCATTGCCTTCAGGGCTTCTGCCCAGGCCGGTCCAATGTCTGAGCAGGACCAAAAGTACCTGTTATCCTTGGCGCGACGCACCATCCAACACCATCTGGCTGGAAAAGGCAGGTTGAGCGTGGATGAAAGCGAGGTCCCGCCGGCAGTAGCCAAAAAATACGGTGTTTTCGTGACGTTGAACAAAAATGGAAACTTGCGCGGCTGCATAGGTTCAATACTGCCAGTGGAGGCGCTGTACACAGGCGTCATCAGGAATGCCATAAACGCGGCGGCCAACGACACAAGGTTTCGACCTGTGACCGCCCAAGAAGAGCCTGAACTTCATATAGAAATTTCAGTCCTGACCAACCCCAAACGCATTGAAAGATGGCAAGACATCGTGATTGGACGTGACGGGGTCATATTGACCAAGGGTTGGGCGAAATCTGTGTTTTTACCTCAGGTTGCGCCTGAGCAAGGCTGGAATCTCAAACAGATGCTTGAGCACCTTTCCATGAAGGCTGGGCTGCCGGCCAATGGATATCTGGAGGGGGCCACCTTTGAGGTGTTTCAGGCCCAAGTTTTTAGCGAGTAATCCCTTTTAGCCGGCGTCAAAGGTGCGTTGTTGACAAGATTTCTAGGTGGCAGACTTTTGGCATTTGCCTTGGGGGCCTTTACAGTTGGTGCCCAAGCCGCCCTTTTACGCGAATATCTAATTTCATTTAAAGGTTCGGAACTGGCCTTTGGGCTGATGTTTTTCTTTTGGTTCTTTTGGATAGCCTTGGGCGCCCATCTTGCTGGCAAAAGTGCGCGATTATCCGCGTTTACAAGCAGGCACACGGCCCTGTTGGCGGCTTTACAGCCAGTTGGGTCGCTTGTCGGATTGCTAAGTCTGGCCAGCTTGCGTTTGGTTTCAGGCACCCCTTCATTTGCGCCTGTTTCGATAACTTGGCTGGTTGCAGGGGCGGCTTGGGCCAGTTTTGCCCCAAGTTTCATCACTGGGCTTGTATTTCCGGCGATTAGCAGGGCGTGTGATGAAAGCCCAGAGGCGGGGGCCAAAACCGTTTATATCATTGAGTCTTTTGGCGCAATTTTTGGCGGCATAGCTGCGACCGTCGCCTTTGCGGTGGGCCTGTCGTCGATTGTGGTAGTCGCTGGCCTTGGGTTGGTCCAGGTTGTGGCGGCCTTTGTGTTTGTTTTGCAGTTTGGGCGGTTGGGTGGTGCTGGACGGGCAGGGGGTGATGGGCCGTCTGGTGCCGGGCCGTCTGGGGCTGCCGGGCAGGCAGGGCCTACTGGCTTGAAAGCTTTCGCCAAAGACTGTGCGGTGGTTGTGCTGGCCTTGATTACTTGCGTTGGGTTGTTGCTCCCGCCTTTTGGGCCGCTGTTTAAAGGCAAAATCCAGCAAGTATCTTTGAAGGCCAACCTTGATGGTGCCAAGCTGCAATCCCAGATTGAAACCGCCTACAACCAAGTGACTTTTGCGAAGTACGGCACGCAAAACGTGATTTTGGTAAATGGCGAGGTTCAAGCCAGTTTTCCAGCCGGCCCAGAGGTGTTGGGTGAGGCGGCATTGCTGGCTGCTCAGGCGGGCAAACACGACAAGGCGTTGATTCTGGGTGGGGACCGTCTGGAAACGAGCATCGCCTTGGCCGCATATTTCGATCTTGTCCAGATGGTGACGCTGGATGGCGAACTGTTTGATATTGCTGTGCGGGCCAGGAAGGACGCTGGTCTTGATCAGTTGCCATCTAATCTGGAAGTTATCATTGAGGATCCAAGAGGTTATGCTGTATCCAGCCATGAGCCGGTCGACTTGATAGTAATAGCCTCCCCTGAACCTTCAACCAGGGCAGCCGGCCGGATGTTTTCGGTGGAATTTCTTGGACAATTGGCCCCCAAATTAGCCGGCGACGGGGCCTTGGCCGCCTTTGTGCAATCCGGTGAAAATGCTTTGATTGGCGAGACTTTGCGCTATGGTCAATCAATCTGGCAGACCTTTTCCCGCGTATTTACAAACGTGGCGGTCGTTCCAGGCGAAGAAGCGGTGATTTTGGCTGGGCACACGGATGCCAATCTGACCACGAATTCTGGCGAGCTCGCCCAAAGATACTTGGCCTTTACCGGGGGCAAAGGTCCATACGACCCCAGGCGCTTTTCCGAATTGGTTCAAGATGACCGCGCCACTTTTGTGAAAGACGCCTATCAAGCAAACACCCAGCAGATGATCCACAGTGATACTCGCCCCTTGTCATCGTTTTTGGCGATGCTGACTTCATTCCAAAGGGGTGGCAGCGGCAGTTCTGATGGGCTTTGGGCCTTGTTCTTGGCCGGACCAGTGGTCGCGGTCATAGTTTTGCTAGTCTTGGTTTTTTGGCTTTTCAAAGCCAGGGCCAGGCAAGGTGGCCAAGGCTACGAGTTTAGTTCCAAAGTGCTGATAACCACCGTCGGCGGTGCCTCCATCGCGGGGTCCATCGTGATGTTGGCCCAGTACCAGGCGGTTGTTGGGGCCTTTCACCGCGACATCGGCGCAGCTTCGGCGTTGACAATGGCTGGCTTGGCCATCGGCTCGTTCATAGGCAGCAGGTTAAAAAGTCGCCCCGAAAATTCGCTGTTTGTGTCACTGGTCAACGCCTGCTTCTTTTTTGTGCTCCCATGGCTTTTGCCTGAGGCATTTGTTGGAGCCTCAACTTTCGCCATCTTTGCAGGCCTCTTTGTTGCCCTTGGCATGATTACAGGCCTGGCCTGGCCAGTAGCCGCCAGTTTGATCTCTGGCCAAAATGTTGCCGCCACCTTGGAATCCTTCGATCACTTGGGAGCTGCTTTGCTAGCGGCTATCACCGGAGTGGGGCTGTTACCGCTTTATGGCACAAGAAACACCCTTTGGATCCTGGCCGGACTGGTGCTGCTGGCCGCGATTTCAGCGGCCACAGACCGATTGCTGGGCTCACAGAAAGGCAAACGCTTTTTACACGGCAGGATTGGCAGGGCCCTGACCCATGCGGTCTGGCCGAAAAGCATCCTTTGGCCTGGACTTCTGGCGTTGTTCGCCATCTTAGCGGTGATAGTCCCCAACTTGGGGGACCGCACCCCACCTGGATTAAGTCCCAGGATTCCCCATGAAGACATCCGCAGGATTGAACAGGCCAAAGGTATCGAGGATTTCGTTAATCCCTTTGTTTATTCAAGGTTTGAAGGGACTGAAAAAGGTGAAGGAATAATCATTGCGACGACCTCGGTGCTTCCAGAAGCAAAAGGGTGGGGCGGCCCCTTCAATTTGGCCATGGCCTTTGGTCGCGACGGCACAATCTGGCGCGTCCAAGCCTTGCATCACCAAGAGACGTCTTCTTATGTACCGGACTTGGCAAAGTTTCTTTCCTCGGTCGAGGGCCTGACCATAAAAGAGTTGCTCGACAAGGGCTTTATCGATGCAATGACTGGAGCCACAGTCACTTCCAAAGCCATGAGCGACGCGATCTTGCAAACCTCCAGGACCGTTGGTCAGGAATTGTTATCCCTTGATTTGCCTGGCACCCCGGAAACAAAACCATGGTGGACCGGACTTACAGACATCCGGTTTTTATACGTTTTTGCCACCTTGGTCGGCCTGCTGATCGTCCATCGTCGCGTTGGCAGGGTTGGTCGCCTGGTATTCATGGCCGGAGCCACTTTGGGTGCCGTCTTGCTTGACGTCCAGCTATCCTCACTGTGGCTACAGTCCTTGGTCAGGGCTGATTTTCCAGCCTGGTCGGTCACCCCAGCCTTTTGGCTTTTGACCTGGGGAGTCTTGGTCATAACCCTCTTCCAAGGCCCCGTTTACTGTGCACACGCCTGCCCTTTCGGGGCCTGCCAGGAATTCATTGGCCTACTAGGCCGCAAGATTGGGCTTGCCAAACCGGTCCCACCCAGCGCCTTGGTAAGGGCCAGATCGCTAAAATACATGCTACTTGTGATGGTCATCATCGGGACCTGGTTATCAGCATCGGCGATTGCCTTTGACCCACTTACAGCATGGATGGCAAATGCCCCAACCAAGGCCGGCCTGGTGTTAGTCATCGTCACAGCCGTCGGAGCGCTTTTTTGGTACCGCCCCTGGTGCCGGTTCCTGTGTCCTGTAGGTGCATTTTTCAACCTATTCAACCGCGTTGTAAGCCTATTAAACCTAGCCCCAGCCCGAGCCTACAAGAACTGCGACCTAGGAATCACCCGCCCTGAAGATATCGACTGCCTCCAATGCAATCGCTGCGCCAGAGGCGGGGCCTGGATTGATGCAGACGAAGGCGAGGTTGCTGAGCACGATGGTTTCGACGATGCAGGGCCAGAGGCCACTTCCGATCCCAGTCCTACAGAAGGCATTGAAAAGACGGACATTAATAAAGATAGCCTTCAGGAAACAAGCCTTGAGCCAAGCGCCAAAAGCGGGTCTATTAAAGGCGAGTCTATTAAAAGCGAGTCTATGAAAAGCGGTTTCACCAAAAGAAGGCCCACCAAAAGAACTTGGGCCTTCTGGGCTCTAATAGCAATCTTTATCCTAACGATTTTACACAGTTTTTACACAAGCCCAGGCAACGTCATCACCAGTCTTGGCACCAGCCCAGGTGTCCGCAACATAGACACAGCTGAAGTACAAAGACAAATCGAATCCGGCACCCTCTCAGGCCACAAGGCCCTATACTGGGTACCAATCCTCCCAGGCAAAGAAGGCCAATAACAGCGCGTCGCCCCTTGAATTCACGACGCCAAGAAAGGCAGCCCCCGACTTTCCCACCCACGCAGGTATTACCCTCATTATTACCCTCTTTTAGAGGTAATACCCTTATTTGGGGTCAGGGACAGGGTCAGGGACAGGGTCAGGGGCAGGGACAGGGACGGGGGCAGGGACGGGGGCAGGGACAGGGGCACTTCATGCTGTAACTCACCATTAAGTCAGTCCTGTTGCAGCAAGTGGGTGCTAGTCTTTTTCAAAGTGCCTCATAAAAAGCTCTTCAGTAAAGGAACCGAAAACACGGTGTTTGTGCAGTGGTTTCGGCGTGCTCTCGATGATTGTAACTGGATCTAGGGGTAGTTTCCCAAAAAAGATTGCATTATTCGGATCTTCCAGGCGCTCAATCGCCTTTGCCAACGAATTCAGATCTTCCCTACCGGCTAGTTCAGCCGCCATAGCCAAGGCAGCTCCAAGAACACGTGTTTCGGAATCGTTTGATGGTCGAATCGAAAGTAAAACCCGCGGATCGGTGTCGGTCAGTAGCGCCGGTAGGACCTCGAAAGCCCGTGATTCCTTGCGGTTAGCCGCTGCACAAAGAATATCCATAACCTTTGAGGCTGATTCGGTGACATCGTCTTGTCTGGGGATTAGATCCAGCGGATCAACTCCAAGGGCTCTGGCCACCTTGCGCACACTAGGGTTAATGGGGTCAAAGTCCGGCTGCAACAAGTTGTAGATGGTCTGCCTGGAAATTCCGGCCAGTTTAGCAACTTCGCTAACGCCAAACTGGCTATTTGCAATTCTTTCCTGCAGTCGTGCCGAAAAATCACTCATTCAAACCTCCGCGTTTAATTATTGATAAGTGATGCGGGCGTGTCAAGCATAAGTTGACATGTAAAGTAATATGGACTCAAGCTGGACGAAACACAAAATAGCACAGACGACACGGCCGGGCCCAACACGGAATTTACACGAATTGCTTGGACAACCCAGATCGTCGAAGCCCAACAAATCCAGGTCCTTCGTTGGACGATACAGAACGTGGCGTGCTCATAGTAGCGCCTCCAGGTATGGTTCCATGACTCGTTTTACGCGGCAGACCCGAGCGTATTTTGTCAGGTCGTCAATTGGTCCTTTGCGTTGGCGCAGGTACTCCCGGAGCGCTTCGACGTACTAAATCGCTGGACTTATTGTCAAGTCCAGTGATTGCGTCCAAATTCCCCGCCTGACGATTTTAGGCAACGAATCTAGCCACAAAAGTTGTTTTATGGGGTAACCTAGCAACGGATCGTGCCTTTTGAACGATAAGTATTTGGCCCGTTGGCTGGAGGTAACCAGTGGTTGACCAGGATATTTTCGAGCTGCAACCTGAAGTTGTTGAAAATGCTAAAGAACCGGCTTTTGAAGAGCTGTTGCAGGAACTGACTGAGTTGGTGGAGCGCCTGGAGCCAGGTAATTTGCCCCTGGCAGAGGCTTTGCAGGATTATGAAAAGGCTGTGGCCCTTTTAAATCAAGCCCGGGAAATCTTGAATGCTGCCCAAGCTAGGCTGCACGTTTTAATGGACAGCACCATTGGCCCGGCCGACCAACAGCTGGATCCCCTGTCGTTTTTGGACAATAAATGACCCGTTGTTCCTTAGGATATCTGCTAATTGTGTCCATATTAGCGGCCGTTGGATGCCAGGGCCCAGACGCCAGACGACAGGCCTTTACCAAGGACCTTGTCCAACTTGAAACTGACGCAGCGCTTGGGCGCTACGGCGAGGCAATAGCTCAGTCCTCCAAGCTTTTGGCAGTCGCCACCGGAGCTTGCGAAATATGCCCAGTCAAAGTGGCCTTGGCTAGGTCTCAGGCCGGCCTTGGCTTAAACGACCAGGCCCTTGAAACCTACCGTCAAATCGCCAAGGAATGTGCTGACAGCCCACTGGATTCATCAGTCGCGATGCTGCACTTGGCCCGCTGGGTTGCCGAAAACGATTCATTAAACGCCATACCGGTATTCAAAGAACTGGTGCGCACCTTCCCAGACGAACCAGCCGCCAGGCAGGCCGTCACCTGGATCAAAGACCTTATGCTTCCCAACAATGGCCAAGCCCAAACCGCAAACGAACTAATGCAATTTGCCAACGAAATTCGTCCAGATGGCCAAGCCAAGGCAAACGTGCTTTACACCGCCGCCGAGCTACTAGTTGCGACTGACTCCGACTCGCAATTGGCCCTGGATCTATACGACCAAATAATCACAGATTTTCCTGCCCACGGCCTATCCAACGATGCCATGATGGCCAAGGCACACCTATTGATAAACCTCGACCGCCCAGCAGAAGCCGTCAAAGTCCTAGAAGCCCTCCTAGGTCGCCGTCAATGGTCATTTTTAATCGGTTCCTACGAAGTAGACCTATACAAAAAGGCCTCAGAAATGCTACCAGAAGTAGCCGCCAAAGCCGGCGAAAGCCCCAAAGAAATAGAGCGCCGCCAAAGAGAACACCACCGCCGATATTCGCAGTAGTTGCCTGCGTCAGGCGCCAGCTTTGCTGTAGTTGGCCCTGACCGCGGCTTCCATGCGGGCGATTTCGTCGTCGGAAAGCGATGCGAAGTGTGATTTGCGCCTGGCGGATGACAGCTTGCCTTCGTTTTGCAGGCATAGGCGGACGAATAGATTGAAGGTGTGCAAGTCGATTTGGAGTGACTAGTCTCTAAAAACACGTATTCTTCTGAAAATTCGTTACGAACTCTGAAATTCTATTACAAATGTGGGTTTGTGTGAAATTTTTATTACAAATCGGTTGTGGCAACTAAATTCAGTTATAAGGAGGCGTGCAGTAGAAAATTCTATTACAAATTGGGGCTCACGAATAAATCCTGTTACAAATCGCGGTGCGTCTGGAAATTCCGTTACTAGTAACTGGTGCTGGAGCCGGTTCTCATTATCTGGGCATCTACTTCTTTAGGGTTTGGACCATATTGGTTTTCTTTGGGTTCGCCGGCTGAGGCCATTAACACCAGCATCCAAATTACCCCGATTATTGGAATCAAGACTATTAGAATCATCCATCCGCTTTTTCCTATGTCATGTAGCCGCCTTACAGTGACGGCCAAAGATGGAATGAAAACCCCGATTAAATAGAGGGTCTCAAAAACTCCGTACGAGTAACCCGTTATTTTTGTGTTAAAGACGTTATCAAACACTGCTGCAAGTGCTGTGAAAACCGCGTTGAATAAAACGAACATCCAGAATTCTTTTCGCCGCGCTCTGCCGTCAAACTCAGCGTACTTCTTCAAAACTTTGAGATACCAGCTCATGATTCCTCCAGCGTTTCAGATCCAAACTGATTTGACCCCTTGATTCCTTTCATTGGCTTTGACTTTAAGTGGCCTCCAGTCCTCAATCCATATTCTTTTCATTGCATTTACTATTGTCAAAGGGGTAATCGCTTATGCCACAGAAATTATCCAATTGACACCATGCCGTGCATCGGGGCACAATGGCCGCCGTGTGTCAGCCTAGGTGTTATCAGCTTTTGATTGCACGCTGTTCCTTTAGCTGAGGTGCTGAGTTCATGCCTGAATACTGCCTTCATTGCTGCCTTGAGCATCGTGAATGCACTTGTGACGCCGGGACTCGTGGGCGTCCGGTTGAAAATCCTGTCTTTTGCCTTCCTGCCGGTACCTTGCTTGATGGAAAATATAGCATCGGGCGCGTTCTTGGCGCTGGTGGGTTTGGGATTACTTACCTTGCGGTTGATGAAAACCTTGGCCTTCGCGTGGCTATAAAGGAATACATGCCTCGTTCTGATGCTGTGCGAAGTAGCGATGGGGTTAGCATCCTGCCAGGCACGGTTGATGACCAAGATAGCTTTGAATTTGGGCTGCAGAAGTTTGTCGAAGAGGCCCGTGTTTTGGCCCGGATCTCTGAAAAGGATAATCCCCGGATTGTCAGTATTCATGGTTTCTTTAAGGCTAATGGCACAGCCTACCTTGTGATGCGTTACCTTGAGGGGCAGACCTTAAGCGGCCTGTTGAAATCAAAGGGCGGCAGTTTGCCAGAGAACGAGGCTATCGTCATCTTGACCGCGATGCTTGATGGCTTGCGAGAGATTCATAGCGCAGGCTTGATTCATCGTGATATCAAGCCGCAGAACGTTTTTATCACCAATGATGGCGGCATCAAGTTGATCGACTTTGGCGCCGCCCGTTATGCCCAGGGCGCTCAAAGCCGTGGATTGACTCAGGTATTTACCCCTCCATACGCCCCATCTGAGCAGTATTCCTTAAGGGGTGACCAAGGTCCCTGGACTGACATTTATGCGGTGGCTTTCTTTTTTGACAGTACCGATACTGTTAGGGCTGAGGTTATAAAGCAAGACCCAATTCTTGATTTAGCTTTGCTCAAACTAGAAGATTTTCAATCTCGGGAACACCCACCGCTGCCACTTTATTGCGGAAAAACAGTTTACGAAGAACTCACTGTGTGGGTGCTGGGTTTTCCTGGAGTAGACCTTGTATCGGTTAAAGCGTTAAGTGAAGCTGCGGCTCGCAAGGGCAATGTTTCAAAGTTAACTGAAGATAAGGGTGGACGGAAGGTCTTACAGGTGAATACCGATATTAACCACGGGAATTCGGGTGGGCCTGTTTTGGATGACTGCGGTCGGGTCATTGGGGTAGCAACGTTTAAATATAGTGGTGATGGCGAAACCACTGGTTTTGCAGTTAGTTATGAAGAACTACGGAAGTTTTTAGATCGCTTTCCTGATGTGAAGCCGACTTGGGATAAGTCTGAATGTAGTACAAGTGCTTTGCAGGGGATGGCACTGGTTGTAGGTGTCATCTTCTTGGCCATAGTGCTTGCTGCGATAGGAATTATCATTGCACTGAAGCACAAAGAAAAAATAGCAAGCACATTCAGCCGGTCATTAAGGTTACCAGCCCCAAAACCAGTTGCCAAACCAATTCAAGCTCCTGCACTAGAACCGGTTGCCGCACTCAAGCCAGCTCCTGCACCTGAGCCAGTTGCCAGTCAATTTACGTTAGTCGGCACCGCAGGACCGTTGACTGGCAGCCAATTTCCGTTAAGTGCCAAGGCTTTATTTGTAGGTAGGGACCCTGATACATCCAATATCGTTCTTCCACCTGACACTCAAGGGGTTTCGAGACGCCATTTTGAAATATTTGTAGGTCCAGATGGTGTGAAAATTCGCGATAATTACTCATCCTACGGGACGTTTGTCGATGGTAGTAAAATTGATTCTGGCGTGTGGGTACCAGTGCAAAAAGGGCAGGTAGTCACCCTAGGTGGCGCTGATACAGCGTTTACTGTCAGATAAATGGGTTGCAATTGTGGTTTCTCAACTTCACGATTACTGTTTCGAGTGCTTGACACATATCGAGGATCGCGGACAGGGCGAGTTCACCTGCAAATGTGGCAAAAAAGCCTCTCCTCAGCAAGTCAGTAGTGATGCAGAAACGCTGCGGGCTGGCACCATTTTACACAAGGGTAAGTATCTTTTGGGCAAAATGCTTGGCAAGGGAGGGTTTGGCAGAACGTATTTGGCACTTGACACCACGCTTGGGTTCAGGGTTGCAATCAAGGAGTACTACCCCAGTGGGCTATGTAGTCGCGTAAGGGAGGGAAATAAGGTCGAGCCCCTGTCAACGGACCCTAACAACGTTAAAAGTTTTAACTTAGGACTGGAAAAGTTCCTGGAAGAGGGGCGCAGTTTAGCCCGCTTTAAAGGGCACCCTAACATTGTCAGTGTTGAGAATTTTTTCAGAGAGAATGGAACTGGTTACCTAGTGATGGCCTATCTTGAGGGCGGAACGCTGCGAAAAAGGATGCTTTCGGAAGGGGGGTATCTAACCTGGGAACAAGCGGTCAAGCATATTCTGGGTGCGTGTGATGGCCTTGAAGAGGTGCACAAGCGCAAAATGTTACACCGGGATATCAAGCCAGATAACCTCTTCGTTGTTGAATCAGGTAGTGGGTCTAGCTATAGGCAGCATACGATTCTATTGGATTTTGGGGCAGCTAGGGGCTTTCTGGCGAGCAATTCTAGTTGTTCAATAATCTTTACTCCTGGTTTCACACCTCTGGAACAACTGTTGGGTGAAGGAACGCAAGGCCCATGGACGGATATTTACGCTCTGGGGGCCACTTTTTACAACCTTCTGGCCGGAAAGCATCCTCCCGAAATTAACATCAGGACCAAATCTGTCCATATACCTCACATTTCCACTGTTAGTAAAACCCCTGTTCCAGACCACATATCAGATGCGGTGATGCGATCATTGGAACTGATGTATGAGGACCGTTTCCAGACAATTGAAGAATTCAGGCAAGCCATTTTACCAGAAGCGCCTAAACGTATTCCTAAACCTAGGCCTACTCCAGCACTCAGAGAGGGCCAACAACTGGCTCTCGCGGCGCTTAGTGGGCAGTATCAGGGTGGCTTGTTTCCATTAAGCCCTGATCGTGACTTGGTTATTGGTAGGGACCCGACAAGGTGCAACATTGTGTTTGATCCAGATACACCGGCAATTTCTCGCGTTCACTTGATTATGCGGGCGATTAGGGGAGCTCCCTCTGTTCAAATAATGGATCCTGGCTCCAGTTGTGGGACCTGGATTGATTCAAATGGGCCAATCACTGCACGCCGTTGGTATGAGGTTGGTCCGCAGCAAATCCTGAGCCTGGGTTCATATGATATTCAATTCCAAGTTGTACCGGTTTAGCCGGCCTCCCGATGAACAATCCCTGTAATTTCGCCAAACTACCACCCAATGTGCCAGTGCAGGGGGCGGTTGGCGTCGCCGAAGGGGCCTATTCCTATGGCTACTCGGCCTAGGTAGGGGACTTGGAACCATAGTTTGCCGGCTATGGCGTAGGGGATGTCGAAGCCGTCCTTGCCGCCTCTTAATAAGTCGACCAAGACTTCTTGGGTGATCATTGCGTAGATTAACTGCGCCAGCTTTTCTATGCCGATGCTGAACGTGAAGGTCAGGTCGACCGTTTCAGATGGGGGGATGGTCCAGGCTTCCCATTGGCCGCCTACTGGTTGGCCGTTTATGGCCTCCATGATCAGGATTAGGGCGCCTCTGAGGCCTGCTACCAATAGAGTGTTTAGGTCGCTGACGTCGTCATAGCGGTCTACGCAGGCGCCTCCTGGGGGAATCGGGCAGTCTGCCGTGCCTGGTTCGCATAGCGTTGTGCATATGCCTGCTAGATGGGAATTTGGTAAGTCCAAGTTGGGCCATAGGTGTAGGGCAACTAATAGCTCGGTTGTGGGGACTGGAAGTTGATTTGGGTTGGATATTTGAAACGTCAGCGAGAACTGAAACTGCATCTGAGATAACGGCGTGTGTCTGTAATACGGGATCAGGCCGCATGCCAAGGTGCCGAGATATCGGTCACATGCCCATGAGCCGATTTGTTGGACAGTTGGGTAAGCGACCAGCTTGGCCTTGGCGTCAGGTAAGTCGACCAAAGGTGCAGCCCATGTGGCCCCGTCACCCCCCTCAATTATGTTGGTCAGCAATTCACAGCTGGTTAAAGAAAAGCTTACGACCAACACCGTGATTATCGTGAATGTTCTTTTCATTGTCTCTGAGCCCAACTTACAAACACACGAACAATACAATCTTAGGCGCTTTATGGCAAAGCCTGGGGCATCATTTTTTCTGGATAACGGTTTTCAACCGAAAGATTGACAGTTAGCGTATAATTCATGGGATTTTTTGGGGGGCCAGAAGTCTGGAGTGCCCGCTTGGTTGGGGTGCCCGCTTGGCTGGAGTGCCCACTTGCTTGGCATACCCGCTTGGTTGTTTACTTGGGAGGGAATTGTGAGGCTGTTTTCTTACACGATGTTGGCAGTTTTATTCGTTGCTGTCCAAGGTTTGGCCGGCTGTTCGGATTCTGACACGCCTGACAAAGACGCTGTGGTTGATGATAGGGGGGATCTCCCAGATCAAGCCGATCCCGATGTGCCGGATACTGCCGATCCCGATGTGCCTGCTGATCCTGATGTGACCCAAGATGATGGGGAAAGTATTGATGATGCTGATGATGCCTGCGACCAAGAGGACTGCCTGGGCGATGTTGCAGACGAAGACACCGCCACGGACCAGGAAGACCCATTTGACGTGGAAGTAATTACCACCCCAGGTGGGCTTCCTCGATCTTTGCCCTTCAAGCTTGAGCGTGAAGATGATGCTGACCCTATCCCACAGGAAGAAATCGATTCCTTTACTGATGCGATGGTCAAATTCTATAAGGATGTCGACTACTTCAAGTGGGCCGCTGAGACAAGCGCTGGCGTGGATGCTGCCACTGGAAAACCTGACTATCTGATTTGGTGGCATGACTTTGTGGCCGTCAAGGAGGGTAACAAGGTCACGTTCAGGGCCAGTAAGGCCGATGGTGGTAGCCACAACAATGTCGAACCAACCGGTATTGTTCTGATTAATGCCTTGGTTGCTCACCTGGAAAACCCTGATGACGAGGGGATTCGCTACATCGCCGAACAGTACACCAAGTCCTTCATAGCTCTACAAAAGGGCATGGTGTACGATGAAAACGATGAAGTTGATTGGCTTTTTGCCAGAAATATCGCCCCGGCCTTGGCCCACCAAAGCCACATTCCATGGGCCCCTGAAAAGGAAAAGTGGGTTGAATATGACGAATGGTTTACCTCATATGAAGGTTGGAACGCCGACCGTTTCCTGTATGAAAACCAGCCGCTTTGGGGGCCAACGTGGGTGACCAATAAACGAAGCAAAGATGACCTGCCCTACATTTATCGTGTCGCGGCTTGGTTGCCTTATATTATTGAGCTTACAGAAGACGAAACACTGCGGGAAGTTGCCACTGAGGCTTTGGCGCTGATAATCAAAGGGACCAAGGATATCGTTGATAACGAATGGATAATCAGGAGCAAGAATGCGCAGGGTGAAATCATAATTCCCAAGGAGATTGAGAACCCGGACGCTATTCCAGATTTGGCTTCCCTTGCGACCTACGTTGCTCTTATTCCGGATAGTGAATGTGATGCTCGTTTGGCTACTGCTTTGTTGGCATACGGGGATACTAGGGACCAGGATTGCGAAACGGGGCAGGGTAGCGCCTTTGATTTAATTGCGGCTGCTGGGCATTACTTCAACTATGCCATTATCGATAATTTCCACCAAGTTGCAGCTTTGCTGGCCTTGACTACAGGCCATAACCAAGTGGCATATGACCTTGTGAGGGGCCTTATTATCAGGGGCGAGCGTTATCAGGACCCCAATAGCGAAGAACCAGGTTGGGAAAGGGCTGAATGGGAACGTGATATCGCGCTTTATCTGTTGCGCAGCGCGGCGGTTGGCTTGCCTTTGACCGTCGCCGAGGCCCGCAAGATCCAGGCGTTTCACTTGAGCACCCTCAGCTCATATGCCGATTATCCAAGGTGGGATATGTGGGATCCCTCTGTGGAAGATGGTACCTATTCATTCAGACGCAACGGCTTCCATCCTCAGGCCGGCCCAGATGTTATGCGCTCCGAGGACATAGCGAGCCTGTTCGAGTACTGTGGTTCGCCCTTCAAAAATCCAGCCGGCGCCCAGTTTATCGATTGTGACAAGCTGCGAGATTACAACCGAGACTGAAGCCTAGGCTTCAGCCAAGGCTAGCCACTTCTTATTTTGCTGTAGCTGATTCCCAATTTTCCAGCAACCACTGTAAAGTCATGGAGATGCCATCTTTCATGGTTGTTTGTGGGGTCCAACCCAGGGCTTTCTTGATTCGATCATTTGTAAAGGTTTTGACCATCGCTCCATCAGGTTTGTCCAAGTCGTAGACGATCTCCCCCCCATACCCAACGATATCCTTAATAAGCTCCGCCAGCTCAGTAATCGTCAATCCACCAGCGAGACTGACGTTTAGCGGCTCTTCGCCCTCATAGCAATCAGCAGCCGCCACTATCGCCTGGGCAGCATCCTTTACAAAGAGCCACTCACGCACAGGCTTTCCAGTACCCCACACCACAACGTTTGGCGAGCCATCTCGTTTCGCCTCAACAAACTTACGCAGCAGCGCAGCCAATCCGTGCGAGCGATCCGGATGAAAGTGCTCGTGGGGGCCGTACAGGTTGGTCATTATCAAATGAACCGATTTAAAACCATGCTCCCTTCTGTAGCATTGCCCCTGGACGACCTGGGCCTTCTTCGTGAAACCATAGGCGATTACAGTTTCATGCAAAGGCCCGTCCCAATAATTGTCCTCAGACAAAATGCCATCCACATAACCTGGGTATGAACACGCCGCTACCACATTCACATACTTGCGGGCCCCACAGCGCCAAGCCTCATGCAGCGTGTTCAGGCCCATCAACATGTTGTCACGGTAAATTTGGGCTGGATGAATGCGCTGGTACGCCAACCCGCCTTGGTGGGCCGCACAGTTAATTACGATTTCAGGCTTGTTTGCATCAAAGAAGTGCGCCGTGTTTGTCGGGTCACGAAAGTCCCAGCCTTGCGCCATTCTGGGAACTACTGGCTCAATCCCACGCGCACGCAAAATTTCAACAACGTGGCGCCCAACAAAGCCGCCTCCACCAAGGACAGCCACTTTGGTTGTTTCATTCATTTCAACGGCCACCAAGCCTCCTGGAACAGATCCATAACCCTGATCAAGTCATTCAACCCCTTGTCAATCGTGGTCTGAGTTTCAAAGCCAAGCTGGCGAATCTTTTGATAGGAGACCTCATAGTCTCGTTTGTCTTCGTCGTGTCCAATATCTGCAAAATGCAGGAAAAACGGGACTTTTTCGCGAATTTTCAAAGCGATGTCTTCTTTGGTCAGGTTTAGCGATTCATGCCCCACATTAAAGGGCTGTGAAAGCATCTTTTCGGCATTGTCCAGAGCAAAAATAATGGCTCTGGCCATATCCTGGACAGCTATAAAGGTCCTGCGAAAGTGCCGCTCATAAACTATTAGCTGCTTATCAACTATGGCTTGACGTACAAAATCGTTTACCAAAAGGTCAAACCGCATTCTAGGCGAAATCCCAAAGCCAGTAGCAAAACGCAATGCCACGGCGTTTTTATGAGACAGAGACAGCTTTTCGCCTTCAGCCTTGGTGATAGCGTACAAAGAGACCGGATTTAAAGGGCTTTCCTCGGTACAACAGTCTTCCACGACTCCGTAATTGCTGCCACTTGACGCGTAGATCAGAAGTTGGTTCGAGGATAAAGAGTCAACAACGTTCTTTGTGCCAATCACATTGGTTTCTTTGGCCAATTCCGGATGCTTGCGGCACGCTGGAAATCCAACAATCGCCGCCAGATGGATGACTGCGTCTGCCTCCTTAACCGCGTTTTCAACTTCCGCCGATGCTCTGACGTCGCCTTTGATAAAGCGGAAATTTTCATGCTGAAAAGGCCCCAGCAACCCTTGTCCTCCATAAAGCAGCGCATCGAAGGCAGTCACCTGATGGCCTTCGCGCAGAAGCATCGGGCACAGCACCGAACCAACAAAACCTGCAGCACCAGTTACCAAAATTCGCATGTGATTCCTATTTAATTCCAAGCCTAAACGCTGTTATATCACGTAACAAGGCCAAGCCAGCTTTAAAAACCTGTACATTAGTTGCCCCACCTTGACGACTGTCAGTTGTTATTGGCATATCAACAACTTTCAGCCCTTTGAGCAGCCCCTTTGCAGGAATTTCAACCTCGTAGGAGTAGTTGTCCGACGCTAACTGAATTATTTCAATGGCATCTGCGCTCCAGGCCTTCATACCAGCTTGAACATCGGTCATGCGTTGTAAAAACAGCACCGAGGCAAAGGCGCTGACCGCTTTATTACCAAGCGTTCTAATGAACGGGGTGCTGCCTGGCAGCCTTTTGGAGCCTCGTGTAAACCTGCTTCCAAGCACCACATGGGCCTGGCCGTTTTCAATAGGCTGAATCAGCCTAGGCAATTCCTCTGGCATGAACTGAAGGTCGGCATCAATCTGAGCGTGTATGGGCGCCTTTGCATGGCTGATACCGACTTTTATGGCGTGACCTTTACCGCGATCATTTGCATTTTGAATCAGTCTAACATTTGGATGTTTAAGGCTAATATCGGCCACAATGTCTGCAGTTGCGTCAGTTCCGCCTGTCACTACCAGGATCTCGCAATTGTCGTGAAAGACCGCCAAAATCCTGTTGATACACAGGGATATCGTATCCGCTTCATTCATGGCGGCAACGATTATACTGACTTTGGGTTCACGCACTTTTACGTACTACCGAATCAAGCCTTTTGCAACAAAAAACTCGCGATTTCATCTTGTGAGTGTGGCAAATCACAAAATGCCAGGGCCTTGTCGGTGTTTATTCTATAAACCTGGCGCCGGGCCGCGTGGCTGATTGTAGCTTGTAAATACGGAAAATGCTCGGTCAACTGCCTGAAAGCTACGCTTTCGACACCACAGACGTTAAATATCTGGTTGTCAGGGGCGCGTTCATTCAGTTGCATGACCGCGTTAGCCATTGATTTTGTGTTTAAAAACGGAAATTCTGAATCCAGTGTAATTCGGATGGGATGCCCTGTTATAAGGTCGAATATTGGCCCTTTAACCAGCCCTGGCCCTAGCATCTGTCCAAGCCTGAATATATGCCAGCTCATGGCCTTGCGCATCACTACAAGCTCGGCCAAGCGTTTGTGAAAGCCGTAGGAGTCTAAGTTCATTGGGTTAATTTGTGCGGATTCAAGCGTGGTCAATTCGCTGGTGGTGTCTTCATAGACGTCTACCGTGGATATGTAAATGTATTTTTGGCACTGGAAATCATTTAGTGACAAAGCTACAGAACGTAGGCTGGCTTCAAAGTCGGCATGTGGGTTTTGATTCGCCAAGTACTTTTTGGCGTTACCATTGGCGTTGATGATTAGGTCAAATTCTTGCCCAAGGTAAGAGTTGTAGGTCTGGCGATCAGCTATGCTTACCGCCCAGCCAGCTTCAGAGGCAGCCGAGGCAATCGCCGAGCCGACAAACCCGCGGCCACCAATTATGAGGCAAGTGCGCATATTGGAACTCTTGAGATTCATTGCCTATTGGGGCTCTGGTACTTCATGGATAGTGTGTTCTATCAGTTCAGCTTTGTCATCTAGCACTATGCGAGACAGTTCGCCGCCATCAAGATCCATGTACCTGATGGTCATCACATCACACCCTGTTTCAATAATCAGGTAGTTGTGAAATCCGTACCTGCGGTACCAAGGATCTGGGAATCCTTCATATGGTTGGCAAACTTCCTCCCGCATCCCATCCAGCCCCCCGCCAAGCCCACCAGCGATAAAGGTCCACAATCCGTCGGCCTGGCCGTACTCGATGCCATGCATGTGACCGTGGAAACTGGCTTGGATCCCGAATTCCTTCAGCAAAGGTATCATCGTCAGTCGAAGGCAATCTTCACCGTGGTAATCGCATGCTTCATTCCACTCCAGCGTGTATGGCGGCTGGTGAATGAAAAACAGCTTCCATTTGGCCGTTTGAAAGTGGTTCTTTTCAAACTGCTGTCTATACCAACCAACTTGGCTCAAATCCATTTGAGGCCATGATACGTAGAAGGACCAAATCCATCCTCCACCAATCCAGACGTTGCCAAACCTAGCGTCCCACCAATATTCGCCCCTATCAAAATCATCCTGTTCATCCTGCGGCAGTACAAAGGCATCAAGGTATCCGTCGTGATTCTTATCGTCGTGGTTTCCAAGTATTGACCAGACATTCATTTGGGCGCCCAGTGGGGCTAACCCTTTAAGATATAAGTCATATTCTTCAGGAAGGCCATTGTGTGCCAAGTCCCCATTACTAATCACAAAATCAACGCCTTCTTCCAAAGCCTGGATGGAAAAACGGCGCAAGGCATCGGCGTTGTTGTGAGCGTCGGCTATGACGGCAAATTTCATGGGAACTGGGCGGTTGGGCATGGTCCTGAACATCGATTCGTCAGTTTTTATTTCGCCCACAGTGACTTGATAGGTGATCTCAGCGTTCGCAGGAAGGCCATCTACGCGGATTTCATATTGGTTTTTTAACGCGGTCGTATCGCACACCGTCTGGCTACCACCATCCCAACTAAAGTCAACGCATGCTTCCTGTTCTGTGTCTTCAGCCATTTTCCAAACTATTGTGGCCGTGTCGAGATAGTTTGACTGTACAAAGGGTTTTCTTAAAAAAGGCCCCCCGTCTTCTTCCAGTTCTGCAGACTCAGGTACAGTCCAAGCAACGCCTGTGGTTCGCTCTTCGCAACCGCCAGCCCACTGGAATTCTTCAGGCTCATCTGGAGTGTCTACTTCGCTGATGTCTTGTTCTGGCGTCTCGGCGTCATCACTATCATCAGTTGAAACATCCAAATCGTCGACATCATCAGCAGGTGTATCAAAACCATCGTCACCATCCACAGATGTATCCAGATCATCCGCCGGCGTGTCCAACTCGCCAATGGTATCCGTGACTGTGTCCGGTGTACTTTTGCCAGACCCACAAGCCACCATCCAAGTTGCCATCAAAATACTGAGGCTCAATGAAATTATTTGTTTATTGGGCATTTTTAGATTCAACTCCCAGACCAAACCAGACAACACCTTACACTAGTAAACGACATGTTTGCAACGTAACTGATGCAAATGCTCCAGAAATAACAGCTTTTAAGCCCGTTGCGGACTGTGTACAAAAACTCAGAACGACCTAGTCGTAAATATGATTTCTAAACCCTGCTACGGAGAGACGGACTGTGGTTATGAAGTCAATCAAGCGCTCTCGTGCAATTCCGCCTTCAAGATCGAGGTCCAACTCAATGACGGGGTCATCATCATCGTCAAGATAGGCCCTGGAAAAGCGTTTGTCCGCGTTCCATTGATTGACCTTTGCGAAAGATGTGTCATCACTCTTAAACCCAGCGTATGCCAGAATGTTTTTCTGACTTTCCGAGACAGGGAATAACACATTTATCTGATTCATTTTGGTACCAACACCACGATCTTTACGCTTCTCTGGAACAAAGCCTTCCCGAGCAAGCACATCAAACAGCTCATCCCTAGTTATGGAATTTAAAATCTTTGGATTGTCGCTCATCTTCTTTTGTAACTCCTGAGTTGAAGAGAACTTAATCGTATACTGATTAATTGAATTTGCAACTCTAAAAAGGCCATATTGATAGAAATGCCGGATTGATGTCTAGTGGGGAAATTAGGCCACCGAAGCGCTTTCAGCAATTGACGGATATTTTGGGCGCACAAACCTAGTCGTAAATATGCTTTCTGAACCCTGCCACGGAGTGGCGGACTGTGGTTATGAAGTCAATCAAGCGCTCTTGTGTGATTCCTCCTTCAAGATCGAGGTCCAATTCAATGACGGGGTCATCATCATCGTCAAGATAGGCCCTGGAAAAGCGTTTGTCCGCGTTCCATTGATTGACCTTTGCACACGTTGTGTTGTCACTTTCAAAACCGGCATATGCCTGGATGTTTTCTTTGCTGTCGGAAACAAAGAATAGCACTCGTATCTGGTCCATCTTGACACGGATAACGGTCTCTTTAGCCCTTTCTGGTACTAGACCCTCTTTGGCTAAGATTTCCATCAATTGGTCGGCGGACAAGGTCTTGATGATAGCCCCCTTTCCTGGTGCAGGTTCACCCTTTTTTGGTGCAGCTTCACCTTTTCCCTGTGCATAGATTGGTGCAGCTAACAGGCAAAAAGCGGAAACAGCCAGCAAGCTCTTGAGAATCTTCATAAACCCCTCCTTTAGGTTTAAGCGACAAACCACGCACACGTCGTTGGAAATCCCAACGGGCTGCTTTGTGGTCAAACGTTGGGTAAGGCTACATCATTTCTGGTTGTTTTTGAAGCCCCTTGGCTAACTAAGGCCACAGTCCAAACTTAAAATGGCTGGGGGCTAACCCTTTACCCCGCCTGCGGTGAGGCCGCCGACCAAATGTCGCTGCAAGGCAAAGAACAAGGCCATTACTGGGACGCTGACCACTATCGCGCCTGCCGCAAAACGGCCCCATTCGGTTGAATAGTCGCCGACGTATCTTTGCAGTGCTACTGGGAGGGTAAAGGAGGTCTCGTTTGACAAGAAGGTGGCGGCCAAGATGAATTCGTTCCATGCGGTCATGAAGGAAAAAAGTGCGGTGACAACCAGGGCAGGGCGGGCCAACGGCAGAATAACCTTGGCGAAAATCGTCCAGCGACCGGCACCGTCCATGATGGCGGCCTCCTCAAGGTCCTTGGGGATGGTGTCGAAATAGCCCTTCATCATCCAGACACAGAACGGGACCGCGGTGGTGGAATAGACCAAAGTCAGGCCGACCATGCTATCAAGCAGGCCCATGGTATCAAGCAGCAGGTACAAGGGAATCGCCATCACAACTCCTGGAAACATTTGGGTGACCAAAAACAAGGTCATGCCAATCTTTTTGCCAGGAAAGACAAAGCGTGAAAAGGCGTATGCGGCAGTTGTCGCGAATGTGACCCCAAGGGCGGTGGTTGCCACGGAAACAACAACCGAGTTAAACAGCCAGTGCCCAAACAGCCAATTACCAGCCAAGTCCTTGGCAAAGAAGAGGTCCTTGAAATTGGACAGGCTGACGGTGTCTGGGAAAGGATTTGGTGACAGACTGAACGCCTGCGACGGGGTCAGCGCCATTTTGATTACCCACAAAACCGGGTAAAGGGTAATCGCGCAGGCGGCAATCATAAGCAGGTTCCAGCCAATAATTTTCGTTAGTTTCGGCTTCATGCAGACCTCCTTTGGATGCGGCTTGAGGCCATGCTCCAGGCCAGGAGGAATAAAAAGATTAAGGTGGCGTAAGCTGCGGCATAACCGTACTGCTCTTGGCGGGTAAATGCCCAACGATATGCCTCGGAGATTAGGATTTCTGTCGCTCCATCAGGCTCGCCCCCTGATACCAGGAAGATGATGTTGAACATGTTAAAGGTCCAGACTCCGCCCAAAATGACGGCGGGCAGCAGTGCTGGCTTTAACATTGGTAAGGTGACCGCGAAGAAACGCTGGACTGGGCTGGCCCCATCCACTTCAGCGGCCTCTTCCAGTTCCGCCGGGATTGACTGCAGCGCTCCCAAAGTTATGACCATCATGAACGGGAATCCAAGCCAGGTGTTAGTGGTCACGTTGGCCGCAAAGGAAGTCCAGAAGTGGGAAAACCATGAAACTGGTTCAAGGCCAATGGCGGCCAAAAGCCCGTTTATGGCACCAAACTGCTTGTGAAACATCCCTTTCCAGATAAGGGCGGTGATGTAGTTTGGGACCGCCCAAGGCACAATCAGCAGCGCTCGATAGATGCCCCGAAGTTTCATCCAGGGATGGCGCAGGACCAAAGCCAACGCGACACCGATAGTCACATGCAAGAACACGTTAACCACCGTCCACATAATCGTTACCGCCAAGGTGAACCAAAACGACAGCGGGTCGGTTATTGAGTAGTCAGTGCTTCCAAGAATGTTGATAAAGTTAGCAAAACCGACATAGGTGAAAGTCCCTTGGTGGTGGGAAAACAGCGCCACCGCCGTTCCAACGGTGAAGGGAACGAAAACTAGTACGGCCGTTGCGACTGCGGCTGGTGCCAAGAACAAATAGGCGTGTTTGGCGGACTTCATCTGCATCCAAACATCGCCAGAACGCATGCGCTTGGCCGCCCAAATCAAGGCGCCAATCGCAAGCACCGCCAAGCCCAGAAGTAAGGGCATGGGGTTGGCTGCCGAAGGGGCAGGGCGGGTGGCAATCGAGATCTGCTGGTCAGCAGACTTTAGCGCCGCCTCGGGGGTGGTGGCACCTCTAAGAACCGCTCTTAGCGCCCTGGATCCAGGTTCCCAGACTGCTCGCATCACTGGAACGTTTGGCATTGGAACAGTTGATTCGACCATGGCGGCGAACTGTTTGACTATTGGGTCGATTGCCTCTGCAGTCTCAAACGCCTGTTTATATGCAACCGCTTGTTTTGCAACTGATAATCTGGGAGCTGCGCCTTCTACGGCCAGGAAACGTGCAAGTTTTATCGCCCCTTCCATGTTGTTGGACTTGGATGACACCAAGGCCCCTTCCACAGTCAAAAACGGCGTGGAAGGTAGCCCAGTTTTCGAGACGCTTGGTATTGGGTGAACCGAGTAGGGTAGGTCCGGTGACAATTCCCCAATAAACCAGGGGCCATTGATAGCCATAGGAGTGTGACCTTCTTCAAACAACTGGGTCACCAGCGCCGAGGTGGGCTCTTGTGGTAAAAAGCCTTTGTTGGTCAAGTCAGATATGAACTGTAGTGAATCCTGATTTTCAGGGCGATTAAGGACCGGGTTGCCATCGCTGTCAAAGACGCCGCCTCCAAAGCCAAAAAGCCATGGTCCATGATGGTAAAAGCTGCCAGCCTCCCAGGCTATGCAGGGATTGGTTGATTTTCCTTGCAAGCCTTCTTTGGCAAGCCTTTCACACGTTTGAATCAGTTCATCAGTGGTCTTTGGGGCGTTGCCTTTCAACAGGTCGTCTCTGACAAAAAGCGCCAAGGATTTGAACGCCAGCGGATATCCATATTTTGTTTCATCCCAAGTTAGCGCTTCCACAGTGGTGTCAAAGAAGGCATCAAAGGTTTCATCGGCCGGCAGTGGCGCCAACAGGCCTGCCAGGACCCAGTCGCCAAGCCGTTCGTGGGCCGCGATGAAGACATCTGGGCCGTGCCCTCGTGGAATCGCAGAGGTCAGCTTGTTTGCAAACGCATCATAAGGGACTGCAAGCGGCTCAACTGGCCAGTTTGGGTTTTGTTTTGTAAATTCCTGGGCCAGTCTGTCCAGCGCCTCTCGTTCCGCCCCACGGTATGAGTGCCACAGTTTGATGGGCACCTGGGCGTCCGAGCTAGCAGGTACGGCCACAAGCAACAGCGCCACAAAGGCTAACAGCCAGGGGATGGCCTTGATTTTTGTGACAGGTTTTGGCTTCACGACGCCCTCCCTTTGGGCCAAAGGGCTTTTTCAGTTTCAGGGTCAAACAGTTTGATTGCCCCATCACTGGCCCAAAACCTGATAGGTGAACCGTGTTCATAGTCCGCAATAAGATTAGCTTCCACCTGGGCTAAAACATCTGTTTCATCAGGGCCGACTTTTGTGTGAATGTGGGCGTCCCAACCCACCGTTTCTATTACATCCACCGTGGCGTCAATATAGCCGCCATCTGTAGGTTTTAGGCCCAACTCATGAGGGCGTAGACCAACCAAAACCTTTGGGGGTAATGGCCCAACGTCTGGCGGCAGAGTCAGGTTGACGCCTGGGGCGACAAGCGAGCCTTCCTGGACGGTTGTTTCCAGGAAGTTCATAGGCGGCGAACCAATGAACGAGGCCACAAAACGGGAGTTTGGCGTGTCATATAGGCCGCTTGGAGTGTCCACCTGTCTAGCATGGCCGCCTTCCAGGACGCAGATGCGATCCGCCAAGGTCATAGCCTCAATCTGGTCATGCGTGACATAGATCATCGTGGTTCCAAGGGTGCGGTGCAGTGATTTCAGCTCCACCCTCATTTGACCACGCAGGTTCGCATCCAAGTTAGACAGCGGCTCATCAAACAAGAACACCTGCGGTCGTCGCACGATTGCCCGTCCAATCGCCACGCGTTGGCGCTGTCCACCTGAAAGCTCCTTTGGCAGGCGGTCCAGCAGCTTATCCAGGCCAAGCATGGCGGCAGCTTCCTCGACCTTAGTGTTGATCTCATCATCGGCAACTTTGCGGATCTTTAGGGAAAATGCCATGTTCTGGCGCACGCTCATGTGGGGATACAGGGCGTAGGACTGGAACACCATGGCAAGGTCCCGATCTTTTGGGGGTAAATCGTTTACCACTTTGCCATTAATTGCCAAGGTCCCCTCGGTGATTTCCTCAAGGCCCGCAATCATACGCAAAAGGGTTGATTTTCCACATCCAGATGGGCCAACCAACACCAAAAACTCGCCGTCCTTAATGTCGAGGTCTATCCCAGATAAAACGCGAACGTCTTTGTTGTAGACCTTACCAATTCCACGCAGGGTTAATTCCGCCATTGTTTCCCCCAACTATCGAACAACAAACACCTTTGCAGTTCTAGGCTGCAGCTTTATGTTGATTTCCCCGTTGTCTAAAACTGTTACATCGTCGGTGGGGTCAGGTTCATCAAGCATGTTTACAAGCTTGGTTCCCTTGGCAAACGATGTCTTCATGTGCTCGCCGCCCCATTCCTTGGCGCTGGTCCAAGTGGCGTTTGATTTGCTTAGGTTTAGGACCACCAACACGGTTTCTGGCCCGACAGCCGTTTCAATCGTTCGCTCAAAAGCCAAAATCCCAGCGTCCTTTTCCGAGCCGGAGTTTTGTGATGACCACACCACCTTCATGTTGCCACGGCGCAATGGTGCCTGCTTTTTGCGCAGGTCAATCAACTGCTTGACCCACTTGAAAGTATCTCCATCGGTGGCAAATCCTGTGTGCCACATGTCTTCACGGTTTGCTGGGTCGTTTCCACCAGAAAAATCCTGCTCGGTGCCATAGTAAAGGCATGGAATTCCATCCATGGTCAGCAACAGCGCCAGCGCCACCTTCAAGCCGTCCTTGTCGTGATAGTCATACAAGAATCGTGGCAGGTCGTGGTTGTCCAGGAAGTTGACCAGCACCTGCCAAGGCGCCAATCCTGAACCATCGGCAGCAGTCACACCCTTTGTATGCGGCGTTTCACCATAATTCAGGCTTTGGCCTTGTGCCATACCTGGGATTCTAGCCTTCCATAGATCCTCAAGTCGCCTTGTGGGTGCGCCATTTTTGACCACGTCGTCAATCACGAATTTCTGCGAAAAGTAAAACACCGAATCCATCATGTTGTCATGGGTAAAGCTGCCGATAAGTTCGTCGTTTCCATCGAAAGCCTCCCCAAACATCAGGAAGTTATGCTTGCCCAAAGATGCCGCTCGCTCCCTGATGCCAGGGCAGAAAACCCGCCAAAAATCGTGCTCAACGTGCTTGATTGTGTCGATCCTGAAGCCATCAAAACCAGCCTTTTCGATCCAGTCGCCATAGACCTTGATCATCGCCTGCCGGACCTCTGGCAGCGTAGTTTTGATGTCTTTTAATCCACCTGGGAAGTCGCCAAGCACTTCTTGCATCCTGACGTAGTCGAAGCAAGCCTGGTGAGACCCCCACCAAGAGCCATCATTTAGCTGCTCCGCATTGATCCGACCAGCGTCATAACAGGCCTGTTTTTCACGCCCCCACACGGTCACTCTACCCATGCGGTTGTACCAATCAGGATTTGCGAATTCTGCAGGCCATGGTGGCACCCTGTTGATTTCTGGGTCCCAGATCCACTTGATGGGGGCTGGCCCTGACTCACCAAGTGAAGTAACTGCCTGGATTCCCCTTTCATCAAAGTCTGGATCCCACTCGGTAACCCTGGTCATTGGGGATTTTGTGCCAGATCCCATCACATGTTCATCTGGTTGCCCATTTTGGTTGATGTCATAGTAAAACAGCTGTCCAACGTGGTTTGTGACTATATCAAGGATGACCTTGATGTTGCGGTCATGGGCTTTGCGGACCAATTCTCTAAGTTTCGGAAGGTCCCCAAAATGTCGGTTCACCTCGGTGAAATCCTGCGCCCAGTAGCCGTGATAGCCTGCGACTCCGGCGTCTTCTTCAACATTTTTCACGACCGGAGAAATCCACAAGGTGGTCACCCCAAGCTCTTCGATGTAGTCAAGGCGGTCGATCAGCCCTTGATAATCACCACCATGATATCCAGCCGGAGACTGGGGATACACATTGAAATCATTGTTTAAATCGCCGTTTTCAAAGCGGTCGATTAAAACCTGATAGATGACCTCATCTCGCCAGTCAGTAACAATCGTTCTTAAGTCGGCTTCCTGCTCAGCCTGACTGTAGTCAATGCACCCAGCCTGCGTGCTAAATACAATGGCTAGGATGACCGCCACCTTGATCACCGCCTTAGTAACGATCAACGCCTTAAAAACTGTTTTCATTTTCGAAAAATCCATAATCAACCTCCAAAGTGACGCCCCTGGGGGACCTTCATGTAATTCCCAGGGACTTCCCTATGGATAACTGGCACTGTTTAGCCACCATTCAACCTGCAAGCCCAAGTAATGCTGCCATTTTTGGTCCCGGCGATGGTCAAATCGAGGGAACATGGCTCTGGCATCGCCGTTTAGCCAACTGGCCGTGTAAACAAAGCGAAATTGTGGTCGCTGATACATGCCACGGTTCAGGCTTAAGGATGGCAACAGCGACATCTGGACTATGTGAGGGTTCAGCAACGTGTCGTCTTGACCAAGACCGCTTGGCTTTTTCCACTGGTGAGACAGTTCGGCACCAAGGTGGAAATGGTCCGTGATAAACCAAGCTGGCCTGACGACAGTTGCCCCTTCCCAGTAGTCATCCAGGTCGTAACGATTTTCGTCCGCGTCAATGAACAAGCGCCCAAAGGTCGCGGCCATGATTCCAAAGTGTCGGTTTTCCCAGTTTGCCGAGGCCGCCAAAACAAAGTCCTTTGCACCGGCGGATGTCCTTTCAAGGCTGATTCCCCAAGGCACTCCCCACTCGCCATAAGCGGCCAATCCCCATGCGAATCGCGCAAAGATATTGACGTGGGAGTACGGTCCAAAGCCCCAAAAACCGACTTGGGTGCCGACCACACCTCCAAGGTCAGCCGGCAAATGAGCGGCTAGGGTGGGGTCCTGTTTTAAGGCAAATTCCTGGAAATATCCGTCCAAATCGTCGCTATAGCGCAGCTTTCCATCTGGTAGACGGTGAAATTCTCCATAAACAGAAACCTTCATGGACAGATTTTCGGTCAGGTTGTGGCCAAACCAGGTGAATTTACCCGAGGCAATCATGCGTTGGCGTTCCATGATGGTGATGGTGTCCGCCCCAAAAGTTGCTGGAACGCTGATTCGCCTGAAGGAATTGCCATCTTTAAGGCGATTGACTCCGGCGTGGATCTGGGCCTTGAACATGTTGTTTTCCCATGACAATCCACCGCCCAAGGTGTTTAAAGAGTCCATCGGCCACCAGTCTAAGAGATAGATGTCATCACCTCGGTACATCCTGGAGCCGACCCAAAGTTTCAGGTTGGTTTTGGTGAATCCTTCTGCCTCGGCGTACAGATTGCGCAGGGCTATCGCCTGAACAGCATCACCCGTGAAATGGAAGAATTCATCAAAAAAGGCAGTGGTTGCCAAGACTCTGACCGCAAAACCGTCTTGAAGTGCAAGTCCATATCCAAAATCCAATTCAGCGTAGGAGCCTTCCAAGAGGCGAGGGGCGTGGGAGACCATGTTGGTGCTTTTTCCGCCAGCGCCCTTAAAGTCGGTGGAAAATCCAACACGCCCATAAGTACCAAAGGAAAACCCAGTTTTAAAGCTGCTTGGTTTTGGCGCATTTACCACATTGCGTGTAGCAGCGGACTCAACAGGCACCAACCTAACGTCATTCTCCAGCCCCGCCCCCTGTCCCTGCTCCTGCTTTTGACCCGCCTCCAGCCCCTGTCCCTGTCCCTGCTCCTTTCCCTGCTCCTCCACGTAAGGAAACGGACTTTCAGGTTCACTGGCCAAGGCCCAACCGGAGCTCATCGATAACAGGAAAGCCAACACCAGGATTTTTGTGGCCTGTTTCATTCCCCCTCCTTAACGCAGCGCAGGTTATCCGCTTTGTAGCCTTCGGCACACTGATCACACAGTCTTCCGTCGTACCCCTCGAAGCAATCACAGTAATTACCACTGGCGGCTTTTGTGCACTTGCCAAATACACAAGGGCTTTTTGAGCAATCAATAGCCTGTTCATCTGTGGGGCATTCACCGCCGTAGCCGTATCCACCACAGCCATTCTCTGGAGTGCCAGGATCCCAAGACCCTTTATCTTCCGGGTATACAATATCTTGCCTTGGGACGTCTGGTTCATCTTCATCGTCGCCGCACGCCCAAAAGAGCATGCCAAAACCCAGCAATAATGTGCCCAGCACAAAACCTACCAGGCTTTTGTTGTGCTGGGCCATCCAGAATGAGCTTTTCATGAATCAAGACCTCCCTTTTAGCCTGAACAGTTTGGAGCTATCACTTGAGCCCCCATCGCTGGGATAACTATCTCAAGCTTGCCGTCGTCGTGCGGCGAAACAAGACCTCCCAGACAGTCCTTCAGGCCTTCTGTGTCAGTGTTATTGACGTCTACCATCACTTTAACAGGCGTTTTCGACCTGTTGAGCGCCACTATCGCAAAATCTTGAACCCCATCCATTCGATATACAAGATGGTCGTCTGATCTAATCAAATCAGACCTTTTGCCAGCTGTGAAAGCATCAGTGTCTGTGCGCAGTCTGCCGACAACGCGAACCTGGTCCAAAACCGATTGTTGATGAGCTGTTAAAACGGCAGGCATCGGACGCCTGTTGTCAGGATCGCCACCCCCTGCCAAGCCAATCTCATCCCCCTGATAAAGCACCGGAATGCCAGGCTGGGTCAGTACAAAAATCTGGGCCAAGGCCGTAAGTTTGTAAGGTTCTGGGTTGCTTGGTTGTGGTGCGTCAGGATTTGATTCATCACCGGTTGCAACCGTAATAAACCTGGCAACATCATGATTTCCAATCATGTGACTCATCACAGCTCCAGACCCTGCCCAAGCCTTGGTTCCTTCATCCAACTCGTCCAGCAGCGAAGTCATCGAACCGTGCCCCTGGCCGATTACCGAGCGTAGCGCCCACATGAGGGGGAAGTCAAATTGACCACTTAACCCATAAGGCCCCAAGTACCAGCGGATTTGGTCGCGTCCCATGGAACCTGTAAAGGTTTCTCCCACCAAGTAAAAGTGTGGGGCCTCGGCTGGAAACAGGCGATTGGTCAAATCACGCAAATGACGCGTGACCAGCCGCGGCATCATAGGAACTGCATCGACGCGCAGGCCATCTAGGTCAAACTCGTAAATCCACCAAGCAATGTCGGTCAAAACCGCATCTAAAACCTCAGCATTCTTCCAGTTTAGGTCGGCCAGATAATCTGTAAACCAGCAGTGTTCAATGTCGGCACCCCAAGAGCACTCTCGCCCACACACGCAGTCAATATTTGGGTGGTTAAACCACTCTCTACGATGCTGCGAAAACCAGGGATGATTGATGTGGACGTGATTTGGGACCACATCCAAGATGACTCTGATGCCATTTTGGTGCGCCGTGGAAATCAGTTGATGCAGGTCGCGCTTGTCACCAAACTTGGGTTCAATCTCGCGTTGTGATATTGGCCAATAGCCGTGATAGGCTTGGTACACACGATCATCAAATCCAGGCCACTCACCTTCCACGTTTTTGATAGCAGGCGAGATCCAAATGGCATTAACCCCAAGCTTTGCAAAGGTTTTATCTTTGATAGCCTCGGTAATTCCAGCCCAATTTCCGCCATTTCTAAAGGTGATGGACGCGCTGATGTCAAGCTGTTCACCGCCACGTCTGAAACGATCTGTAATGACTTGATATACAAGCGCTTTAGACCAATCAAAGGCCTTGTCTTCAACCCAAAAGGGTAGGGTGAACGGCGATGTTTCAACACCTCCAGCGTCTTTTGCGCTGATCTGTAGGCGGTGTTTTCCCTTGGGTAACTCCTGGGATTTTATAATAAAAACACCGCTGTCATCAACAGGTGGCGTTACAAACGACTCGGTCAGCTGATGGCCGTCGATGTTTACCGTGATGGTTTGGTAATCAAGCGGCAGTCTGGTGCTAGCAGATGCAACAAATTCAACTACAAGCCGCATTTGTGCATCAACCACCTCGGCGCTTTGCACCCGCCAAGTGGGACGCGTACAGTCTTTTTGGACCAAAGCGCTGTGTTCAACGCCATCACGACCAAAGATGGTCAAAGGATTTGTGGGATCTAAAACTTCCTTGCCATCGACCAAAAAGCGGTAGGCGTGTCGTCCAGTACCGATGATGAAACTGCCGCGAAATCCACTGGGTTTGGCAGGTGACAACTCCCAAGGTTGCCACCCGTTAAAATCGCCGATTACAGCAACGCTTTTTGGTCTGCCCTCAGGTTCGTAATAAAAGTCATAAGAGCAGGAGCGTTGTTCAATCAATTCCGATTCTTCGTCAGCGCACCCTTGATAGATGAGGGCAACGAAAACGGCTGCAAGTCTGACCCCTCGCCAGTTCATCAGGTATCCCGAGCTAAATAGTTACACAGCCATATCTACCATTCGATTCCACATAAAGCCGTTGGGGCGTCACCGTTCTCTCGATGCCAAAGCTCTATTATGTAGGCCCCAGCCCCAAAACCAACCATTGGTGGGGAACCGTCGTATTTGGAGCCTTCTCTGGTGTGAAGCTCGGAAATTAATCCCATGTTGTTAATGGCTTGTGCCGTGATCCAGTCAATTAGCAGGTCTGCCTTATCTTTGTCTGCTGGAACGCCCGAATTGCGCAAAGCCCCCGCCAGTCGCAGGTCCATGAAAACCCACTCGGCGCTATCATACGCGCCACCATCGTCATTTCTGGCGATTCCAATTCCGTTTGGAACGGTCAGTTCATCAAGCAAACCCTGGATCGTCGTTTTGGCGATGATGCCTGCCGGGTCAAATAGACCCCAGCGAAAGGCCTCTATGACGGAGGCATCCACGTAGCCAGAATTGTTTTGCAACTCTTCAACACTCTGGGCCAGGAAATTATTGGTAACCACGGTATTTTTGATGCCTGATGTAATCCTTTGGACGGCATTATTCCAAGCTGTGGCGTTTTGTGAGTCGGTAAGACTTATAGCTAAGCCGGCCGCCTCACAAAGCCCCTTTGCCGCTGTGACAGAAGTGTAGGTGTATTGCTTTTGCTGCCCATTCCAGTGCAGTTCCCAGATAGAGCTGTCTGCGGCGATCATACCGTTTTCCATAATCAGTTTAACCAAGACATCGGCTATCTTATCCTTAATAGTATCCCAGTAATCTTGAACAATTGAAGTGTCGCCAGAGGCATCAACATACTCGCCAAGAGACCACAGGAATAATCCAAAACCATCAAATTCAACGTTTGGACCGTCAAAGTTCCAGTCTGATTCCTCTTTGCCGTTACCATAGTATCTACACACGGAAATCTGATAGTCGTGTCCAACGCCGGTCTGTTGTTCGCCATTATGCTCAAACGTCACATAGTTACCGGATTCCGCCAACAATTGGAACTCTAGGGCGGCTTTCGCCTCTGTGAAGTGACCAGATCTGACCAAGCCAACTACGGCATAGGCCATATCCCTGACCCAAGAAATCGACCACATGCCAGGTGGCAAAGATGCCAAAATCTGGCCCTTGGACCTGTCGGTTGTCTCCCAAGCCTGGCCCATCCTTAAGACGGCCTCGCTGGTGCGATAAACTTGCAGCTCAGCCGCAGTCAGGTTGGCCGGAGCTGGCTTACGCCATGCCTCCCACTCGTCTCTTGCCTCTTGTAGCGCCTGGGCCGCGTTACGATGGGAGTATTGGCTGGCAACATCGTTTACCGCACCATGATAGGCGTCTTTGTTTGGTTCAAAGGCGGTAACCACCCCGAACCATGTGGATTCTCCCGGTTGAAGCGTTACTTCAGGTGCCTGGAAGCCAGCCACTCGGTCCTGGCCTTTTATATTCATGCTTTGATTTCCAAGGTCCTGGCCACTGTTTAACAAGGAGTAAGGATCTGCAGCGCCACCACCCTGATCAGCGGTATATCTAAAGTCGTTAGCCAATGGATAATAAACCAAGGCTCCACCTGGACCTTGTTCAATCAAAACTTTGGAATCACCGTCATAGAAAATTGACTCATCAGCGGCGTCCGGGAAGCGGTGGGAATCGTCTTGAGTGTATCCAATGTGGTAGTTGTGCAGGCTGTAAATTGACACAGCGTGCGGCTGAGTTCCATTGTTGGTAACCTTTGCCAGCATGACCAAAGACGGCCTTGACAGCTGCTCTGGCGCATAAACGAAGTTTTCAACCCTTAAGTCCCCAATCGTATTTACCCAAAACGGGATCCCATCTTGGCCGTAGTAGCCAACATATTCGCGTACTTTGCCGTAAAGCCATTCACCCACACCATCAACCCTTAGTCCCATGTATGTGTCCCAAAGAACGTCTCTGGTGTTGACGTCTTTGCCTTCACCATTAAGCCCCCAAGTCTGGTAGGGGTGAACGTTAAGGGCATACCTGTAGTTACTTCGGTCAGGTCCCTCTGGTAAAGCGCGGTCGTCCAGGTTTAACACCACAGAACCATGACCGTTTGCCGAGACTATCCACGGAAACGAGTTGTGCGCCTTTGTACACGCTGTATCGTTAAAATCACAAGGCGCAACGCACACACCGGCTTGGTCTGCAAGTCCTGGATTACATTTGCATTCAAAGCTGCCGCCCACGTTTTTGCACACGTTGCGATCAGGCTCAACATCACAAGGATTTGGGGTGCAACGGTCAACGACTTCATCCTCTACGCAAGTATCGCCGTCAAGGTGATAACCGTCGTTACACTGGCACACTGCCTGACCCTCTTGAACCTTGCACTTATCTCTATTTCCACCTGGGTGCTGGTCTGGGCATGGGTTTGGGACGCAAGGGTTGTTTTCTATGTCTACAACGCAGTTATCTCCGTCTGGTTTGTATCCTTCATCACATTCGTCGCACAGTTTTCCAGCGTAGCCTTCCATGCAGGTGCATACTGCTTCGTCCCCAACTGCTTCACATTTGGTCGCGTTTATACAAGGGTCTGGATCGCATGGGTCACCGGTTACAGCAGGCTGACAATCGTCGCCGACGTAGCCCTCAGCGCACCGGTCGCAGCGGTTTCCTGCCCATCCTTTATCGCAGTCACAGACAAAACCAGGACCTTCCTCGCGGCATGTTCCATGGTTGCCGCAGGAGTCGGCCTCGCAGTTGCCAGCCAAGACACATTTAGTCCCATCCAACACATATCCTTCATCACACTGGTCGCAGTTATCGCCAACGTAGCCCTCGGCGCACCGGTCGCATTTATTTCCTGTCCACCCCTGATGGCAGTCGCAGACAAATCCAGGGCCGTCTTCGCGACACGTCCCATGGTTGCCGCAGGAGTCGGCTTCACAACCACCAGCCAACACGCACCTGACTCCGTCTAGTACATAGCCTTCATCGCACTGGTTGCAGCTATCACCAACGTAGCCTTCATTACAAACGCACTCAGGAGAATTTGCCGGGTCTTTGCAGTAACCAAAGACGCAGTCAAATGGTCTGCAGGCGTCTGGTTTGCATTCGGTTCCATCCGCATGAAAACCTATGTTGCATTGACAGACCGGGTCTCCGTCCACCTCAATACAAGTTCCCTGGCCAGAACAAGACACGCCCTTACAGGCGTCGCCGTCGCCATCGCCACCGCAAGCGGCCATTGGCAAAAGCGCCAGCACAAAAAACCAAGGTAGGAGTGATCGGCTTTTCATCTTCTTCATCGCTATTTCCTCTCATAAATGGCTGATTCCAAGGTGCCTATCTGAACAGTCGCAGACCCTCCAGACACCTGGAGTTGCTTACCTGATATGGCGTCAACGTAGTTACCATCTGACAGACCAGATGCCCCAACAGACAGCGTTCTGGTAGTGCTAGACCCACGATTTAACACCACCAGCACGGCATCATTGCTATCTTTCATGGTGTACGCCCAGAAATTTGCATCGTTTACTAAGCTACGCCGTTGTCCTGTTCGCATGCTTGAATGCTTTTGACGTGTTTTTCCAAGGATTTGGACATGTTCCAAGGTCGATCTTTCATTTGGCGACAATTGGGCGTCAAAACGCATGAAGCGGCGATTGTCTGGGTCGCCAGCACCTGGCATCCCAATCTCATCTCCGTAATAAACCAAGGGAATTCCATTTTGTGAGAACAAGAAGGTCCAAGCCATCTTCAGCCGCTTGTACGGGTCCTCAGACGTTGGGGCTGACGGTGGATTATTCCATCCTTGCTCCTTGGAGCCGTTACCCCACATGTCACTGATCTGTGCCGCCGCGTGGGAAAGCACTCTGGGAACGTCATGATTACCCAAGAAGGTCGACATAACCGCCTGTTGGCCGTAGTAGCCGTCGTTGGAATCCATGAATCCCTTCAACGAATCAAGCCCTCGTTCGTGCCTGACCAGCGAGGCCAATGCCGCCCAAAACATCGGGAAGTCGAACTGGCCATCCAAAAGTTTGGGGCTGACGTAGTCTTTGATGGTCTGCTTTTCACCATCACCTTCACCAGTGAACGTCTCGCCAACCATGTAGAAGCGAATGTCATCGTGAGTGTCGACTTCTTCGTCAATTCTGGCTCGCAAGGTCGACGAAAAGTCCAAGATCATGTGTTTCACCGCATCAAGCCTGAAACCATCGATGTTGGTCTCCTGAATCAGCCAGATAGCATGGTCCATCACCCTGTCCATGACGTCTGAATTGCGATAGTCAAAGTCAGGCAAATACTCGGCAAACCAGCACTCGATGGGTTTTTCCCAGCCACAGACATAACCTTGGCCAATATTGCCGTTATCCCAGTGAAACCATGGGTCTTGGTCGTTTTTGTGTGATTGGTAAAGGGGCGCGTCGGTGTGGACGTGATTTGCCACGAAGTCGACAATGATTCTGATGCCTTTGACATGGGCAGCAGCAACCATGGCTTTGAAATCGTTCATGTTTCCAAAGTGTGGCTCGATCGGGTTGTCCATACCCTGCAAGGTGTTGTCGCTGGTCCAGCCGGTGGCTGTAGGCCAGTACGAATGGTAGCCAGAGTATTTTTGTCCATCCGAGCCCCAATAAGCGCCCTGAGTATTTCTGATGGGTGATGAGACCCACAGGCAGTTGATCCCCATGTCATCAAAGTAGCCGTCGTTAATTTTTGCAGTTATCCCTTTAAAATCCCCGCCTTGCCAGTTAGCTGGGAATTTAAGCTCGTGGTCAGAAATTGGGTTGTTATTGGACGCGTCCCCGTCGTTAAATCGGTCAGTCAAAATGAAGTACATAGAGGCGTCGCGCCAGTCAAAGGTGTCGTCTTCCACCCACACAGGGACAAACAATGGCCTAGCCTTGCGACCTTCTGTGTCTGACAGGTTGAAAATATAGGCATATTTGGTGTTTGACAGCCCGCTTTCATTGATTGTAAAGACGCCAGTGTTTTCATCCCATCCACTTTCTATTACTTGCCCGTTTCTGGTCACTATCGCCGTGGCAGGGTCTAGGTCAGTCTTTTTGTTGCCCATCAAAGCTTGTACTTCGATTGACACTGAGCCGCCCGTTACGTTAGGTCCAGATTTCAACGTCAATGCCGGGACATTACAGTCAGTGACTCGCAGCAACGAGTTTTGAGTCCCGCCAACCCATTTTGTATAGGGATTGCCCGGGTCAAGCTCCCAACGGTCGTGGCCACCTTGCTGCCAGAAGATCTTGTAGGCATAGTCGCCAACTGCAAGGTTTGGGATGGTCAGTTCCCAGTAGTCACCGTTTTTGTTCATTTTGTGTGAAGTGGCTGACCAGCCGTTGAATTCGCCTCGCAGGTATACAGGGCCTGCGACAGCCAGCTTGAAGCGAACCACTGTGTCACAACTGCGCACCTCGATGGTGCTGGTATCTTCAACACACTGGTCGCTATCATCCAGTTTGTATCCAGCGTCACAATCGCAGACGTATCCATCCGTTTTAGGCACGCACTGGCTGCGATTTAGGCCATCTGGACATGGATTTGGGATGCATGGGTTAA
>ERZ795049.308-NODE-308-length-75374-cov-24.119930_pt1 | contig 75374 bp, 59 predicted proteins | sample MGYA00375133_ERZ795049 | MGnify/ENA primary metagenome ERZ795049 (study PRJEB30178, sample SAMN05720147) | activated sludge metagenome | isolation source: anaerobic digester from wastewater treatment plant | place: Japan | collected 2015-04-20 ... | reverse complement strand
CTTGACAGGCTTGATGCTGGGGGTGTGTCTATTTCAAATGCATTATTTGGGTTAAGCAAGATTAAAAAGAAAGGTATACTGGAAGAATAAAACAACATGAACAGAATTATATGGAGAAACAGCTTTGAACAAATTCATAAGTTTCCGTATGAAAGATGTTCTTGGAAATAATCGATTTTTTGTTTATTTGATAAAATTTTATAATCCTTGACCCTTCTTCTGAAACTATGCTAAAAAAAAATAAGTCTTGGTCAAATCATTATCACCCTTGCCATCCAGCCACGCCAGGCCGAGACGCATGAAGGAGGACGGGACAGCATCATGCGCATCTCATCATCTACAGAACCCGAAATCAGTTGCCGGATCAGCCATACCCTGCTCATGTATGTGCGCGAGCAGAATGACGGTTCCCTCGGCGATCTGTTAGAGGGCCTGGACCTCGACGAACCATACCTCTTGGACACCAACAACTGGATTTCCCACGACTTTTTACAGACGCTCTACCAACGGATGATCCGGATACTGGGCGATGAAGACGCGGTTTACAAAATGGCGCTGGCGACCATGCGCTTCGGCTCGTACGGCATCCTGGATCGGATCGCCCGGCTCACCAAGGATCCTAAAATCGGTTACTCCCACATCACCAAGTACAATCGGATGGTGAGGGCCAAGGGTGACGTGTTTGTCCATGAGCTGGGAGATTCGTGGGCGCTTGTGGAGGAGCGCTACCACTACGGAAGCAAAAAGACCCGCTGCGACTGCGATTACATGCGGGGGGTACTCGCCGGGATGCCCACCTTTTTCGACATGCCGGTCGCTCACGTGGAGGAAATCGAATGCCAGGTATCGGCCGATAAATACGGCAACAGAACCTGGCCGGACGCCCCCGTTTATGGGGCCAAAGGGTGCCTGTACCGGGTCCGCTTCGTCTCTCACGGCCCGGCCTCCTTTTGGAAGCGGGTGTTTCAAAGCGGCAAGGCATATCAAAACGCCACAGAATATCTTCTGCAAACTAATCAACAAATTCAGGAGAAGTATAGGGAAGCCAGGAGGCTTGCCTCCGAACTGGAGGAGGCCAACAGGAAGCTCGTTGAATCAAAAAAACAACTCGAATCCAAATCCGCCGCTTTAGAGGCTTCTGAGCGCCGCTATCGGCTCCTGGCTGAAAACGTGACCGACATCATATGGGTCCTGAACCTGGAAACCATGCGTTACGATTATGTGAGCCCGTCGGTTCAGAAAATGCTTGGCTATTCCGCGGAAGAAGCGATGGAATCCGGCATTGAAGAGATCGTCGTCCCTGAATCCTTGGAAAGAGCCCTGAACATATTGCAAGAGGAGATGGACGCAGAAGAAACCGGCCAGGCGGACCCCGATCGGTCGGCAGCAGTGGAGTTGCTTCAGAGACGCAAAGACGGAACCCATGTCTGGGTCGAGGCCAAGGTGACCTTTGTCCGGGACGAACAGGGCCGGCCGATTGCAATCCAGGGGGTTTCCCGGGATATTTCAGATCGCAAACAGGGTGAAGAGGCATTAATGGCGGAGAAGGAACGCTTGAGGATCACCATTCGGAGCATCGGCGAGGGTGTGATTTCCACAGACCGCAATGGCTGCGTCGCCCTCATGAACCAGGTTGCCGAGGCGCTCACCGGCTATACGGAGGCCGAGGCCATGGGACGAGACCTTGCCGAAATTTTCCGGATCGCCGGGCCCGAGGCGCTCACGGCCGACAATGGGGCGTTTGAAAAAGGGATCGATGCAGAGAGTGGATTGAGCCTGGACAAAACCCTGATTCACAGGGACGGTGCCAAATTCCTCATTGCCCACACCGCAGCCCCTATATTGGATGCGGATAGGGGCGCCATCGGCTCCGTCCTTGTGTTTCGGGACATCACCCAGCAGCGGAAAATGGAGCAGGAACTCTCCAAGCTCGACAAACTCGAGTCCCTGGGTGTCCTGGCCGGGGGGATTGCGCACGATTTCAACAACTTTTTGGCCGGGATCATAGGCAACCTGTCCCTGGCCAAAACCGAGGCGAATCCCTCGGAAAAGGTCTTTTCAAGACTGGAACGTATGGAAAACGCCGCATTGCTGGCCAACAACCTGACGTATCAACTTCTCACCTTCGCGAAGGGGGGCGCCCCGGTCAAGCAATCCGCCCAACTAATGGACCTGGTGAAGGAGTCCGCGACGTTTGCCGCGACCGGTTCCAATGTCCGCTGCAACTTCACCTTCCCGCCGGATTTACACGCCTCCGAAATAGACCGAGGACAGATATCCCAGGTCATTCACAATCTGGTACTCAATGGGATTCAGGTCATGCCCCAGGGAGGGGTGATCGAGGTGACGGGGGAAAACATCCGCCTATCTTCAAACAATGAGCTGGCCTTGCCCGAGGGCGACTACGTCAGGCTAACCGTTCAGGATCAGGGACCGGGCATCGAGGAGCAGGACCTCAAGCGGGTTTTTGACCCGTACTTTACGACAAAGGACAAAGGCAACGGACTGGGACTGGCCGTAGTCTATTCCATTATTGATGAGCACAAGGGTCGGATCACCGTGGACTCGCCCCCTGGATGTGGGGCAAGATTCAGCATCTATTTGCCTGCCGCCTCTGTGTTAGAGACGGATCAGACAGTGGAATCCCTCCGCCAACCCGCAATGCCGGGGCGTAGGATCCTGGTTATGGATGATGAGGAATACATCCGTGATATGATCTCGGAAATGCTGGATCTCATGGGGCATACTGCAATCACCGTGAAAAACGGAGAGGAGGCGATACGGGCATATGAAGAGGCCCTGAAATCGGCGCAACCGTTCGATGGGGTGATCCTTGACCTGACGATCCCTGGCGGCATGGGAGGGAAAGAGACCCTCAAGGCCCTTCTGGAGATGGACAAAGACGTCCGGGCCATGGTCGCGAGTGGATATTCCAATGACCCGGTGATGTCTGATTATGTCCGATACGGTTTTCGAAGCGCCCTTAAAAAACCTTATCGACTAGCGCAGGTGCAGGAGGCGCTAGATGCGATTTTGTGAAAGCGGCATCACGCACCTGTAAATTATATAGCTGAACTAACCCAGTTTTTTCACCAAAAGTAGTCCACCTGAAATAAAATATTTCCTAATTTGTCCCACACGTTCTTTGCCTGGTTACCTCCCCCAAAGGCAAAACAGATGAGAAGCACAAATTATCAAAAGATCTTAATAAGGGTTTTGTTTATTGCATATATATTTGACTTATGGGAAAGACCGGATTATTCTATCACAAAAATTCGGCATAATGACATCTCCGAAATTGGCATCAATATTTATGAAGTTTTGACCTGCTTAGAACAAGGCTATTCAAATGGAAAAACATTCAAAAAACAAATATCCTTCTGTAAACAAGATCACACAAACTGAACATATCGAGATGGTAAAAGAAATCTTTTCTACCATAACTAAAAGATATGATTTCCTTAATCACTTCTTAAGTATGCGCAGGGATATTGCCTGGCGTCGTTTTGCTGTAAAAAAGATGCATTTTTTTCAAAATCTAAACTATCTCGATGTTGCCTGTGGAACAGCAGACCTCGCTATAATGGCTGCTGAAAGTTATCCAGATATATCCGTTACTGGGGTTGACTTTGTTGATGAGATGCTTGATACAGGAAAAACCAAGATAAACAAAAAAAGACTTTCTGACAGGATACGCCTGATACGCGCTGATGCCCTTTCTTTGCCTTTTGACGACAAAACATTCGATGTTGCGGGTATTGCCTTTGGCATCAGAAACATTCCCGACAGGATATCGGCGCTCAAGGAGATGATGCGGGTAATAATTCCGGGTGGTCAAATTGTTGTATTGGAAATGACCTTTTCGAGAAAGTCCATATTCAGAAAGCTCTATAGCATCTATCTGAACCATATCCTGCCTCACCTCGCAAAAAGGTTTTCAATGAATGTGGGTGCCTATTATTACCTTGCCGATTCTATTATGAATTTTCCTGCGCCTGATGAATTTGCAAAGATCATGGAAGAAGTAGGTTTCAAACAGATAAAAGTATATAAACTCACCATGGGCATAACCTATCTCCATACAGGCATAAAACCTTAGTTAGTCAAAACATGACAACAAGCGCCATGCTTGGCAAGAATTTTCCATTCTTTAAACGGTTTCATGACAACGATAAATGCATTCAGCATGTTTCTCGGAAGGTTTTGAATCATTTATTACTATAATTATTTTTGTTTTGCTTTCGTTAGTTGACTCAACAGTTCCTCTATGTTAGCATGTCGCAATAATATGTCTTTGTCATATATCATGGAATTCCATATCTCCCGAGAGGCAAGAGACCTCTATCAATTTGATGACACATTGTTTTCTTTGAATGGCAACGTCGCCTTTGCAAATTTTCATGCCGCGCGTATGTTTACGCAAAAGATAAACATGAAAAAGGACCTAGTCTCTTTTCCAGAGCAATCCTTGAAGGTGGGTCAAATCAATGCGATGGGTCTTATCGATGAAATTTTACATTTTATCGTGGCATTGTACAGGCAGGAGATCGACAGTACTGTAATGAAAAGTGCCCTCGATTACTTATATGTGAATATTGGCAAAGATGCGGTTGAGAAAACATTTTACCAATTTACAGAACAATTTCCACCTGTATCTGTATATAAGAATCAGATAAACACCAATGACTATATAGAGGGCAAAACATCTAACATTCCAAACAGATTGATTGTTTTGGAAGAGATGTTGCTTCTCTGGCTTGCAAATATGAACCCGGCCTTTTCCATTGTGTTTGAACTGTTCGATGATGCGACGCTGAAAAGGGAAACCGTATATCTAAAGGTCATTTCAGGGTTAAAGGATTTTTTTGGTACATCTCCTTTTTTCGGTCCATATAATCAAAATCTTATAGACATGCTGAGAAGCCCAGCGATAGCATCGCCGCATTCATTGCCCGGACAAATTGAATACATCAGAGAAAACTGGGGCTTTCTGCTGAAAAGGTTTCAGTTTAGAATTCTTGGAAGCCTTGACCTGATAAAGGAAGAAGAAAAGATAACCTTTACCGGTCCAGGGCCAACTGCAGCCATCAGCTTCAAGGCTGATTTTGGTATGGAATTTGCCGAAGCAGAACGTTTCAGCCCTGATCTCGCATGGATGCCACAACTTGTCCTGATTGCCAAAAACATATATGTATGGCTTGACCAGTTATCCAAAAAATATGGCCTACCAATAAGAAAGCTTGACCAGATACCGGATGAAGAGCTTGATATCATACAAAAACAGGGTTTTACTGGGTTGTGGCTTATTGGTTTATGGGAGAGGAGTCCTGCCTCACAAAAGATAAAACAACTTTGCGGTAACCCGGAGGCAGCACCATCCGCCTATTCCCTGTACGATTATACTATCGCAAACCATCTCGGAGGCGAAAACGCATACATGGTTTTGAAAGACAAGGCATGGCAGCGTGGTATCCGCCTTGCAAGCGATATGGTACCAAACCACACAGGCATTTTTTCTAGATGGGTTATAGAACATCCGGATTGGTTCGTTTCACTTAAACACAATCCATTTCCCTGGTATTCATTCCAAAAGCATGACCTGTCGCATGACGGACGGATCGGAATTTTCATAGAAGACCATTACTTTGACCGAACAGATGCTTCTGTTGTATTCAAGAGACTCGACAGACAAACAGGCGAAGAAATATACATATACCATGGCAATGATGGTACCAGTATGCCCTGGAACGACACGGCACAACTCAACTATTTGAAACCAGAAGTCCGTGAGGCCATGATCCAGACTATCATCCATGTAGCCCGTAAATTTCCTATCATTCGTTTCGATGCAGCAATGACATTGACAAAAAAACACTACCAAAGACTCTGGTTTCCAGAACCTGGAAAGGGAGGGGCAATCCCTACAAGGTCGGAATACAGCATGAATAAGGATGATTTCGATGCACATATACCTCATGAATTCTGGAGAGAGGTCGTCGACCGCATTGCATCTGAGGCACCTGATACACTTTTGATGGCAGAGGCTTTCTGGCTGCTCGAAGGCTATTTTGTGCGTACCCTCGGGATGCACAGGGTTTATAACAGCGCATTTATGAACATGCTGAGAGATGAAGAAAATGCAAAGTACCGCACCGTTATGAAAAATATACTTGAGTTTGATCCTGAAATCCTAAAGAGACTCGTTAATTTCATGAACAATCCCGATGAAAAAACTGCCGTCGAACAATTTGGAAAAGACAAAAAATATTTTGGTATCTGCACAATGATGGTCACAATGCCCGGACTTCCCATGTTTGGTCATGGGCAGATAGAAGGATTTACCGAAAAATACGGCATGGAATATAGAAAGGCATATTGGGAGGAAACGCCTGATTATCACCTCATTAAACGCCATGAAAGAGAGATATTTCCACTTTTGCATAATAAGTACCTCTTTGCCGGTGTTGACAACTTCCTTCTTTATGACTTTTTTACCGACAACGGCAAGGTTAATGAAGATGTCTTTGCGTATTCCAATAGATACGACAATAGAAGCGCACTTGTAGTTTACAATAATAAAAACAACCATGCGAAGGGCTGGGTTAAAAACTCTGTCGCATATTCAGTTAAAAACGAACAAGACGCCAAAAGGACGTTGATCAAGAAAACTCTGATAGATGGGTTAAATCTGGGCGTTGCTGATAATCTTTTCACAATCTTTAGAGATCATACTACAGAACTTGAATATATTAGAAAAAACATAGGGCTTCTCGATGAAGGTTTGTTTATTGAGCTTGAACCTTATGATTATCATGTTTTTATGGATTTCCGCGAGGCTCAGGATAACGAGAAACAACATTACGCATCTCTCACCTCATATCTCAATGGGCGTGGCGTTTCAAACATCTATGATGCGCTTAATGAGGTTTTTTTGCAACCCATCCACAGCAGTTTTTCCGAATTGATAAATCCGTATTCCCTCAAAAGATATATTGAAGCGAGCAATGATGTGTTTTTCGATAGACAAAAAACCGCCCGGAGAGAAATTTTAAATGATATTGAGGATAAAACATTAAACCTGTTTAAGGCGATCAAACAATACACCAACATCACGGGGGATGAAACGGCACTTGCCAGCAAAATAATGCACTGTGCAAAATTCATAATTGAGATGCCCCATGTGGTTGATCATTTCAGAGATTATCAACAAGAAGATCATAAATACAATATTTCGGACATATTGCCCCAACAAAACAATTTGCATGACTTTTTGCACACGATTTTCTGCTGGTTGTTTGCCCACAGATTAGGATACATCGTTTCCAATGAACCGGAAAAGCCCGCGCTGAGCCGCAGTTGGATTGATGAATGGAAACTCGGTCTCATAATTTCCAATACACTTCTGGATTGCGGCTATGACAAAGAGCAAAGCTCATGGTCTCTTCTGACAACAAAGATACTGACAACACATCAAAATTGCCTGATAGAATCAAACGCTGAACACATATTTCCAATACTCATGCCGCTCATTTCAGACCTAGATGTACAACTTTATCTGCAAGTAAACCGCTACAAGGAAACCCTGTGGTTTAACAAAGAGGCTTTCGAAAAACTTGCATGGTGGCTTTTAATGATTTCCATGATTAACGTGTTCTCTGATGCTTCATTGTCTTCTCATGACGCAGTGAAAAAAACCATTATATACCTTAACACATTCAACAAAATGCTCGACATATCAGAAAAATCCAATTTTCAGCTCGAGAAGTTGCTTGAAATAGCAAAAAACGGGGCAGACAAACCCGACCCCGTTCTTGATAACTCAAACTCAAAACTACCGAACAATAATAAACGCTAATCAGCCAAACCAGAGGTGTCTTCCTTACCTCTATAGACAGATGCTGTTTCATTTTCTTTCGGATGAGCAAGATGGAAATCGTGTACAGTTGTGTGCTTGGCTATTAAATCCTTTGTATCGACTACACCGAGCTGTTCAAACAGAAAGGAAAATTGGTCATAGAGTATCTCTGAAACCTTCGCCCTTATATCCTCTGGCATAGTCCATACCATCCGTTTGAATGGGCCTGTAGCCTGTTTACGTGTACTGTAGGCGAATTGAGCAAAGGTCTTACCTGCCTTCCACTCCCCTCTAAAATTATCAGCTAAAAACTGTTCGATCTCGCTCTGAGCGCCTTTTATCTTATAAACTCCACTATCGAATGTGATATTCTGAAAACCTGTGGCAAGATGCACCTCTACTGCCTTGTTTTTTGGAAATAAACTAAATGCATTATTTGGCAAAGTCGATGCGCCGTGCTGAACCGAGCCTGCCCACCCGTATTTTCTTCCAAAATCTGTAGCCATCTTTAATATATCAAACGCTATTGCTACATCAGCCACTGTTCCGTCTGGAAGAGGCGTACCCCCATGTGCAGTGCCATCATTCACAGCTATCTTACGAATACCAAGTGCCGGGTCAATACCAAGCCTTTTCATGTTTTCAACAATACCTTCGGCATACGCCTCGATGTCTTCTTTTCTCGTATTCATCTTGCCGACCTCACCTGTCTCTCCCCCTAATAATACTGTCCATGGAATTCCAAGCTCCTTTTCCAGTGCCCTTACATCTGCAATCTTCTCTGCAGTAAGCCTTGCATTTTCCGCCTGCTGTTCCGAAAAAGACAGGTTTTCTTCGGTTCTTCTTTCAAAAGGAGACATATCAAGGTCAATTGAACCAAAACCTGCCTCCAACAGTTCTCTGATAAGGTTCCGATGGGCGTTTATTTCCTTTGCCCCCGCTTCGCCGCCGCTTCTAACAGGCGCTGATTTTAATTGCACATGATCTCCCTGCAAAAATATCGGACCTTCAAAACCCTCCAGCATTGCTGCGGCTTGTACCACAGAAGCGTATTCAGCAGGGCTTTGTTTGGTGTAACCCATCTCAGAACGAGCAATCTCAACAATCAATGCACCGACCTTTTTGTCATTCGCCGCCTTAAACATTGCCCTCGCAGTATCAAGGGTGCCAACGCGTATGTTGATCGCCGGAAAAGACATCTCTTTGTCTATCCTGTTTTCTGCAATAGCAACATACACCTCTTGCGGAGAGGCAAGTTTTACATTCATTTGCTGTGCACCTTCATATATTATCCATCTCGCCAATGCCTGCACATCCGGCGGTGCGCTCTTATCACCAAAGTCCGCTACATTTGCTGCCAATGTCGGCAACGAAGACTTGAAGGTCACTCTGTCTTCTATACGCAACTCACCATTAATGACAGTTGCACCCTTAAGACCATCGCTTAACAGTTCTGCCCTATTTTTAAATATCTTGATAGCAGATGCTTCATGAATCATGTCAGCGCCATTTCTTGTAGCCATAGTGTTACCTCCTTTTTTTACGTTGTTTCTTAAAACATCTTTGCCTCGTCCACCTTTATCGTACATTAGCTGAAAAATATGTTAAATCATCAATAATACACATGTCCTGAAGGGTATATCCAATTTAACGATTTCTAAGCACTTGCGCAATCTCATCTACCAAAGGTTTAGAACCAACATAAAGGGCGGTCCTTTGGTGGTGCTTGGAAGGCACGATATCAAGTATTGGCGTTCCATTTTCATCGACAGCGCCCCCACCTGCCTCCTTACTCATAAATGCCACTACCGAAGCCTCATACATAAGCCTCAATTTCCCCTCTGGTCTGTTTTTCTTGGGGTTTGGATGATTCACAATTGCTGGATACATGAACATACCACCGTTAGAGAGTGTACGGTGGAAATCGCCTGCCAATGCGCCAAGATATCTGTATGAATATTTGCCAACATTTGCACTTATCCAGTCCTGTACGCCTTTAGCATAGGTAGTCTGATTTGCAGCGTTAAAGGACAACTCCCATGTCTTTTTGTCCTCGGGCAACATCATACGTACCGGCATTACATAATTCATCGTATCGTTTATATGAAACCTCCATGTACCAGCCTCTTTCAATGCAAGTGTGAACGTACCTGTAGGGATGACAAACATGCCCGCCGCTATATAATCTTTTCCAGCCCTTAAATGGCCATCTTCAGGGCCTTCGAGGTTTCTCTTTGCAATACCAAAGAGAAAGCCAACCGGTAAACCATGGGCAACGTTAGACGAGCCATCAAGCGGGTCAAAATATATAAAATAGCGACCACCTTCTTCGTTTAACGGTATGATATCGTCCTCTTCCTCGCTTACTGCGTGAATCACTCTGTTTGTTGTTTTCAGATAATGGATCGCAATCTCATGAGCTATTTGGTCCATACGCATTACGTCTTCGCCCTGAACATTAATCTTGTTTGCAAGTCCCAAAATGCCTTTAAGGGCACCTGTAAGATAATAATGCTGTATATGTTTTGCCGCACTGATTAATGAATCCATAAGAATGAGGAAGTGATATGTGCGATTGTATTTCTCCTGATGCGCCAATAAAAAGTTCATAAAGGTTTGCTCAAGGTGTATCATAATTCAGCTCCTTTAAATATTTATTTGTACTTTTATTATATTCATTTACTACAAAGCCCTTTACTAAATCAACAATATGTTGCAATAATATATTAACGAAACTCTTATTATTGCGATAATATGATTATAATGCCATACAAAAGGAGAAAACCATGAAAATGAAAATAGCTGTCTTAACAGGTGGAGGAGATTGCCCTGGCCTTAATGGCGCCGTCAAATGGGTAACAAAAACTGCACTCGATTCGATACTATCTGGAAAACGGTCTGTCTCTTTTGAGGTTGTTGGTGTTATTGACGGCTGGCGCGGGCTTGTAGATGTTAACCCTGACGACCCTCAAAGTTGCGAAAAACATGTTAAACACCTTGACCAGGAGATTGTCAGAACATGGGATCGATACGGCGGTACCAATCTTGGGACGTCACGTACAAATCCATTTAACCCCAAAAATGACCGATCTGAGATATTAGTCGAAAACATCAAAAAACTTGGAATAGACGTTGTTGTTGCGATTGGGGGCGAAGACACACTCGGGGTTGCATATAAATTACACAAGATGGGGATCAAAACTGTAGGCATTCCCAAAACAATTGATAATGACCTTATGGGAACGGATTATTCTCTTGGTTTTGACACCGCAATAAACGTAATCATGGAAGAGATTGATCGTCTAAGAACAACTGCAGGCTCTCACGGCAGAATTTTTGTAGTTGAAACCATGGGACGCCATGCTGGTTGGCTTGCATTACACGGCGGCGAATGCAGCGGTGCATACATAATACTAATACCCGAACATCTTTTTGATATGAACCATGTATGTCAATTATTGCAGGATAGAAAAGGAAGGGAGATAAACTATTCAATAATCGTTGTATCTGAGGGCGCAAAACCTACAGGACAACAGGAGTTTTTAAGAGATGGGAAGGTGGATGATTTCGGGCACCAATCTCTTGGAGGTATAGCAAGCTATGTGGCAAGCGAGATCGAAAAGCAGACAGGTTTCGAATCACGCCATCTCATTCTCAGCCATCTCCAGCGTGGGGGCACACCATCTGCCCGTGACCGTCTTATGGCCAGATGGTTTGGTATAGCAGCGGTTGATCTGATTATAAACGAGGATTTCGGACGTATGGTAAGTCTTTTGAGGGGCGAAATTACAAGCGTTCCAATGAAAGAGATCATCAATAATCTGAAGCTCGTCAATGTTGATAAATTTTACGATAAAGAGAGGTATAACGGCCGCAGAACAATAATGTAATCAGAGTAAGCGGCCTTTATCATAGTTTATCGGCAAAACCATATTCATCGACCTGCCAACCCTCTTCAGGCATCTTTTTGCCGTCAATAAAAACGGTTCTTCCGTCGACCGCTACCCTACCCTTTGAAATAAGGTCATGAACAGCAAATGGATAGATCTTCCAGTCACCTTCTTCTCTTAGCATCTCTTGTATTTTTGTGGAAACATTTTCAAGGGCTTCGTATAGGTTTTTGCCTTTTCTTGCTGCTGCCTCGCGAAACTGCGGCAGAGTTCTCACGCCATTTTCATCCGCAAATCTCCTTATATCACGAAGCTCAGCATCCCATCTTGAAAGCGGTAGCGATTTTGACTGTATAAGTATAGGGCCTCCATCATCACTTGCATCGACAAAAAATACCGTTGATTTCACAGCCCTTTCCTCTGCCAGTATCGCCTTTGCGGTCGGCCTCCAGCCAAGCCCAACATACTTTTTTGCATCACCGGGATGGACATTAAGGATACGGGGAAAATAACGTCCTGCCATCCAATCACCTATCCAGAGGTCGTAACCTGCCAGGCATATAAGATCTGGCGATCCGTTAATGTTTTGCTCGACAAGTGTCATAAGCGCCATATCAAAGCTATTCCTCTCTACACCATATCTTGGAATCTTTTCAAGCCCCCACATATCCTTGAAGTACCTTGACGAATCAAGCGCGGCAACCAGGACACCCCTATTTTTCGCCTTTTCAACACCTGCGCATCCGGGTGCATTACTAAAAACAAGATGGAATTTTTCTGGATCACGTTCATATATCCTGTCATAATTCGTCCCAGAACCAGAAACACCGCAGACATATCTCATATGCCCTTGTGATGGATCAAAAATCAATTTTGCAGCCATTATATAACCTCCCCTTATTATCTAATAAACTTGGGCGATCAACCATTAACCATGCGTTTGAAATCATTAAACAATAAACAATTTAATTTTTTGTGTCAAAACATTTCACTGGAGGCATTTTAAAATATAACGTTTTAGCGGCATTTTGATTTGTTTTATTGTATTATCTTTTTCAGTATAAGGTTTTGTGATGACAGGCTTTAAGCTATATACAGGAAACCGCCTTGAACTTCTCGTAGATGCACTCTCTGAGGTCGTTAAAACACCCCTTGCTTCACCTTTCAGCAGTGAAATCATAGTGGTTCAAAGCAAGGGCATGGAGAGATGGCTGTCCATCGAACTATCAAAAAGATTTGGCGTATGGGCAAATTGCAGATATCCTTTTCCCGATAACTTTGTGTGGGGAATTTTCAGTGCTCTTCAGCATAATTCAAACGACACCTCCATCTTCTCGCCAAGGGTTATGACATGGCGCATTATGGGCATGCTGCCTGAATATATCGGAACACATGATTTCGATATTCTAAGGCAATATCTCGAAGAAGACAAAAATCAACTTAAGATGTTGCAACTTTCCGAACGTATTGCGGATACCTTTGACAAATATACAGTATACCGACCAGATATGCTGATGGATTGGGAAAAAGGCAATGGAACAGGCTGGCAACCAGTTCTCTGGAGGGCTCTCATAAAAGACTGTGAACAAAACAATAGAACCACTGTATGGAGAAATTTTCTAAAATCCGTCGAGAATGGTACATGCGATAAAAAATTGCTGCCAGAACGTATCTGTGTATTCGGTATCCCCTCTATGCCCAACTATCATTTTTTGGTCATCCAGGCACTTTCGAATCTCATTGACGTACATTTCTTTTTGATGAGCCCTACAAGTGAATATTGGGGAGATATCGTAACTGAAAAACAGAGGATAAGGTTTTCCGATAATGCACATTTTGAGACCGGCAACCCTTTGCTTGCCTCTATGGGGAAACTCGGACGTGAGTTTTTTGACACAATCATATCCTTCGAATATGAAGATTTCCATCTTTTCATAGAACCTAAGGAAAACTCTACGCTTTCATACATCCAATCAGACATATATCACCTCAATTGGCGCGGGAGGGATACCGAAAAAACACCTATTCACACTGATGACATATCCGTTCAGTTTCACTCCTGCCATTCACCCATGAGAGAGATAGAGGTACTATACGACAATCTCCTTTTTCTATTTGAAAAATATAGCGACCTTGAACCAAAGGATATTCTCGTTATGGCACCTGATATAACAACATACGCGCCCTATATATCTGCAGTCTTCGATAACCCTCAGGACGAAAGAAATAAAATCCCATATTCAATAGCCGACAGAGGCGCACCAAGCGAAAACCCAATAATTGATGTCTTTCTGAAAATCATCAAACTATGTAAGGGAAGATTCATCGCCTCTGAAGTAATTGATGTGCTTGATGCAAATTGCGTCCAGGAAAGATTCAACATAAATACTGAAGACTTCGACACTATTATAAAGTGGATAAAAGATACACATATACGCTGGGGTATAGACGGCAGTCACAGGCAGGATTTAATGATACCACCTTTTGAAGCCAATAGCTGGCGGAAAGGCATTGAGAGTTTACTGCTCGGGTATGCGATGTTCAGTAAAGAACATGAACTGTTTCAAGGGATACCTCCTTATAACGATATTGAAGGAAACGAGACCGTAACTCTGGGGCACTTACTCGATTTCCTCTCGTCTCTTTTCTTTTTTGCAGATACATTTAAGACCGTTAAAGGTCTTAGCGAGTGGGAAACATTACTTGAAAAACTTCTTGCACAATTCATAGCTATTAATGATGATTCTGAAAGGGATATCCAATTGATAAGGGATGAACTGAGAATGCTCGGAAGCCTTCAAAAAGACGCAAATTTCGGCTCAGATGTATCGATTGATGTCATTATATATCACCTCACAAAAAACCTAAATAGCATGAAACTCTCAACTGGCTTCATTACAGGCGGTATAACCTTCTGCGAGATGTTGCCCATGCGAAGTGTACCTTTTAAGGTTGTAGGACTCATAGGGATGAATAACGACACATACCCAAGGGAGCATAAAACAACAGGATTTGATCTAACTTCCCACAACCCACGTCCCGGCGACCGTTCATTAAGAGACGAAGACAGATATCTTTTTCTTGAAGCCATTCTTTCGGCAAGATTATGCCTTTATATAAGTTATATAGGACAAAGCATTAGGGACAACAGCAATATCCCGCCTTCTGTCCTGGTAAGCGAACTATTCGATTATATTGAGAATGCCTTTTTGGTTGAGGAAGGCGACATTGCAGATTTTATTTTAAAAAGACATAGACTACAGGCATTTAGCCCCCTATATTTCAAGGAAGGACATTTATTCAGTTACTCCAAAGAAGACTGCGAGGCTTTAAGGGCTGGCATTAAAAGAGCATATACACCATCGCCATTTATCTCTTTGTCCATTGAAGATACAATATCTGAATGGAAAAACATTACGATCAATGATTTAAAGAGATTTTACAGGAATCCTTCAAAATATTTCCTTAACTATCGTTTTGGCGTCTATCTTGAAGAAGATTCATTTACAACTGAGGACGATGAACCTTTTGTGCTTGACAACCTCAGTTCATTTTCAATTACCACTGAAATAACAGATGCATTACTTTCTGGAAAAAATGTTTCGACATTAAAAAAGGCCTTCAAAGTAGGCGGCATCCTTCCACCCGAAGCACCGGGTGAGGTTGCCCTTAGAAAAACCTTCCTAACTGCAAAGTCATTCTCAGATAAATTAAAAGGTTATAATATTGAGGAAAAACCTAAACAGCTCGATATTGATATCAATCTTGCAGGATTCAGGATAAGCGGAAGACTGGGCAACATATACCAGCCAGGTATAATAAACTATAGGTGCGTCAAATCCACAAAGGCAAAATATCTGCTCGAAACATGGATTGACCATCTAGTCCTGAATACCGTACAAGATGAATCTATTCCACATAACAGCATGTTTATAACGATAAACCATACATACACGTTCAAACCCTTAGAAAGCGGCATAGATACGCTTGTAAAGCTTCTGGAAATATTTTATATGGGTATAAAAGAACCGATAAAATTCTTTCCTCAGACATCAAACAAATACGCAGAGCAGATAATGAAAGGCAAAAATACGGATGAAGCGCTTAAATCTGCAATAAATGAATGGTATGGCACAGAATTTTCAGCAGACAAAGAATCCGAAGATGCGTACTTCAAGCTTTGTTTTGGAAAAATAGACCCTTTGGACGAAATATTCAGAGACATTGCAATGAATATCTATGCCCCTATCCTTACAAATATGAGGCGAACATAAAATGAAAGGCTTCGACCCTGTTGAAATACCTCTATCCGGCATCAACCTTGTCGAGGCGAGTGCCGGCACAGGTAAGACCTATGCAATCGCCAGTCTTTATGTAAGACTCTTAATCGAAACCCATCTCGAGACAAAAGACATACTTGTCGTTACCTTTACAAACGCTGCAACCGACGAATTAAAAAATCGCATCAGGCAAAGAATCAAAGATGCCTTGGATGTCTTTTTATCGGGAAATACAGATGACCCTTTCTTAAAAAGACTATATCAAAGCATAGAGGATAAACAGACAGCGAGAAAGCTTCTACTCAATGCCATAAGGTGCTTTGATGAGGCCGCAATCTTTACGATACATGGTTTTTGTCTTCGTATACTGCGCGATCACGCATTCGAGAGCTGTTCACTTTTTGATACCGATTTTATAGAAGATAATTCAAAATTTTTACAGGAGATCGTAAATGATTTTTGGAGAAACCACGCATATTCTGCATCACCTATTTTTCTTAATTATATGTCATCCAAGATAGACCTTTCAGGATTTTATAATATAGTCAAAAAAGGTACAGGCAATCCTTTTCTTGCAATCAATGCAGATAAAACAGAGATTAGCAGTAATAGGGAAGAAGATGTCGAAAACAGATGTGTTGAGGTTTATAATGAGGCATCAAACATCTGGGAAACCGAAAAGGAATATGTCATATCCTGTATAAGCAGCGATACCTCCCTGAACAGGCAAATATATAGCAAAAAAACTGTTGAAACATTGTTCTCAAACCTTGAGACGTATTTTTCATCTGGATTCCCGCTTCCTTTACCGGAGAAATTCGATTACATGTGCTTTAACCCTCCTGTTTCAAACGCATTCAAGACCACCTCCAAGCCTACGATACAAAACCATCATTTCTTTATAAAATGCGGTCAGCTAAAAGATATCGCTGAACAACTCGCTGAAATATTCAACGACAAGATAATAGGTCTTAAAATGGCATTATTTGAATACGCAAGGAGAGAGTCTTATAGAAAAAAACAGGAACAGAACGTGCGTTCATTTGACGACCTGCTGATTGACCTACACAATGCCCTTAAGGGCACACGCGGAAAAGGACTCACAGGGCTGATAAATAATAGATACAAGGCAGCCCTTATTGATGAATTTCAGGATACAGACCCACTTCAATATGAAATCTTTACATCCATATACAACAACAAGGATTGTATACTTTTTATAATCGGGGATCCAAAGCAATCGATATACAGCTTCAGAGGTGCGGACATCTTCGCTTACATAAGGGCAGTAAAGGATATAGACAAGTTATGGACACTCAAAGAAAACTACAGGGCATCTGAAAGGCTTATTTCTGCTGTAAACGCCATCTTTGAAAATGCGAATCACCCATTCGTTTTTGACGCCCTTTCATTTATACCTGTCAAACCAGGTAACCCTAAAAAAGGGGAGGTTCTCAGGATAAACGGCAATATAGATATGTCCCCGCTTAAATTATGGCTGATTGAGCGTAGGTCTGATGGAAAGCCTGTCTATGCAAACGATGCCAGAGAGATGCTTTACAAAGCAACAGCAGGCGAAATAGTAAGGTTGCTCACAATGGGTGACAGTGGCGAAGCCGTCATAGACAATAAAAACGTCTCCGCCTCTGACATTGCCATACTCGTCAGAACCAACAGGGAAGCGAGAGGCATGAAAATGGCGCTAAATAGTGTGAATGTGCCGTGCGTTATTTATAGCACCGAAAACATCTTTACCACGCATGAGGCATATGAAATCAGTTACATTTTAGCTGCAATCGCCGAGCCATCGAACGAATCAAGGGTAAAGGCAGCACTTGTAACGGATATGCTCGGTATAACAGGTGACCAACTTGCACAAATTACAGAAAATGAAATAATCTGGAATGATTATCTCGAACGTTTTGTTTCGTATCGCATTCTATGGCTCAACAGCGGTTTTATGAATATGGCACGAACATTGATTGCTCAAGAAAAAATCAAGGCAAGGCTGCTCGCCATGCCTGATGGTGAACGCAGACTTACCAATGTGTTGCATTGTCTTGAACTGCTCCACAATTATTCCGTCAGATATAAATCAAGCCCTGAAGGTACAATAAAATGGCTTCAAAGAAAAATGGAATTGGACTACGCCTCAGACGCCGAGGAATATCAGATAAGGCTTGAAACAGACGAAGCAGCCGTAAAGATCATAACAATCCACAGAAGTAAAGGACTTGAATACCCGATAATATTCTGTCCTTTCTGCTGGGGCAGTTCTGAGATGAATAATAATCAGACAATAATATACCACAATGAAAAAAACAATCTCTGTCCGACAATGGATATGAGCTTAACAACCGATGAGTCGATAAAAAGGTTTTATGAATTGGAACAACTCGCAGAGAATGTCAGACTTTTATATGTCTCGCTTACAAGGGCTAAACACAGGTGTTATCTTGCCTGTGGAAGCATAAACAGATCTGAAACATCCGCTGTCGCATATATTCTGCATCCTCCCCCAATAACCTCTGAGGATTTCTCCGTTGAAACCCTGAAAAGCCATATCAATAAATTAACAGACCTTGAAAAGAGAACCCAGATAGAAAGGCTCGTCAATAGATCAGATGGCTCAATCGAAATCCTACCTATACCAGAACCTGAGGAAAACTCTTACAAACCCATAAAACAACAAGACTTCTATCCCGTTCCAAGACTTTTCAATGGAATTATTGAGAAAAACTGGCATATTTCGAGTTTTTCTTCCATAACATCAGGAAAAGAACAAAACGCTGAATTACCAGATCGAGACAAAAGCATAACAGAAAGCACACCAATATTTACTAAATCCTCTGTTGACAGTCTCGATATATTTAATTTTCCCCGCGGGACAAATGCAGGTTCATGTCTTCACAATATATTCGAACACATAGACTTTTCATTGGCAAATACCGATATTATAAAGCAGGAAATAGCTGAACGCCTTGGACGCTTTGGCATTCAATCTATATGGACAGATACGATATTCAGAACCATCCAAAACGTACTTAATGTTTCAATTGAAACTGGCAAAAAGACTTTAAAATTATCGATGCTTAATCCAATAGATAAGATTCACGAATTGGAATTTTATCTACCGCTTCAACTTATAAATCCAAAGACGATGGGCCAGGTCTTTGGCTCATCCAAAGAAAATAAACAATATTCAAGGTATGCAGACATTATAAAAGGTCTCGAGTTCAACCCTGTAAAGGGGATGCTCAGGGGCTTTATCGACATGGTCTTTGAATTTGATGGTATGTTTTATATAATTGATTGGAAATCAAATTTCTTAGGCCCATCCATCGAAGATTATAATCAGGTAGCACTGAGAAATACGATGGAGCAGGAATTCTATTTTCTCCAATACCACCTTTATACCGTAGCAATAAATAGTTTTTTATCATTCAGGAACAAAGGTTACACATATGATAAACATTTTGGAGGGGTTTTTTATATGTTTTTAAGGGGTATCGATGTGCAGAAAGGGCAGGAATACGGCATATTCTTTGACAGACCTTCAGAGGGGCTTGTAACAGAATTTAATAGATATCTTAAAGGGATATAAACGTGATTGCCATACAACCAGACGAAACCTTTTTGGGTATTGACAGATTTTTTGCGGATTTCATGGTTAGACTATCACCGCACATGACTGAAGAAGACAAAAAACACCTTTGGCTTGCATCTGCTCTTGTCAGTTTTTTTACGGGCAAAGGGCACATATGCGCTGATATAGCATACCTTGCGGGGAAACCATTTTTACCCGAAGAAACAGATAGTACCGCCTTAATTTCATGCCCTGATCTTGTCACATGGTTAACATCACTACAAAAGGCGCCTGTTGTCGGATTGCCTGGCGAGACAACACCGTTAATCCTGAGTCAAAATCACTTGCTCTATCTCAATCGTTATTGGCAATACGAAACCATGCTTGCAAAAAACATTATAGACAGAATCGATACTCCTGTTTCTGGAATCAATGAGAGTCTGTTAAAAGACGGGTTAAATCGGTTTTTTCCCAACCGCCGACCAGATGAGATTGACTGGCAATATCTTGCAGCGCTAAAGGCATTAAAAAATAATTTCGTTGTTATTTCTGGGGGTCCAGGAACAGGCAAAACATACACGGTATCTAAAATACTCGCATTAATTGCAGAACAGTATATACATGCAAATGTAGAACACAATATCGCCTTGACTGCCCCAACAGGAAAGGCAGCGGCACGTTTAAGCGCTGTCATAAAGGATGCAAAAACAAAGTTTAATTGTTCAGAGGCGGTAAAAATGCTTATCCCGGAAACTGCATCTACCACACATAGGTTGCTGGGCTCAACTTTCAAAAAAAAAGAATTCAGGTTTAACGAGGACAATCTCCTGCCATACGATGCAATAATCGTTGATGAGGCATCCATGATTGACTTGCCCCTGATGGCAAAGCTGATGTTGGCAACCCCCAGGCATGCAAGATTTATAATGCTTGGGGATAAGGAACAGCTTGCATCTGTTGAGCCTGGGGCTGTGTTCGGAGACATATGTAATGCGGGCGAGAATATCTCTGATTCTGTCGTTGTGTTGCAAAAGAATTATCGTTTCACTAGCGGAAGCGGCATAGGTGCCCTCAGCAAATTTGTCAATGAAGGAAGAGGAGAAGATGCGCTTAATCTAATTAAAGAGGGGTCATACGACGATTTAAGATGGCACGACATCCCATCTCCTGAAAATATGATGCAACTCCTTGAACAAAAGACCCTCGATAGGTATTCCTCTCACATAAATGCAGCATCACTTGAAGAAGCGTTTTTACATTTCGATAGTTTTCGTGTTATATGTGCACTTCGACAAGGACCATACGGAGTTACAACAATAAATGAAATAATTGAACACCTGTTAAAACGCAGAGGTCTTGTAAAATATACAGGCAGATGGTACAGGGGACAACCGATAATGATAAATAAAAACGATTACAGATTGAGGCTGTTCAACGGCGATGTTGGTATCCTTTTCCCTGATAATGAAGATAAAGGCGATCTGCGGGCATTTTTTAAATCCGAAGAGGGACAATACAGAAAAATTTTGCCTGCAAGATTATCCAACCTTGAGCCTGTCTATTCGATAACCGTACACAAAAGTCAGGGTTCAGAATTTAATGACATCATCGTTATCCTCCCTGACCGTTCATCAGAAATATTGACAAGAGAGTTGATATATACGGCAATCACAAGGGCAAAAAGGGGTATTGAAATATGGGGTAACAGGGATGTCTTCTGCGAGGCAGTTTCAAGACGAACAAAAAGACAATCGGGTCTGAAAGAGGCTTTATCAGCTATTCACACCACTTACGCGCATTCTGGAACATCCTAATCCAGGGAGATGCCTTAAGCTTATCATTAAAACTGTCAGGCATCCACGCCCACTGCCATTTAAGAAATGCCCTTTCAGGATGAGGCATCATTACGAGATGACGTCCATCCTTTGTGCACAACCCTGTAATGCCATAAGGCGAACCATTAGGGTTAAATGGATAGCTTTCTGAAAACAGTTCGTCGCGCCTTCCCTCATCATCCACAAAAACAAGAGGAACGAGGCGACTCTCCATTACATTATCCAGCATGGACATATCGGGAAAATAAAGTCTCCCTTCGCCGTGAGCCACCCACACGCCAAGCGTTGAGCCAGCCATATCCTTGAACATTATTGCAGGACTTTCAACGATCCTGACCGTTGCCCAGCGTGACTCGAAACGTCCTGAAAGGTTTCTGACAAACCTCGGCTGTTTGTCATCCGGAATTCCAGACCACGGCACCCATCCAAGAAGTGCAAAAAGTTGACAACCATTGCATACACCTAAAGAAAATGTATCCGAGCGATTATAAAAATCACTGAACATCCTTTTTAGATTTTCATTGAATCTTATTGCGGCTGCCCATCCCTTTGCGCTCTCAGGCACATCAGCATACGAAAAGCCCCCAACAGCAACCAATCCCCTGAATGTTTCAAGGGTAACGCGGCCGTTAATCAAATCGGTCATTGTCACATCCCAGGGCGTAAAGCCCGCATGAAAAAATGCGGATGTCATCTCCCTATCACCGTTGCTACCCTCCTCACGTAGAATAGCAACCTTTGGTTTCTCTTCTATTTCTATAAAATGGGTTGGAGTTGGCTCCGGATGAAAGGTAACTTCATACTTAGGACCGCTTCGGTCATATATATTTTTCCTCTCCTGTTCAGCGCATGCTGGATTCACCTGCAGACGTTCAATCTGATAAGATGTCTCCTCCCACCAATTTCGGAGAATACGCATATCCGAATCAAGCACACACAACTGGTTGTAGTTCACTAAAATCCTCTTCTGCTCTACCGTATCACCTATAAGAGTTGGCGACAAATCGTATTCATTGAGGATTTCAAATACATTTGATACTTTATCTGTATCGCACTCGATCACAACGCCAGGTTCCTCTGCAAAAAGTCGCTCGATGGGACTCGGTGCACCACTCATATTCAACATTAAACCACAGTTTCCCGCAAAGGCCATTTCAAGAAGTGTAGTCATAACGCCACCATCACTTACATCGTGTCCGGCAAGTATAAGGCCTTCCTTTATAAGCCTCTGTATCGCGTTAAAAACAGACTTAAGTCTTTCTGGATCATCCACATCAGGCGATTCATCCCCGATCTGACCATAAACATAGGCAAGCACAGAGCCACCGAGTCGTACCTTATCTTTAGAAATTTCAATAAAGATTAAACGGCTATGACCAGGATTTTTAATATCCGGCGTAACAACCCTTGTAATATCAGGCATTGTCGCATATGCAGAGATAACGAGCTCACGAGGAGATTTCACAACCTCATCTCCAACACGTGTCGCCATAGAAAGGCTGTCCTTGCCCCCATCAACGGCAATACCGAGCTTTACCATAATATCCCTCATAGCGCAAACCGCATCATACAGCGCAGCACCCTCTCCTGGTAGCTTAGGCGCCCACATCCAATTGGCGGAACACTTCACATCTACAAGGCCGCTTATGCCTGCCCATAAAATATTTGTAAGCGCCTCCACAACAGCCATTCTCGCACCTGCCTCAGGATCAACAAGCATCTTTATCGGCTGTTCTCCTATGGACGTTGCCGCACCTGTCAAACCAAAATGGCTCTGCGCGACCACTGCAACATCGCTTACCGTCAACTGAAGAGGTCCGCAACACTGCTGCCTTGCTATCAAACCTGTCACGCTCCTGTCAACCTTATTTGTAAGAAACCTCTTTGAACCTACTGCAAGGTCACGGAGCACACGCGACAACGACTCCTCCACAGATAGATTTTCCGGTAGTTTAACCGGCTTTAAGGCATATCTAAGTCTTTCGTCTTTGAACGTCTTTTGCGGCATATTGCCGAGCACCTTCGATAGATCAAGATTTACCGGGGTCGAGCCATCCGCCTCATCATGAACTACAAATCTGCCATCTCCTGTAACCGTTCCAAGAATTTCACAATTTACCTTTTCCCTTTCACAAATAGATTCAAATTCAGAAATCCTCTCGGGTTTTATTAAAAGTCCGCAACGTTCCTGGTATTCAGCAATCCAAATTTTTAGCACAGAAAGCGTCGGATCCCCCAATCTTATGCGACGAAGCTCAATTCTTCCACCTGCCTTCTCTACAAGCTCTTTCAAAACATTAGCAGGACCACCAGCGCCCTGGTCATGGATGCTCTCAATGGGATTATTTTCTCCCATTTCTATACATGCCCTGATAACCCTATTCATCTTCTGTTCCATCTCTGCATCACCACGCTGTACCGCGTTGAAATCAAGCTCTTCTTCGTTTTCGCCCTGAAGTTTACTCGATGCAGAACCACCCCCTACCCCAATACCATAGGCAGGGCCGCCTATCTGAACAATAAGCATCCCAGGTTCAGCCTCCCATTTTTCAGTATGCCTTGCATCAATCTGCCCAATCCCCCCGGTAAACATGATCTTTTTTACCCATCCCCATCTTTCACCTGTGGGTAGCTTCTGGTCAAACGACCTTGTAAAACCGGCAACAATCGGCTCTCCGAATTTATTCCCATAGTCACTCGCACCATCGCTTGCCTTTATCTCCATATCGAGCGATGAAGCAAGGCTGGATGGATATGTAAATGATTTATTTTCCCATGAGAGTTCATAGCCCGGGATAAGCAGATTCCCCGTGCAATAACCTGCTGTCCCTGCAATCACCAACCCTCCCCTACCGGTTGCCTGGACATCACGTATCCTTCCGCCTGTGCCTGTTTCAGCGCCAGGAAAAGGTGCAACACCTGTTGGAAAATTATGTGTCTCAGCAGTAAAAATGATGTGATAACAAACCTTATTTTTTCTGAAAGGCGACGGCCTACCTGGTCTTTCAGGTAAGATTGTCCAACAATCGTACCCTTTGATACCGCTCGAATTATCTTTAAATGCAATCACACTATTTGATGGATTCATCTCCAATGTTGATTTCACAATATCCATAAGCGTATCAGGCATGAAGGAACCATCTATAATCTGTTTGCCTTTAAAATATCCGTGGCGTGAATGTTCGCTGTTCGCATTGTCCAAATCCCTTATTTCAACTATTGTTGGGTTTCTACCTTCATGCTTAACAAAGTAATCGTAATATAGATTCCTGTCCCACTCATCCATTGCAAGTCCTGGCACATCCAGTAATGCATCGGGCCCCTTTTCCTTCATAGGGATATCATAAACCGCCTCTGGAATTATCCCTGTTTCAAACATTGTCAGAGGGCTGTCATATAGACACTCGGTCATTCGGTCATGATTTTTCCGTATAAAGCCTTCCCTGTCTACCCCTTCATCAAGCACATACCGCCTTGATCTTTCTATGCGTGTCACCTTTTCAAGACCGCACGTATTGCAAATGGAAACGATATTGGTAGAATAGGCAGTGGCAAAATTCATTCTGGGGCCAAGTTCCACAACACTATCTGCACCATAATGCATTGATTTTTCTAAAACACCCTTAACGATAAAGCCATCAGTTAAAATCTGCTTCAACATTAAAAGCTCTTTTTCGTTAAGAGGTTCTGAGGTCTCTATATTAAAGCAATATTCAAAATTCATATCTCTTTTTAAAAAAAGGTGTAGCATCTTTCCCATCCTTTTAAGTTTTCTGTCTTGCCTCACCTGCTAAAACAAACATAATTTCGGGTTACTGTAATATTGCATAATTCTTCTCAAAGGTAAAAGAAGAATTTTATCTTTCTCCTTTTGCTGCAATGTCAGGATAGCACATATCGATTTAATTACGTTTGACAATATCAGTTATGTTATGGACATCTTCCTTTGTGTGCCCCAAACTTCTGGTGGATAGAAAAACTGTATGCCCAGTAGCATATCTCGAACAATCTATGTGAACACCGCTTTCGGTAATCGTCACATCGATATAGCACACATCGTCACAATCTGCTGGGGCAGCATAATTCCCGATGAGGGTTTCCGCAGAATTAACTATCCTGTATATATCAATCATTTCAAAAGTTGTCTTTTGAGCCGTCAGAAAGCTTCTTGCCCTAGGAGTTAAAACAGCCATGCCTTTTCGATCTTTCCAGTTTATTACAACCTTTACAACATCCCTTGAATTGTTCTCTACTTTTAAATAGCCTGTCTCAGCTACGCACACGCCTGCTGAAAAAAACGAAAGCAATAAAGGCATGATAAATATTATCGACAATAGTTTCAATGCAAATTCTTATTTTTGAATATTCTTTTGTACGTTTTGCATGCCCCGTAACAAGTCAGTACAGCAACCCCGACTACCAGAGGCACACCGAACACAATAATGGTGGACAATGTTTTTATTGCGTTTGCAGCCTTTATAGCCTTCGGATATAGCTTTATGTAATCTGTTTCGCCCATTTCAATAAAAGATTATATCACAATTTGGAATTGTATCAACTTTTATACAAAAATTACAGTGTGTAAACCAAACCATTAATATTGTTTAAACTTTACCGCTGTGATATTCTTTTATTGTGGTATCAGACCTAACAGATTTGCTTAGCCGTGCACATTAGGAGAAAACACGATAAACATGACACGCAACACAGAATTTGCAATTGCATACAACAGGCGTGGCAACAGGGATGTCAGCAAGGGAGACTACAAATCAGCAATTGATAATTATAAAAAGGCGATAGAATTCGATCCGTCGTACAAAGATGCCTATATAAATATCGGTGATATATACAGCAATCTCTTAAATCATGAGGAATCCATTTTTTATTACTCTAAAGCCATTGTACTTGACCCTGGATGTGCTGAGGTTTTCATAAAACGCGGCATGGCGTACGGGAATATAGGTGATTACGACCTTGAATCGCAGGATTACAGCAAGGCGATAGAACTCACCCCCGGTGATACATCGCTATACGGCAAACGCGGAATAGTCTATATGCTCACCGGAAGATACAGGGAGGCAATAGACGACTATACAAATCTCATTCAGTTAGCACCTTCATTTTATTGGGCATATGTCATAAGGGGTGATGCCCTCCAAGCCATTGGCCTTTATAGGGACGCCATTGAGGACTACAATTCGTTTATAAGTGTCTACCCTGATTATCCCCAGGTGTACAATAACCGTGGAAAGGCATACGAAGGTCTGGGTATGGACAAAGACGCCCTGCTTGACTTTTCAAGGGCTATTGAATTAATGCCTGAATTCTCTGAGGCTTACACAAACAGAGGGGAATTACTTAGCGGTATGGGCAATTACAATGATGCTGTTGTGGATTTAAAAACAGCCGCACGCCTTGGAAACAAACATGCACAAAACCTTCTCAAATCAAAATCTATCGAATGGTAACGCTTTTATAATCAATCCTCTTCCATATGACACTCTTGAAACATGCCTGAATGCTTACCCGAAAAGGCGGCCATCTTAAGCCATGCATAACGAGGCATCCTCTTGCTTAAATACTTTAATAAATGCTCGTTCGAACACATATTTTCATTATTTTTTTCTGCAAAGATATCCTTTTCCATGATCACAAACCTCCCTGCTGAAATAATTGAAAACGTTACGAACAAAATAAGAGCAAATATCATGCCAGAGAAAAAGGTGTGGATTTTTCAGTAAAACCGTTACTTGTGTTGTAAATATTTTAAATTATGTAAAGTCCGACTTTTAAAAATGTAAAACCCTGTTAACCGGATTCGTGTCGGGGTTTCGGTGTGATGCCGTATTCCTTCAGTTTTTTATTGAGTGTAGGACGTGAAATATTAAGTGCTTTGCAGGCGTTTCCATAATGCCACTTCAACTCTTGTAATACCCTTATAATCATGTCTTTCTCTGTTTCAAAATCATCAGTATCTGCCTTGTCCTTTTTATCCCCACCCAATGGTGGTTCTGCATCTTTCCTTTTGCCTTTAAGAAGCGGTGCAACATATCTATCCAGGATGACATCTCCCTGCGCATACATCGCTAAACGTGTAAGGACATTTTCCAGTTCTCTCACATTTCCTGGCCAGTCATATTCCATCATCCTTCTTAATGCCCTGCCTTCCACCTCCATAATCTTTTTATGGAGATCCCTGTTAATTTTATTAAGATAATATTCAATAATTAAAGGTATATCCGCCTTTCTTTCCCTTAAAGGCGGGATCCTGACTGTGGCAACGGATAGACGATAATACAGGTCTTCCCTGAATTTGCCCTCGTTCACCATCTTAAAAATATCCCTGTTCGTAGCAGCAATAATGCGTGCATTGGATTTTATCGTTTTCTCGCCTCCGACACGCTGGAATTCCTTTTCCTGCAGGAAACGAAGCAGTTTAGCCTGTATTTCAAACGGTATCTCGCCAACCTCGTCAAGGAGTATCGTCCCGTCGCCCGCCTGCTCAAACTTTCCCCTTTTTGCAGCAATAGCACCTGTAAAAGCACCCCTTTCATGCCCAAAAAGCTCGCTTTCCAGAAGATTCTCAACAATTGCAGAACAATTGATTGGAATAAAAGGCTGTTCCTTATAAGGACTGTGAAGATGTATAGCCTTTGCAACAAGCTCTTTACCGGTGCCTGTCTCGCCCTCTATAAGCACGTTAATCCTGTTGCCGGAAAGTATGCTTATCGTTTTAAATATCTCCTTCATCTCCTTGGTCTTACCTATAATCTCGCCTTCCTTGGTCTGGTGGTTTACATCTACCACAAGGCCGCTAACCTTTGTTCTCGACAAATCAAGCGCACGTTCGATTGCCCCTTCAAGTTCATCGACATCAATTGGCTTTGGTATGTATTCAAATGCTCCGAGCTTCATGGCCTTTATAGTGGTTGACATGTCGTGGAATGCTGTAATGATAATGACATACGGGGTATTTTTAGTTTCCTTTAACTGCTTTAAAATATCAAGGCCGTCAGCATCAGGTAGGCGGATATCAAGTATAAGGACATGGGGCATAAAAGTAACAACCTTTTTTATGCACTCTCTACCGTTTATAGCACACGCCACACCGTAACCCTTCTCGGAAAGATACACATCGAGCAGTTCAAGAGACGATGGTTCATCGTCAACTATTAATATCCGTGCAGGTTTTGCATCACTATCGTCAAAATAGTCTTTCATGTTGTCGGTATTGTAAAATTAATACAAACCCCTTTGGGTTCAGCCGGAAATATGCTTATTGATCCTCCGTGCGCCTCGATAATCTTTTTCGTGTTGGCAAGCCCAAGTCCTGTACCTTTTGTTTTTTTACTGAAAAACGGGTCAAGCACATAAGGCAGATCATCAATACCAATACCCTGCCCATTATCACAAATTTCGACAGTAACAAAACCTTTTTTGCCCCTGTGGTGTTTCACGGTTATATTTATCTGCCCCGTTTCTTTGAGTGCCTCTATGGAATTCAGCAAAAGATTTATGATAGCCTGCTCCATTTTTTCCGCATCAATAAGGACATTTTTTACACCTTTTTGATAGGATTTTTTTATAATGATACCTTTATCCAATATTTTTGTATCGAGTATTTCAAGACATGATTCAATGATTTGTGTAACTGAGGCCGGCTTGAAGTCAAATTTAATTGGTCTTGCAAAATCAAGCATCTCTGTAACAATCCTGTCAAGACGGGAAAATTCTTCTGAAAGGATTTCGAGACGTCTTTTCTCCTTCCCGGTAAATGCGGGATTTTTGAGCAGCATCTGTATGCTCATTTTAGCTGCGGAAAGGGGGTTTCGGATTTCATGGGCAAGCGAGGTGGTCAGTTGCCCAATATGGGCAAGATTTTCAGATTCTCGGATCCGTTTCTCTATCTCCATCCTCTCTGTTATATCCCGACATATGCCTATTGCGGCCTCTTTCCCCTGATAGAATGTCCGGGCAACTCTGTTTTCTGTGGGTAGGCTGGTTCCATTTTTATGCAGCCTGCTATACACATAATTTTCCTTTGATTGACTTTTAGACATTCTTTTTTCATAAAGCCTTTTGACCTCCTCGAGAGATTCGGGTGCAATAAAATCTGTATAAGCTCTTCCTATTGCTTCCTTCAGCTTATAACCGTGCATTTCACAAAACGCCCTGTTTGCATAAACAATTTTGCCTTCCTGGTTCACAAAATAACCATCGTGAATCTCTTCTACCAGTGTCCTGTATTTTGCCTCTGACTGGGCAAGCTCTCTTGTCCTTTCTTCCACCTTCATCTCAAGGGCCTGGGCATAACCCCGTATCTCTTTTTCAGAAAGCGCCTGAAAATAATCACTGAACCTGTGAATAGTATAACTTAGACAGCCATTGAGGCGCTCCAACACATCTATAAACTCCTCCCCATTCAGTTCCAAGGTAAGAATCCTCAACAAAACCGTTCTGTACAACTCAAACGCCTTTTGGACTTCCGAAAGGGAAAAACCCTCCCTCGAACGGATATTGCCTATTTTTTCAACAACCCTATCAATCTTTAAAAAATCATGTTTCACAAGCGCATCATAATTTGCTTCAAACGCGGCAGAGCAAGTAGAATAGAGTGCATTAATAGATAAGGATGAATAGGCGGAACTCACTTCCTTGTGAAGCCTCTCGACCCATTCATCCAAAATCCTGTCCCTGTATTTTTGAAGAATATCGCCAATCTCCATATGCATATCCTTTTATATCATATAGCACAAAGGCTTTTAAACTTCCATAAATACAGCCTTTTTCGGATTTTTTATGATGCCTTCCTCAGCTTAAATCTCTGAATCTTTCCGTTTGCTGTCTTGGGCAGTTCATCGACAAAATAAACACCTCTCAACCATTTAAACTTCGGCAATCTTTCACTTGCAAAACGGACCAATTCTTCGCCAAGTTCTTCATCATCGGCACAATCCTTAAACTCTTGATTCAACGAAATGTATCCAAACGGCTTGCTAAGACCCTCTATGTTGTGCCCTACCACAGCAACCTCATGAACCGCCTTGTGCTGCATAAGAACATTTTCTATTTCTATTGGGGATACCCATATCCCCCCGGCCTTCAGCATGTCATCGCCCCTTCCCTGATACGTGAAAAAGCCATCTTCCTCGGTATACATGTCGCCAGTCTTAAACCATCCGCCGGGCATTAGCTTCTCTTTGTTTACTTCCGGTTTATTCCAATATCCTTTTGTAACGCTTTCGCCCCGTATGATTAACTGGCCCGGTTCGCCCGAGGGAACATCATTGCCGTTTTCATCTATTATCTTGGCCTCATATCCAGGCACAACACGCCCTGAAGTGCCGGGCTTGATATCGTCCTGCATGTTTGAGATAAAGATGTGGAGTGCCTCTGTCGAGCCAATGCCGTCAAGTATTTTAAGATTTGTTTTTTCTTCCCATTTGTTAAATATTACCTGTGGCAATGCCTCTCCGGCAGATGCGCAGACACGGACCGATTCAAAAGGATTGTTGCCGTTCATCTTTTTAAGCACAGAATTATACTGGGTAGGCACACCGAAAAACACTGTCGGCTTAAATGTGGCAACTGTTTCCATAACACTCTCTGGTGTTGGCGGAGACGATAGCAACACTGTAGATGCCCCATATCTTAACGGAAAGCTTAAGCTGTTACCAAGGCCATATGCAAAAAAGAGCTTGCTTACGGAAAAAACAACATCGTTCTCATTCATATTGATAACATGCTTTGCATAATGGTCTGCAGAATGGATCATGTCAATATGCCTATGTGGCACTCCTTTAGGTCTGCCTGTGCTTCCCGAACTGTAAAGCCAGAATGCTATATCGTCTGCATCTGCAGGATATGTGTCCGCAGTTGGTTCAGAAAAACCCATAAGGATTGGAAGATTCATGTCGGAAAACAGTTTATAGCACAGATGATTGGTCTTTATCGTGGCAGCATTACTACGCTTTTCAGTAACAAGCACCCGTGCCTCCATATCATCAATCATATATTCGTAATCACTCTCGTTGAGCATAGTATTGACAGGCACTGGCCACGCCCCGTATTTAATGCTTCCCAGGAATGCATAAAAAAACATCGGCGAATCTGGTAGATGTATCATGACTCGTTCTGTTGGTTTTACCCCTAAAGATTTCAGAATGTTTGCAAATTTGTTCACATGTGTAAACAGTTTTTCGTATGTAACACTTTCTTTGCCACAGTATATCGCCGTCTTCTGCCCCCTGAGCGATAAGTTCTGGTTTAACAGCGCATCTGCAACATTGAATTTTCCTCTATTTTTTTTACTTTTCATCACCGTTACCTCCATTATATATTTGGAATTATTCATAACAGACAGTAACGCAAGAGTTGTGCCATAGCAGCCTTATTTCAATAGTCCTGTTATATTAATATGTTACAGATTTATATTATTATTAGTTGAAGCAATATTAAAAAAAACGGTTCGAATTATTGAAACCATGCTTTAAATAATTAAAAACGATTCAGTTTACCCGAAAACTGCATTTGAAATGAACGTACCCGTAGTGTGGGCCATGACAAGGGCTCAAGTGGAGAAAGACAGAAGATTAGAAGGTTGGAGGGTTGGCTACCCATCTACACATCCAAACATCTAACCTTCTAAAAAAAAGGGTTCGAGGATTCAAGGATTCGAGGATTCAAGTGGAAAAAGATAGAGGACTGGAAGGTTGGAGGGTTAGAGGGTTGGCTACACCTCTACATTTCCAAACATCTAATCTTCTCAGAGAAAAAAGGGATAGCTACACATCTAACCTTCTAACCCTCCAGCCTTCTACCCATCTACACATCCAAACATCTAAACTTCTACAAAACGGGGTTATATGTTTTCAATCCTAAATCCTAAATCCTAATTCCTAAATCCTAAATCCTAATTCCTAAATCCTAAATGAATTTTCCCGCTTTATGGTAGTCAAAAAGATTGAGATTTGCTGTATAATCTCTATGTTTTTAAAAATTCGCTTAAAATATTTTCACGACAAACTGTAGTGTAATGCAAGCCAAACCGTCTTCTGCGATTGGTCTGTCCATTCTACCCTGTGCCGCTTGTGGGCAGGAATATTGATATAGTCGCCCGGCTTCATGATTATCGGTTCGGCCTCGTCTTCGAACATGATAACTGCGGCGCCTGTAAGTAAAACAACCCATTCATCTCTTTCCTGATCATACCATTGCCCGCAAGGTGTTATCTGTCCGTTTGAAATAATCCTTTCAAGCTTGAAATTATTGGCTTCAAGCATGGTTTCAAAATATTCGTCATCATCTGTCTTATGCAGACATTCAAAAATATTGCGGATGTTTTCATTCATATTAAAAGGTGCCAGTCATCACATTACAATTCCAGCCAGGAATCAGAGTAAAGTGTGTGTCCGAGGAGGATTTTGGCGGTTTTCACATAATCTGCCTCTTCCCTTGAAAGCGCTGACATATCAATACTTTCACCATCCATTACCCTAAATATAAGGCTTTCAATATCAGGCCGGTTTCCTCTTGCGATTTCCCTCAATTCAGCATCAAAGGCGTCTACAATTGCAGAATACATCCCGTAACGCTTAATCATGACAAGATACGTCCTGTTCAAAATGCCTCTCAAATGCGCTGGGCATCCGTTTGACACGTTCGAAAGCCCGCAGGTAGACTTTGAGTTAGGTGCCAGTTCTGTCAGCATCATAACGAATTCTGTGCAACCCTGAACCTGCATCTGCTGGGAATTAATAGGCAGAACAATCGGGTCAAGCCAGATATCTTCTTCCGGTATTCCATAATTTGCAGCCTCTGCCATTATCTGCGCAGCCAAAAAACCCCTCTCGTTTGCATCCCTTGGTATACCGTCAGTGCCAAGCATAAGCCCTATGAATCCTGCATCATATCTTTTTGCAAGTGGCATTAGTGCTTCGATACGTTCAGGTCTCGCAGATATCGAATTGATAAGCGCCTTTCCTCTATGCACTTTTAGGCCTGCCTCTATTGCATCAATGTTTGTCGTATCGAGGGAAAGAGGGAGGTCAACCACATCCTGTACAGTCTTTACCACCCATTCCATCAACTCCGGCCCATCCTTTCTTGCAGGACCTAAATTTATATCTATCATATCCATGCCAGCATCAGCCTGTGCAAGCGCCATCTCTTTTATTGTAGAGGCGTCTTTTTGCTTCAGTGCATTTGCTGTTTTTTTTGAGATGACATTAAGGTTTTCACCAATCAATAACATTACATTCTTCCTGTTTCCCAATCTTATATTTTCAAAGCTCTGAGATAAGATGGTATATTTGCCGCCTCACGTGGTCCAATAAGGATTCCCCAGCCGGGGAGTTCTTCTTCGAGGTCCCCCATTATAATTGCTGAATAACCAGGTATAACAATCTTTTTATGTGCAATCTTTTCAGAAATACCACATTTTTTTATAAATGCACCTACAGTGTCCCCGACAAACTTTCCTGCCGCCCAAGCCGTCATAACGGATAGCCCTTCAGTGTCCATCACACAAAGCCATGTCGGTACCCTCGAATTCTCTATCTCACCACTCACAATAAAATACGTTAGTGAAAAATTACATGTTACAAGGACAGGGGCGTTCTCATTCGGATTGTTCACCGGATATATGCCTTCTTTAGTCGTCATGGGTCTTTGAGGATCTGTATATATATTCATGCGTTGCAAAAGAAGGGGAAAGAGATACTCGCCCGAGAAATCACTTAACACTATGATACCTGCATACTTAGCTACAAAGGCTGATGCTATCAATGCCTCCTTCATGATATCGCCTGTCATCTCACATGGAAATGTAATGGTGGGAAACCCCAATGATTTAACCTTATTCAAAAGCGCTGCCCTGCGTATAATTACCTGCTCCTGAAAACCCTCTTTTATCTCACGCGTGGATGTATCAATAAAGATATCTTTCAAACCCATTCCGGCGAGCTTATCGGTCAAAACTGAAACCCCTTCAAGTCCTTGCCCTTTTACAGCAATAGGGCAACTGTATTCCTTTGCAAGACTACCAAAGGCTTCACAGTTGTCCAATGTAGCCGCATAAATAAGTGGTTTATTTTCTTTCGATATGTCGAGTGCCGCCCTCATTGTGTCGAGGTTGCCTGACATCAGCATAATTCCGTATGGTTCGTTGCATGCCTTTTTTACTATTGCGAGAAATTTTTCTCTGTTTCCTGTATCCTTTAGTGCGACCAATTCGGGTTTTAATACCTGCCCTACCCTCTCATATTGCAAGTAACCCAGTTTCGAGAATCTCTTTTGTATCTCGTCATCATCCATATCAGTTGTAATTAGAATCGCAAAACCTGGTTTATTGAAAAACGTCTTTTCATGTCGGAACATTACTGTTTCCCCGCCGACTTTTATTGCATTGTCTCCGACACCAATTGATACCTGCCTGATAGGCGGGGCACTTGAATCCGACAATTGTTCTTTCGACTCTTGTGAAATATGGGGACATAAATCAAGTTCAGTCTTAGCAGATGCAAGCGCCATTGCAAACGCAAGGCAGGTTGGAAATTTACATTCACCGCAATTCGTTTTTGGAAGAAGTTTAAATATCTGGATTCCAGTAAGCGCCATAAATTATCTCCTTTAGTTATAACTAATACTGTTTTTTATCAGAAAATCGAGGTCGGATAAGACTTTCGTTCATGTATTTTTCATCCGTCCCCTTGAGTCCTTTCTTTACTAAAGAATAGATTCCATTGTCAGACACGGATGACCTTTCATTGTTATACATTCGAGCACTTCCTCTTCTGTCTTTGCAATTGTTTCATCGGCGATCATGTCGACAAAATTAGGTATGCCAAGCTCATCAGCCCTCTTTTGCAGCCTTTCTCTTATTTCTTCCTTTAATCTTTTCGGCATCCATACAAGTCTCAGCAGACCACCATCACCTATTAAAAATTTTCTCTGAGTAATATTATATTTACTATGACCAAGAAAACCTGGACTCTGGGCACCACCTCCAACAGAACCCGCAAGTGTGGTAAATTTCATCCCACATGGTGTCATATCGGTAAAATCCCGGTCAACCGTCATTATCCCGTTGCACATCGGCATTATAGCAGCAATACATTCACAACATCCACAGGTAGTCATTGGATCCACCATAAGACTGTAAAGGCTGACACCCTGGATCTTCTGCCTTGACGCCATTCTGACGTACTCATTGCATCCCTTGAACTGTCCGAGTCTTTCATCGAGACATTCACCCTTTTTAATAGGCTGATTAGGTCCTGCAGGGTTTATTTCATATGCTGCCCGACAGTCAAGCCAATTGTATGCACCACAAAGACCGGTACGCTCTGGACTTATCACACATACATGGTCTGGCGCAAAGGATTGGCACAATATACATGAATAAAATGTATCTGTGGTCTCATCTGTCATGCCTTCAATCCTTGCGTCTCTGTGACTATACGACGCGCGTGCCATATCGAGTATCTCTTTTACCTTTTCCTCATCGGTATAGATTTTTATCTGGACCTTGTCAAATATAGCCCCGAAATCCTGATGATACTTTGCATGGATTATCTTTCCAATATGTTCCAGTTTAAAACCTTTTTCCACCGCCTGTTTCGAGATCCTTATCCAGGCGATATCCCTTTGCCCTATATGCATAACACCCTGGGCCTGATTGATCAGATGGTGGTTTTGACGCTCGAGTATTGGTTCAAAGTCTTCCTGAAAATTCCGTCCGGCAACCTCTGCAAGCATTGCAAAATGCAGTCTCGTTCCTGGTGCAATATCAGTTACATCTGGCCCTATTACTTCAACCCTTCCGTCCTCAACCTCTTCCATGCTTTGCATGGTTGTCCATTCAACTGCAATTGTCCTACCACCACCCATCTCAACATATATGTCTTCACCCCGAACCCTTTCACCCTCAAATGCCGGACCATAAGAAACCGGTATAGGTACCTTTGCAACTTGAACCTTAAGACCCCTTACCTCAACTGCCCGCTGGACTATCTGGTCATGAGAAATATTGGAAACCACATGTTCATAAGTACAGATACCTGTAGGTAAAACCTGCGGTATAGGTGTATCTGCTATCGCAGGAAATCCCCAGTTTATAGCACCGGCAGCGTTTGCATACCACTCATCGGTTACCCTTCCAAGCGCAAGAACAAACGCATATGTTCTATCTTTGTTATAAATCAGATTTCTTCTGAAATCCCCTGGCTTGATTCCGCCAAAAGCCATTGCAACCCGGCATGCAAAGCCTATTGCAAAAACAGCAGCAGATACATCTGGACCAAACGATACAAGACGTGTCGGCCAACCTATCTGAACACCTGCCTCTAAAAGCTGCTCTGAAAATCTCTTGCCTTCGTTTTCAGCACACATAAACACATACAGATTTTTTTCCTGCAGTTCAAGTGCAATCCTTGAAGCCGTTTGGGCATCAGGAGCAGCACCCACAATCGCGGCAAAACCAGGCGCTGTGCCGTCTACAAATTCAACACCCCTTTTTCTGAAGATAACATCATTTGCTGCTCCAAGCCATATCTTTCCATCGTGGCCGATCTCTTCACTGTTTTCAAGATAATATCCAGGCTCTTCGAGGTATCTAATCGCCTCAATTATCTCTTCGGCAAAAAAGGTCGCCATTCCAGCATCAAGCGCAGGAGCAAGATAAGGAAGGTGTGTTATTTCTTTTACAGGGGGTGGGATAAGCCTTTTACAGATGTCAAGAACCTTTCTTATATCTTTTATCTTTGAAACACCAATACCTGTAATTGCATAAATAATTGGTAGGTAATATGCGGTATTCGGAAAACCTATCTCCTGGTCAGGACCATACCTTTCGAGCGATCTTTCATAACAAGCCTCAGCGTTATTGTAAATTTTATGTGCACCCCTTATTGCCGCAGATGCTATAATCTTAGACATCAATACCCCCTTGGTTTAAATCGGAAGTTGAGAAATTGCATTTCTTCAAAGCTTCGTCCTTTTCCTCTTAGCATCTTCACTTTTAAGCCATCGCCCTTCTCATAGCCATATCAAACAATACCCTTTCTCTCGCCTTATCGAGACCAAGGGCTTTTCTTTTACTATCTATATGTTCAATCATAAGATGTGCAGCCTTTACAGGGTCAGGCTCAAACGCCCACATACCTTTATACAACTCCTTATAATCATTGAAAAGATGACCAGTCACCTTATCGCTGCCAAGGGTTGGCCATGTGGTACCAAAAACCGTAAAAACCCCTGAACCGACAAAATACTGGCCTATTGCTATCGCCTTTTCGCTCATCCATTCCGGTGCTGCACCTGCTGCCGGAAGATCACTTATGTCATCACCAAGCCCCCCTTCTTTCACCATGGCAGTGGCAGCTATAAGAATCCTCGAGTTGTCAACACATGAGCCCATATGAAGCACAGGGGGAATCCCAACCGCTTCACAAACCTCAGCTAATCCTGATCCGGAAAATTCACGGGCAGCTTCTGGGGTCAAAAGACCGGCCTTACCGCATGCCATAGCAGCACAACCTGTAGTCAACACTATTACATCATTTTTTATAAGCTCTTTAATCATTGTTATATGACCAACATCGTGGGGCATTCTTATGTTATTGCACCCAACAACACCCGCAACGCCCCTTATCCGCCCATTTATTATATTTTCATTCAAAGGTTTATAGCTCGCCCTGAAAATACCCCCCAAAAGATAATTTATCGTCTCATGACTAAAACCAGCTACCATGTCCTGTGAATACGAAGGAATGTAAACATTGTGTCTTCTGTTTGGATAGTTCTCTACCGCCATGCGCAGAATCCTTTTCGCCGTATCAAGACCATTTTCTGGATGAAATTCAATGTGTTCGGCACCTTCAATCTTTGCCCTGTCCGATGTAGAAATCAGTTTTGTGTGGAAACATTCTGCTACACTTTGCAAACCCTGCATCTGGCATTGGACATCAACTGTCATCAACTCAACCGCACCAGTTACAAGTGCAAGTTCCTGCTGAAGGAAGTTTCCCGCACATGGTATACCATGGCGCATGAGCACTTCATTCGCAGAGCAACACATACCGGCAAGGTTTATGCCAACTGCGCCTGATTTTTCTGTAAGCGCCTTTATTTCGGGATCACGTATTGCAACAACAAGCATCTCCGGCAATAAGGGTTCATGTCCATGAACAATAACATTCACATGGTCTTCCTTTAATACGCCGAGATTTATACTGCCCAGCACAGGAACAGGGGTGCCAAACATTATATCCTGTAGATCAGTAGAGATCATGGAGCCACCCCAACCATCCGCAAGGGCACAACGCATTGTCTGAAGGAGGATATGTCTGTAGTCCTGGTCTACACCCATATGTGTCCTGTGCATAATTTCAACAATTTCCCTGTCTATGCCTCTTGGAGTAACCCCCAATCTTTTCCAGATCTCCTGTCTTTTCAGGGGCGCCTTTTTCACATAAACAAGTTCTCCATGTTGCTTTCCAAACTCTTTAAATGCCTTTTCTCCTAATTCAATGGCAATCTCTCTGACGTCTTTTCCTTCAACCTCTATACCAAAATCAAGCGCAACCTCAAACAGTTTGATTTCATCCTTAATAGCAAAGCCCTGGGTTTCACCCCGGGCTGTTTTTAAAAAGGTTTCAACAACCTCCCTTGCATGATCACTGTGAGATGCTGTGCCAGCAGCAACCTTTCTTGCAAAATTTCTTGCCACAATGGTGTCTATTGAAGCGCCGCAAACACCCCTTTTGTCTTTATGCTCACCCTTTTTGGAACGTGGAAGTCTGCAAGGACCCATTGAGCATATTTTACAGCAACTTTCCTCTACACCAATCGGACAAGGTTTCATATCATCGGCACGGGAAAATACAGTGCTGATGTTTTCTTTCTGAGCCTTGTTGAACAACTCTATCGTTGCGCCATCGATACTTCTTGTTTTATCTTCGGGCATACAACCTCCTTACCTCAAAGGCAATTCATAACAATCGAAAAAACCATTATATTTTAAACAACATATGATGTTCGATATTCGCATCTGTCATTTCGCAATCCTCATTCCGCATTGCCTTTCTCCTCCAAATACGTTCATATCTCCATCAGGTTGTCAACGTTGCGATCATTTCATCAATCAACGCAATGCTGTCAGGATGTCTCATAATCAATACATCCGCACCAGCAATAAGCAATGTCATCGAGGCTATTGCCTCCATCAAAACAGACCTTTTTCTTTCATCGCCAAGCTTTGGGTCTTCATCCTTTGTTAGCCTCGTTTCCCTCGCCTTCCACACCTCATTTGCAATATTACATATTACCGGGTATTGTAGTTTGACATCCTCTTGGGTAAGCGCTGCCATCCTGTCCCTCTCCATAACCGAATATGTATATTCTATGCCATAACCAAGTCCACCAGTGGTTGGATCGATGATAATCCTTTCGTCCGGTACACCAAGATTTCCAAGGAGTATATTTAACTGCTTTGCAAGATTCACGTCAATCGGGCTTGAAGCCATCACTACGTGGTTGTAGCCGATAGCCATCGCCCCTATCTGTTTATAATTTTTTTCAGATACAGGACCTAACGCTATATTTTTGCCTTCGCATACCTCAGCAACACGCCTCAGCAATTCAATATCCTTTTCATCGTTAGATGTGCCCCAGACAATAAGTGGAACGTTTATATTGTTTGAGACATCTTTAACAACCTCCACAACCTCCTCTGTGTCTTTGTTCATGCCATTCGGATCAGCGCTCTTCAATTGCAATGCAATAAGTTTTGCCCCATAGACATCAATACATTTTCTTGCCCAGGCAACAGGGTTTTTGATTACATCAATGAATGGTTCTATTGCCCATTCTTGCCAGTCCTCAGGTTCACAATCCCATACCTCAAATGCAACCTTTGGAATATTTGGCATTTCGCCCTCAAATAGATAAAATGGATAGCAACTTTCGCCTCCTATCTTGACCGCGGCAGGCCCTATCCCAATAGTCACATCCTTGATTCTCCCTGTATATTTTACCCTTGGTATCTCAAAAGCCATCGTTCCTCCTCTTTTCAAAAATCAGTTTCATGCCTCCTGCTTGCGCTTTTCGCTTCCATACCATTCCTTGCTGTACCAATACCTAAGCGCTGCCCTCAGATATCCGATCTTATCTTCTTTTGTTACAAGTTTCAAACGCCAGTCGGAAATGGCCTCAGGTTTTCCTTTATCATATGTAGGACCCAATACCTTTATCTTTTTACCCTCAAAATTCTCTTTTTCTTCGTATTGGTATTCGCCACTCATTAAAACCTCCACTTTATTAAGCTCACAACCTTAAGTAATAACATAAAAACATGTATTTGAGCCATCAGCTAAGAACTAAACACCAATAACTGATTTAGCTGCCTTTACTGTATTGAGCATCAACATTGTTATAGTCATCGGCCCAACCCCCCCAGGCACAGGTGTTATCGCCGATGCTTTGTCTTTTAGCGCATCAAAATCCACATCTCCACACAGTTTTGCCTTACCCTCTGGTGTCATCCCAATCCTGTTCACACCTACATCAATGACTACAACACCTTCTTTGACCATATCAGCGGTTATCGCCTTTGGCCGACCTGCCGCCACAATAAGAATATCAGCCCTTTTTGTATGGAAAGCAAGGTCTCTCGTTCCAGTATGACACATAGTAACAGTGGCATTTGCCCCAACACTCTTCTGCACAAGCATCATAGCAATAGGCTTTCCAACGATATTGCTTCTTCCAACCACAACTACCTCAGCACCATCTATCTTTATATTGCTCCTCATTAGCATCTGTTGTATTCCATATGGGGTACAAGGATAAAAGCGTGCCTCGCCTATCATTAATCTGCCTACATTTACTGGATGAAAACCATCAACGTCTTTATCCGGATTAAGCGAATAGATAACTTTTTTTTCATTGATATGCCCAGGCAACGGCAACTGAACAAGAATACCATGAATTTTAGGGTCGTTGTTATATCTGTCAATCATGTCAAGCAGAGCTTTCTCTGAAACATCCTCAGGCATATCTTCTTGAACAGAATAAAAACCGAGTTCCTTGGCAGTTTTCTGCTTTGCAGTCACATAACTAACCGATGCCGGATTTTTACCCACAATAATAGTTACAAGACCAGGTTCAATCTCATGCCGTGCCTTCATTTCTGCCACTTCTTTACCGATTTCCTCTCTAATCTGGGATGCTATTTCAGTACCACTAATTATTCTGGCTGACATGTTTCGCCCCCTTTTAGCCTCTCGACTTCCTTATTCATTTATCTGAAAATGTTTCTCAAAATCGCAAAGGACATATGAAATATAAGCTCTTCATATTTATACTCAAGTCTCGGATCTATTTTCATCTCTATAAATCGCTCTATATAAAAGCACGGATCTATCCGATCAATGTTTCACCTAATATTCCATACGCATCAATTAGTGCTTTAGAGCCTCTATCCAGGAAAAATATCGTCTTTCCCTCAATATCATACATTTCAAGCTCCTCATCCTTTCTAATCGTGCCTCTAATCTTCATATCGTTCTTTGACGCAAGGTTCAATAAATTATCTTTTTCATTTCCTGATATCCTGTTTATAATCACATATGTGTTTTTGATATTTAAATTCAATTCCCCAATAAGTTCAAGGATCCTTTTTGCCGTTAAAACACCTCTCGGTGTCGCATCTGAAACCACATACAAAAAATCTATATCTTGGGTTACCAGCCTGCTTATATGTTCCATGCCTGCCTCATTATCAACTACTACATATGCATAATTGTCTTTCAATGAATCGATAGATTGCTTTGCAAGGTTATTTGCCGCACAATAGCATCCAGGCCCTTCCGGTCTTCCCATAACAAGCAGGTCAAACCCCTTCCCTTCAATAACAGCCTCGTTTACCTTGTACTCAAACCATACATCCTTAGTCATACCTACCGGCACATCCTTTTTCATAAGTTCACGCGCCTGGCCGATTGTAATATTTACCGGGACACCAAGTAATTCGTTCAAATTTGAGTTGGGATCTGCATCAACTGCCAGAACAGGAATATTTTTCATTTCCTCGATAATGTATCTTATAAGCATTCCAGCAAATGTCGTCTTTCCTACCCCACCTTTTCCTGCAATCGCTATAATCTTCGGCATACCATTCCTTTCATTTTCGATATCGACTGGTGCTTTTACAAGGCTTTGAGAGTTGTCGTTCCTGCACCATTTTCTTGGTTATTAAATCTATCAGACATTTTTTACCACGTTTATATGTTATCATTTTCAATGAACTAATCCAACCCATTCAACCATTTCCACGGTTTTTATCCCCTTCCTTTCTCGTTAAGTCTCGCAATCACACCCGGGAATGCCTTTTCGTTCGTATGAGGCAGAAACATCGCCGCCACATATTCTTCCATAAATCTGTTGTTATCAGACAATTCAATATTTGTCATCATCTTTGCTATTCTCTCAGCTTCTAAAAAACAGCTTTTTGACATAGACATAAGTCGCGCCCCAAGCAAGGAACCATTACCGACAAACACAAACCTTTCGGCTGGCAACTCAGGCAATAGCCCTATCGTCTGTGCCTTTTCAATGTCAATATAGTGTCCAAAACCGCCTGCAATAATTAGCATTTCAACATCATCTAATGTAAGACCTGCGCTTTCAACAAGCGTTATGCAACCGGCAAAAACAGCAGCCTTGGTTCTGATAAGATTATCGATGTCCGCCTCGGTAACAACAATATCCCTATTTATCTGTGTATCCTTTGCATAGCAAAGCACATACTCGTAATCGCCATCACCTTCTCTCAGTCTTTCGGTTTTTAAATCTCTGCTAAACTTACCATTTCGGTCAATCAACCCAGCAATCATAAATTCAGCAATAATATCAATCAATCCAGACCCGCAAATACCTATAGGCTTCAATCTTCCAATAGTAAGCACCATAGGCTCAAATGTTAAAGGATTAATTTTTACCTGCTCAATAGCGCCCCTCCCTGCCCTCATGCCAAATTTAATCCCGCCGCCTTCAAATGCTGGACCAGCAGAACAGGAAGCACACATCAGCCAGTCGCTGTTACCTAGAGCCATTTCCCCGTTTGTGCCTACATCTACATACAATACAGTTTTACCGCTTTTTGAGATACCAGATCCCATAACACCGGCAACGATATCCCCTCCGACATAAGATGAAACACAGGGATATATATATGCATACGCATGTTCATTCACATCAATGCCGATCTGCTCGACATAGAGGCTTGGTATAATCGAAAAAACAGGCGTATACGGTGAAAGCATTATATATTTTGGATCAATGCCAAGAAAAAGGTGAGTCATTATAGTGTTGCCTGTAAATACAACGTGCGATACATGGTTCATGTCGACTTTACCAATTTCAAGAAGTTCTTTTATGACCTTGCTGATCGTGCCCTTAACTGCTTCGCCCAGCCTTTTCAGCCCACCTTTTTTCTGAGAATACATAATTCTCGAAATAACGTCGTCCCCATAGCTTATCTGGGCATTATAATCGGATGTCTCGGCGATTGTGCAGGTATCTAACCTGTTTTCCGGGCTATCGTCCTGCCCAGGCAATGAACAATTTGCCAGATCGAGCAACTGGCCACAGATTGTCGTTGTGCCTATATCAATTACTATTGAATAATTTTTGTCTTCTTTGTTGCCAGGCTCAATGTCGATAATTTTATAGCCTGTCTTTGTAAACGCGATTGTAACGGTAATCCGCCAACCCGCATCTCTTAATGCCTTAGCCAGCCTTTTTATTATCTTGAAATCAACCGATATATCATCAATCCGATACCTTCTTCTAATCTCCCTCAAAAGCCTGTCGGCGTCAGATATATTGTCTTGCATAGAAGGCTCTGGAAGCTCTATATAGATTTTTGATACAACCGGCTCAACCTCCACCCCCTTAACAAGACTGCCGATATCAGCGACAGAGAGTATTTGAGGAACATATCTCTTTCTCCTCAACGCAGTTCTATCAATTTGTGACTCGAGTGGAATTTCAACTACAATATCGCTTCTTGCACTGGTCTTACACGCCAATCTCATCCCTGCCTTGTATTCGTCTTCAGATATATTCGTGTTATCTTTTGAATAAACATCGCCTTCGACTATTTTGACCCTACATTTACCACATGAAGCATTGCCACCGCACGAAGAATTTATATGAACACCATATTTCATGGCTACTTCGAGGAGATTTTCATCACCATCAGTAAAGCAAACCCTGTCCATTGGAAGAAATGTTATTTTGTGTCTACGCATATCAGATTCGACCATATATTATTATCAGATTATTCCTCATTTTCAACCTAATAAGTGAAATATTCTAAAATCGTTATTTTGACGCACTGGGCAAAAAGGTACTATGTATTCATATCGTTCATAATGATAAACATAAGGCGAGCATATTACTCTGTGCATAAAAAATTAATATTATCATTGACAACTACAACTATATCATATATAAATGTTCACTATACTGAATTATGTACAGCGCACCTATACTAAAAAAGGCAATCGAGGTTTTGAAATTCATCGTTGAAAAAGGTGGTCCTCTTGGTGTAACAGAGATATCCAAACACCTTTCGATTAGCAAAAGCACTGTGTTTGGTATACTTAAAGCATTTGAAGATGCAAAATTCATCATCAAGGATAAAAATACAAAAAAATATGTAATAGGACAGTCGCTTTTTGCACTTTCTAAAAATGTCTTCAAAGGGGGTGAACTCACCACAATTGCAAGGCCATTCCTTGAAAAACTCGTCGGATTAGTCGATGAAACGGTATTTCTTTGTGTGAGAGAGGATAATGTAGTAAAGGTACTGGATGCAATAGAGACAAAAAAGACTTTTAAAATATCCTCTCCTGTCGGGGCAACATTTCCTATCACAGCATCTGTATTATGTAAGGCATTTCTCTCTCCAATGGACAATGAAAATATCAAAGACTTCCTTAAGGAAAGAGGACTGCCCAAATACACAGAAAACAGCATAACAGATATCGAGTTTTTCCTCGAGGAAATTGAAAAAACAAGAAAATATGGATACAGCCTTGACCTTGAGGAATACCTGACAGGGATCAGGGCAGTAGCAACACTCATATACAAAAATAATGAACCTGCCGGTGCCATTTGCGCACTCGGCTTTTCACGTTCTTTAAACGATGATAAACTATCAGGGGTAATAAAGCATCTAAAAAACACTGCGAAGCAAATAAGCGAAAGATTTTCACAGTTCAGCCTCAAACAGTAAAACTCAAAACATCTCTTATTAAAACAGACCCTTTACCTTTCTTGTATTCACATCGATATCTATCTTTCTGAATGCTGGGTCAGAACTGGTACCTGGCATCAAACTTATTGTACCTGCCACAGGACACAAAAACTTAGCGCCTGTATAAACAAGGATATCCCTCACAGGCAACACCCAACCCCTGGGAACACCTTTTGCATCTGGCTCATGAGACAAACTTAAATGCGTTTTGACCATCATAGTGTAGTAATCTTTTTTCTCTGGGTCAGATTCAATCCTTTTAGCCTTTGCTTCTGCCTCAGGAATCCATAATACTCCGTCTGCGCCGTAAACGCTTTTTGCGATAACCTCAACTCTCTGCCTCAACGGCATTTCAATAGGATATAAAAACTGAAAACCTACATGCTCATTACAGGCATCAATAACTGCATCTGCAAGTTCAAGTGCCCCGTCTCCACCCTTCAGCCAGTGTTCTGAAAACGCAACCCGCGCACCTTCTTTTTCTGCATATCTTCGAATAAGGGCAATCTCATCTTTTGTATCTGAATAAAAAGCATTTATACATACCACAGGTTTTATACCGGACATCTTAACCGTTCGAATATGGTGTAAAAGATTTGGTAACCCTTTCTCGAGCAGTAAAAGGTCTTCTTTTTTATATTCCTCTGGAAGATGCAATCCTGGCGCAACCCTTGGGCCTCCTCCGTGCATCTTCAATGCCCTTGTTGTACATGTTATAACGGCAACATTTGGTTTTAACCCGCTTATCCGACATTTTACATTCCAAAACTTTTCAAAACCTATATCCGCAGCAAACCCACTTTCTGTAACATGGTAATCAAACATCTTTAGACCAATGCGGTCAGCTATTATGGAAGACTGACCAATGGCGATATTTGCAAAAGGGCCTGCATGAACAAGTACTGGCTGACCTTCTACGGTCTGAAGCAACGTCGGATTAATACTTTCTCTCATAAAGGCACACATTGCCCCTGCAACCTCTAATTCCTCAGCATTGATAGGCTTTCCGTTTTTTGAATATGCAACTGTAATTTCCCCGATTCTCTTACGCAAGTCTTTAAAATCCTTAGCTATTGAAAGGATAGCCATCACCTCGGAACTTACCGCGATGTCGAAATGTGACTGCATGGTAAAACCATCCATTCTGCCACCAATGCCGATGATGATGTTCCGCAAGGCCTGGGCACAAAAATCAATAACCCAGCCAATAGGTATGTTTTTTGAATCTATGTCAAGACGTTTCAACTCCCTTCTTCTAAGCTCTTCATCACTGTAATTCCTCTCATGCTGCATCCTTGACGTAAGTGCAACCATTGCAAGGTTATGTGCATTAGTAATGGCGGCTATATCACCTGTAAGCCCAAGTGAAAATTCAGTCAGAGGTATTACCTGGGCATTCCCGCCACCTGCAGCACTTCCCTTAACATTCATTGTGGGCCCAGTTGAAGGTTGTCTGATCCCACCGCCAACCAATTTTCCTCTTTTGCCAAGCCCTTCAATAAGTCCCAGGGTTGTGGTTGTTTTGCCTTCCCCAAGGGGTGTGGGTGTGATTGCGGTGACATCTATATAGTTTCCATCCTTCTTGTTGCCAAGTCTTTCAAGCACCTTTGAAAAATCTATTCTACCGACCCTTCCTGTTGGAATCACCTCATCTATCTGTAAACCGATTTCTTCCTGAAGTTGCCATAAGGATTTCATCTTTTCCTCTGCTGCCTCGGATATCTGCCAATCTGCCATTGTAATTGCATCATAAGGCATATTACACCCCTTTAAACCTGAAATAGATCTAACAAATACATTAAATAAATATCAAAATTTAAAGGAAATTCCAACTAACAAAGCATAAATTCCATGAAATTGATATCGATGTCTTTCATTTTAAATAATGTGCCTGTCGAACTTTCTTATACCGCTAAATTGACATGCCGCCTTATGAATGTTATTGTAATGCAATGTTGTCCTTTAAAAATACATCTAGAAAATTCAATAAATACCTAATGAAAGAATTATGTTACATGTTTCTTCTTTCGTTATGTGTTCTTACATTTATTCTTGTTTTGGCACGTATAGGAAAGATGGTTGACCTTGTTATAAACAAAGGTGTTGATTTAATGGATATTATCTTGTTAATCGTATATTCTTCACCACCATACCTAATGTTCACACTTCCGATGTCATTCTTGTTATCAACCATCGTCGTGCTTGGCAGATTCTCTACTGAAAACGAGATACTCGCATTGAAGGCAAGCGGTGTTGATCTTAAAAGCCTTTTTCATCCTATTGCACTGTTTGCAGTATCGATAACTATTATAGGACTCATAAACTCAACCATATTGTTACCGGCAAGCAGCGATAGTTTTCGTAATACACTTATAAATATCATCAAAAAGGGCATAACCTTCGAAGACAAGGAAGGTGTTTTTAATGACAGCATACCACGTGTCACTATATATATCGACAAGGTTGATCTGGAAAGCAAATCTCTGATTGGCATATTCGTTTCCGATGACAGGGATAAAGATATAAAACAAACAATATCCGCCGATAAGGGATTGATAAGTCTCGATCCAGTTTCGTTAGATCTACTCTTTATGCTTGAAAACGGAAACCTACAAAGATGGGAAAAGACAGGTGATGTATACAGAAATATCTCCTTCAAAGATTATGCGTTTTCTATGAACTTGACAAACATGCTTCCAAACACAACATCTCTAAGAAAAAGACCATATGAAATGAATGTGCAGGAATTAAAAAAGGCCATGTTAACCGCAAACGCAGGAGATAGATATGAATACCTCCTTGAGATATTTAAAAAAATATCATTGCCTCTATCAACAGTTGCGTTCGTTTTTCTTGCCATACCCCTCGGCATAAGAAGAAAGATAGAAGGAAATTTTTCAGGTATTTTATACAGTCTTATGTTGTTCATAATTTATTACATGTTGATGGCATTTACAGAAAACGCAGGACGATCTATAAAATCACCTGTATTTATAACATCCTTAATACCAAATATCATTATCGTAGGAATAGGCTTGAGCATGTTGAAAAACCTAAACAGCGAAGACCACGTTACAGTATCGCAAAAAATCAGATATAAATGGAACAACTATTTTGAAAAGATTAAATAAATATACCATTTCCAATGTAATCAAATTTCTCGCAATTACTGAGTTTGCCGGTGCAATCATGTTCTTCATCATCGAGTTCTTTGAGCATATGGATAAGTTCACAGCATCATCAAAAAATTTCGCATTTGGCATATATTATCTCGTGCTTAGAATACCATACTACTTGAACCTGATTCTTCCTTTATCATTTCTTATCTCGATACTAATCTTTCTTATTCTAATGGTAAGAAACAATGAAATGATCACCCTAAGAACATCCGGTATAAGTACTGCCTCATTAATGAAACCACTCGTTATGCTTTCAATAACACTTACAGTTTTCTCTTTTGCCCTTGCCGAGTTTATCGTTCCTGTGTCGTTAAGCACTTCCGAATATATCTATAGGGTCAAAATAAAAAAGGAAGAACCATATGTATTTTTCAAGAATGACAGAATCTGGTTTAAACGTGACAACAAAATATGCAATATCGATTTTTATGATATAAAAAATGACAAAATCAAAAACCTGACGCTGATAGAATTGTCCGATAATTTTACTATTCAGAGAAGGTTAGATGCTAAAGAGGGTATTTGGAGAAACGGCCACTGGCTTTTCACCGATGTGGCTGAAAGAACATTCGACAACGATGGAATAAAATACAAAAAGGTCTATGCCCAGATGAGAGATATTATAAAAGAAGAGCCTGCAGTATTCAAAACAATCGAAAAAAATCCTGAAGAAATGGGATACAACGAACTCAAGAGGTATATAGATAAATTAAGGCATGATGGTCATAGCATTAAAAGGTATCTCGTTGACCTGTATAATAAAATCTCTCTGCCATTTGTAAATCTTATCATGGTATTCGCTGCCTTCTCTGTAGGGTTGAGATATACCAAAACAAAACATATCTCAAAAGGTATCTTCTTAGGGATTTCTGTAGGTATTATCTACTGGTTTTTTCACTCTGTCGCCTTATCTTTCGGTTATTCTGAAATCTTTCCCCCGCTGTTCGCTGCCTGGTTTGCGAATTTATTATTTTTTTCTATGGGAATCATCGGTATTGTCACGTTAAGGACATAGTTTATGAAGGCTTATCTTGATATAGAAACAGACAGACATGGAAACATATGCGTAATAGGGATTTATATCGAACAAAAAGGGTTTATTCAGTTATATGGTGATGATATCACTACAGATAACGTTGAAACAATAATACGCAAGGCAAAAACCGTTGTTACATTTAATGGTGATGTTTTTGATCTTCCAGTTATCAAGAAATATCTTAATCTCGATATAAAGGCAAAGGCAAATTCGCTTGATCTTTTTAAAGAGAAAAAGAAACTCGGAATAAAGGGTGGTTTGAAGGCGCTTGAAAAAATGTTCGGCATTACAAGAAAAACAGAAGGAATGAACGGATATGACGCTATTAAACTGTGGGAAAGTTATCGTAAATACGGCAGAGACGAAGCGCTTAATCTTCTTCTTGAATACAACAGGGAGGATGTGATAAATCTAATAAGCCTTGAAAATTGCCTTGAAAATTTAAAGGAAAATCATTATGACCGAGTCATTTGAAGTTAGTTCTTTTGGATTCAAGATTAAAGGTATATTGACAACTCCAAGAGACGATAAAAGATATCCATGCATAATTCTCTCTCACGGCCTTATAAGCTCAAAGGAGAGTTCTAAATATCTTGCCCTTTCTGAACGCCTCGTTCTGGATGGCATTGCAACATGTCGGTTTGACTATCACGGATGCGGTGAAAGTGAAGGTAACATCGAGGAAACAACCTTAACCATAAGGGTCGGAAATCTCGATTCAATTTTTGAGTATGTCTTTAAGCATAAACTCATAGATCCAGAAAAGATAGGCATATTGGGCAGTAGCTTTGGCGGTTCGACTTGCATTGTAAAAGCCTCCAAGGATAAAAGGGTAAAATGCATATCGCTTTGGGCAACACCTTTCTTGTTGGAAAAAAAAGATGGAGGCAGAATATCGGAAATAGATTTCAATGAAACAATTTATGACGATTTTTTAAAATATGACCTTTTATCAGAGGCAAAAAAGATTACATGCGCCCTTGTGATTCACGGGGAAGACGATGAAGTTGTACCACTCTATGAGGGTAAGGCAATATACAAAAACATTAAAAAACCAAAAAAGCTCTACATCATTAAAGGTGGTGACCATATATTTTCTGTGGTATCACACAGAGAAAAGGTCATTGAGCTCGCCACAAATTGGTTCAGGCATCACCTTACAGTTTAGTTAGTACTCTTCCTTTTTCTTTTCGATTTTTGTTTTCAACCGTTCTCTTATCAAATCACCAACCACATTACTGAGCCCTATCCCAAGCGCAAGAGATAGCGCCATAATTATTCCTCCGAATATTATCAAAAAACTAATCGTAATTATTGTATTGCCAACACCAATATATTCAAAAACAATGCCAAAGGTTATAATCGTAAGGAATATTCGTACGCCTTTTGCAATAAAATCGCCATATTTAAGGTTTGCATTTTCGCAGGTCATATTAATAACCCTGCTGATAAAGTTACTAAATATAATGCCCATTACAATGATGACAAGAGAAACAACAATATGGGGTAATGCACTCGCTACCCTTGAAGCATATTCTGAAAATTGAGATATCCCTATAAAGTTCAGACCAAAGGAGAAAAAGGCAACAATAAAAATCCAATATACAATCTTGCTTAATATCAAGGATGGTAGAGTCTTTACGCCTCCTTTTTCAAGAAAGTTAACAATACCCACTTCATTTGCCCACCTATCAAAACGAAAAAGCATGAGGAGTCTTGCTATCAGCTTTTTTAAAAACCAGCTAATTATAAAACCACCGACCATTACGGTCACCATAACTATCACATTGAGAAAAACATCAGTAAAGTTCTCGTAAAGGTCCAAAAACATGTCTCTAAAAAACTCTTTCATACGGGAAATCTTATTAGATATGATTAGGTTATGTCAATCAAAAACACATGCCTTTTTATAAAACACGCAATCTTTCTCTAAATATTGAAAAATAGCAAACAGTGTAGTAACCTTAACGAATGAGCGATATAATTATAGCCTTAGGAGACAAGGATAATGTTTTCGAAGATATATCCATTCTTGCAAAGAAGGTATCAGAAAACCCCGAGGTCATTATATCTACAGGCAAAGAAATAAAAAACCATATAATAGAGAAATCCTCTGCCCTGTTTATCGAACAAAACATAGTAATGGCTTTTGTAGACCCATCTGACGAAATCATACATAGCCTTGAACATCAACTGCTCGTTTTAAAGGAAAGATTACAAATTATACTATATTACACATCTGCTACAAAAGATTTCAAAAAACCTATAGAAGGAAAGGAAATAACATTCTCAAAAGACAAAGAAAAACGTACAAGAGAGCATGTCCTCGGAATACTCAAAAAGTATGACAAGGTCATGACGGATAAGGCTTTTACTGTTTTTAAAAAAAAGATCAAAGACGAGTCTATCCTTGAAATGGAATTGATCAAATTGATAAATTTTATAGGTGAAAGGAAAGAAATAAGATCCAAAGACGTCTTGGCTGTTGTCACAGAGACACACGAAGACAGTCTATTCTCATTATTTGATGAATTGTCCAGGATGAAGAAAAAAGAAGCTCTAAACATACTTGAAAATCTTCTTCAGAACAGGCTTCCCATAATCGCTATACAAGGTTTTCTGGTAAAACAAACCCGTTTGTTGCTTCAGGCAAAGGATATGGAGGGCATTTTCCAACCAGGTTTAGAATACCCTCTTTTTCAAAAAACATACAACAAATGGAAAGAAGGACTTGAATTGAAACCCAACGACAAAAAACAGCATTTTCCATATCAAAAACCCTATTACGCATACAACCTTTCAAAGGCAAGCCAGAAATTTAAAAGAAAAAAACTCGTAGATTTCTTTGATAACCTCACAGACTTTGATATTAAGATGAAAAGTGGATCTAAATTCGAACGTATTTTATTAGAGCACGGTCTTTTAGAGACATAAATGATCCATATCCTGCTATTTTTACTTACCGTTGGTTCAACATATTTCGTCGGTGGTACATCATATAGTGTTTCCATCATGTCCATACTACTCGCCCATGAGATGGGTCATTATTTTATGAGCAAAAAACATGGCATCCCCTCGACTCTTCCATATTTCATACCTTTCCCTCTTTCGCCTTTTGGCACATTTGGGGCGATTATCAAGATGAAGGGGATTATTCTTAACAAAAAGGCATTATTTGATATCGGAGTTGCAGGACCTATATCTGGATTTATTGTGGCAGTGCCTTTTATTGTTATAGGTATTTCATTGTCAGACATTCAGCCCGTATCAGGCAGTCCATCTTTTATCGAACTCGGAGACCCCCTGCTCTTCAAGATTGTCCAGCGATTATTGATAGGCGAAATACCGGCTGGGCAAGATATTGTCCTTCACCCATTTGCATATGCCGGATGGGTAGGGCTATTTGTAACAGCGCTCAATCTGCTGCCTGTAGGTCAACTAGATGGCGGACATATCATCTATGCAGTTTTTGGAGATAAGAGCAAATGGATATTTTTCGGAACAATAGTTATCCTTGCTGTTGTTGCAATCTTTTATAATCCTGGATGGTTAATGCTTGTCATAATACTGATAATCTTTGGTATGCGCCACCCAAAGCCCCTTGACACTGAAACCAAGCTCGATAGAAAACGAAAATATTTCGCATTTGCCATACTCATCATCTTTATACTCTCTTTTACACCTGCGCCTTTTCCTTCATTAATTTCAGAAAAGACAGACAAAATAGGAGGTATTCCCATATGACATGTTATCAAGCCCTGACTTTGTTTTATTAAAACACCGGTTTTACATTTTGAGCTGGCTTTAAGTTAAGACTCGTAATCACCTCAGAACTTTGTACTGCATCGACAAAATTTTTCTTCTTATCAAGCATATCCCAGACATCTTCTTTTGAAAAATATATATGGATATACTCGATAAACCCACCAAAAGTATCACACTGTGAAAAATCTCTGACAGGCCAGTAAACACCAAGGGCCAATCCTTCGATGTCATCATGATTCAAATCTTCTTTTTTGACAAAATTTAAATATTTTGGAAAAGAATTCTGTAGAACATATGAAAACCTCTGTTCAGGGGTCGTCGTGCTTTCATTAAACGCCAATTCAGAGGGTCTGATATTAATCATAATGTAATGAAGCTTTTCTTTATTCTGATCGTTTAATAGCGTGATCCCTATTCCTTCTTTGTAAACATCGATGTGTGACCTTATGAGCCTCTGATAAATTCCCTTCAGCAATCCTTCATTTTCTTTTGATAGCTTTTGCACTCGCGCATCTTCATATATCGTCTTAAAACTCTCTGTCTCATTTTTAGCAACATATATAATCCCTGTCCCGCACGAACAAAGAAATACAAGCATAATAAGAGGTATAATCTTTTTCATCTTTGATCTCCCTTTTTTAACAGCTCGATAACCTCCGTTAATTCATCTCTAATCTGCTCCAGAACAAACATATTTTTTTTGCTTGTCATATATTTTTTTGCACCATCGATTGTGTATCTTTGTTCATAAAGCAGCTTTTTTATCATAAGAATTACATCGAGGTCTTTTTTTTTGTATAATCTCTGGCCTCTCGAACTTTTGACAGGCCTTATGTCTTTAAACTCTTGTTCCCAATACCTGAGTACATGAGGTTTCAGACCTGTTATGCTGCATACATCTTTGATCCTATAAAACATCCTGTCTGGGATATTTGAGGTCATTTTACGTCATTTTCATCATTTTGTGTTGTTTATTGCATCCTTTAAAACCTGGCTCAGCCTATAATTCAATACCTTTCTTTTCGCAATTTCAATTTCATCCCCTGTCTGAGGGTTTCTTCCCCTTCTTGCCTTTTTCTGTTTAACGATAAAATTCCCAAAACCAGATATTTTTACATTCTCACCGGAAGCCAGCGTTTCTTTGATAACCTCAAAAAATTTATCAACGATATCTGCACACTCACGCTTTGAAAAACCGAGCTTTTCATAAACATTTGCAACAATTTCTATTTTTGTCATATTTACCTCCTTAACCCCTTAATGATACACCATTTATATTTGTAACTTCATTAATAATAGCATCCTGTAAAACATTCACAGCTTCATCGGTCAGGGTATCTTCAAAAGATTGAAAAACTACCCTGAAAGACACACTTCTCATTTCTTTTTTAAACATATCAAAAACCCCTACGTCAACGATTAATGGCGACACCCCTTTTATTTTTTCAATTATGAATGAGACCGCTGTATCATCAGCAATCAAAAAAGAGAAGTCCCTTATAACCTGTGGATACTTAGGTATCGGAACGTACTGTGGAACAAGGTTATCCCTTTTCCATATCTCATCACACCTCAACTCGGCACAACATACCTTTTGTTCAATCTCATAATTTTTTAAGACAGCGTCTTTTATCTCTCCGATCCAACCCACCTTCATATCATTTATAAAAATATCACCCGATTTACTTTGTTGAAGGAACAGTTCAGTACTCTTGTCCAGATGAAACTGCAATCTGTAACAATTCATCAACCCTTCAAGCACCCCTTTTATATCGAAAAAATCATAAACCGACGATTTTTCTCTCCAGAAAAATTCTCTTTCCTTTCCGGTCATGGCAAAACATACCGCCGTGCATTCAATTGGAAGACCTTCTTCATTTATACTAAAAATCTTGCCAACCTCAAAAAATCTGAGATTTTTTGCCCCCCTGTTAAGGTTATATGCGATGTTTTTCAGCACTCCTGCAGCAATAAAGGTTCTCATGATTTCATATTCTTTTGAAATAGGGTTCATTATCTTAACACTCAAGGCTCTTTTGTCCGGGGGTTCAATCAAAAAGTTATCAATGTCCTTGGTATTGAAAAACGCAAAATTTATCAATTCATAAAAGCCGGCTGATTTAAAATAATCCTTGGTAAGGACAAGTTGCTTTTCTCCAAGGTCTCTTTTAAGTGTTTTTGTTGCTGTTATAGGTGTGGTAGCAGGTATACGTTCATATCCATATATCCTTGCAATCTCTTCTATGATGTCTATGTACTCGTTGATATCATGTCTGAATGTGGGTATTGAGACGTAAAAACCACCCTCCTCTTCCCTGACAACATATATGTCAACTGACCTAAGTGCATTTACAATGTCACGCTGCTCTATCGTTGTCCCAAGAATTTCGTTAATCCTTCCTAAACTCACGAAAATACGGTTTAGATCCTTTTTTTCGTAAATCTCTTTATGTCCCTTTACAAGTTTACCGCCTGAAAATTTTTGCATTAACGTAATTGCCCTTTCAGCCGCAAAACCCACTAAATCAATGTCAATGCCCTTCTCGAACCTTAACGATGCCTCTGACCTGATACCCAATCCCCTTGCAGTTTTTCTTATAAAATATGGATTGAAAAATGCACTTTCAAGTGCAACATTTTTTGTATCAGCTCCAATTTCAGAGTTTTCACCACCCATTATGCCTGCTATTGCAACTGGACCTGCTTTATCACATATCATCAGGTCGTTTGAAGATAAAGACCTATCCACCCCATCCAGCGTACGAAAAACAGTTGGTGAATTCGTTAATCTTACTTCAATGCTTTTTCCGTTGAGTTTATCATAATCAAAGGCGTGGAGAGGTTGACCGAACTCAAGCATTATATAGTTTGTAATATCCACGATGTTATTAATTGGTCTCATCCCGCACTTGCTGATTCTATTTCTCATCCAGTATGGTGATTTTTTAATGGTTATATCCTTTACCATCCTTAAGACATATCGAGGACAAGCCTCAATTGCATTTATTTTCAGGCCTATCAAATCATCGATATTATCTATTTCTTCCAAATTTTCATGTTCAGAAGGCAATATCCTTATCTTCTGGTTAAGAACACTGCCCACTTCCCTTGCAATTCCATAAATCGAAAGACAATCACCCCTGTTGGGTGGTACATTTATATCAAAAACGACATCGTTCATATTCAGAGCATCTTCAAGCGGCATACCCTTTGTTGCACTATCTTCAAGAATGAATATACCTAAGTGGTCATCAGAAAGACCTAATTCCATCTCTGAGCAAAGCATGCCATAGGACTCAATGCCCTTTAATATCTTCTTCTCTATTATCATCCCATTTGCAAGTCTTGCATCTATCATGGCTAAGGGGACCTTGTCTCCCATTTTTATGTTATCCGCGCCACATACAACAGGATAATTGTTTTTACCATCACTTACATTGCATATGTTAAGATGTTCTGCTCCTGGATGACGGTCAATTGACATTATCTCTCCAACGAGAACATTTTCAAAAGAAGGCTTATACTCTTCTATGGCTTCAACCTCAAGCCCCCTCATGGTAAGTCTCTTGGCCAACTCATAGGGGTCTATATCTATCACAACAAATTCTTTTAACCATTCAAACGGGACTTTCAAAATTTAACCTCAGAATTGAGAAAGAAATCTAATATCATTATAAAAAAATTGCCTTATATCATCAATACCGAACCTTATCATTGCAACCCTTTCCACCCCCATACCAAAAGCAAAACCAGAAACCTCTTCTGGGTCATATCCAACAATCCTGAATACCTGTGGGTGAACCATACCTGAGCCGAGTATTTCAAGCCAGCCAGTATCTTTGCATACCCTGCATCCCTTTCCGCTACATATGACGCACCCTATGTCAACCTCTGCAGACGGTTCTGTAAAAGGAAAATAGCTTGGTCTAAACCTCAAGGGCGTATTACTTCCAAACATCTCCTGGACAAAAATGCTCAATATACCCTTCAAATCTGAAAACCGCACATGCCTGTCCACCATTAATCCCTCTACCTGGTGAAACATAGGCGTATGGGATACATCACTGTCACATCTGTAAACAGCTCCAGGTGCAATAATCTTAACAGGGGGGAGCTGTGATTCCATTACCCTTATCTGGACAGGGGATGTGTGTGTCCTCAATACAACACCCTTTTTTATATAAAAAGTATCCTGCATATCGCGGGCAGGGTGGTCGTTCGGTATGTTGAGGGCTTCAAAATTGTAATAATCCGATTCGATGTCAGGCCCCTTGGCAACGGAAAAACCAAGTGATAAAAATATCCTTGTTATTTCTTCCATTGTTTGGGTAATAGGATGCTTTTTTCCAACAATAGGGACCTTTCCAGGCATTGTGATATCGATCCACGTTGCCCTTTCCCTTTTCTTTTTCTCTTCGTCCTCGTAAAAACGTTTCAGTTCGATGAATCGTTTGTCAGTCCATTCCTTGAGCAGATTAAGCTCCCTGCCAAAAAACTTCCTTTCTTCCTTGTCAAGGGTTTTTATTTTGTCTATATGCTCAGAAATGATACCCTTTCTGCCAAGAAGCGATGTCTTTGTCTTCTCTAACTGTTCAATATTGCTAACAGAAGATATCTCTTTCTCGATTATGCTTTTTAAGGCGCTTATATCCAATCTTCACCTGTTATTTTAAATTAAAAAAAACTGGAGAATTTCTACTGAACCATGATTTCTTTAGCTTTTGATATTAAACTTTCAAACCCTGTTGGGTCTTTAACAGCCATATCAGCAAGCAATTTACGGTTCAAATTTATATTGGCAGTCTTTAGACCATTAATAAACCTGCTGTAAGATATACCATAAACCCTGCATGCAGCGTTAATACGCGCTATCCACAACACCCTGAAATCCCTTTTTCTCTGACGTCTGTCTCTGTATGAATATGACAAGGCCTTGAATACTGCCCTTTTTGCCACACTATATGTTGTGCGTCTGCTTGCATACATGCCTTTTGCAAGCTTTAAAATTTTCTTCCTTCTTCTTCTTGCCTTAAATCCTCTTTTTGCCCTTGGCATCTTCCTGCACCTCTTTCCTTATAAATACGGTATCAAACTTTTCATTCTTTTCATATCAGATTTATGAACCAGATCAGACTTTGACAACCTTCTCTTCATTTTTGGTGTTTTTGAAGATAAAAGATGGCTATGATATGCCTTAGCCCTTTTTATCTTACCGGTTGCGGTTACCTTAACCCGTTTTGCCAAACCTCTTTTCGTTTTTATCTTAGGCATATAAGCCTCCTTTACAATTACAGTGGAGCAAATACCATCACGATATTTCTGCCATCAAATTTTGGTTTCTGTTCTAATTCACCAACATCTCTAACAGATTCTATAATCCTCTGGGCAAGTTTTTCACCCATGTCTACATGGAGCACCTCCCTGCCCTTAAACATTATTATAATTTTAACCTTTGACCCCTCGTCAAGAAAACCTTTTATATGTTTTATCTTGAATGAAAGATCATGCTCTTCGATTTTTAGACCCAGTTTCATCTCTTTGATCTGTATTACAGTCTGCTTCTTTTTAGTCTCCTGCGCCTTTTTTGCAATTTGATACTTAAACTTGCCATAATCCATAATCTTGCAAACAGGCGGGACTGTTTTAGGTGATACCTCAACAAGGTCTAAACCTCTTTCTTTTGCAATCTTTAAAGCCTCAGAGGTAGGGATTATGCCGAATTGTTTACCTTCATCGTCAATTAATCTTACCTCTCTTGCCTTAACCCTCTCGTTAACATTGATTGAATCCTTGATTTCCTTTCCTATAAATCTCACCTCCTAGAAATATTATCCTCTTGTATTCTTTCGATGAAATCGTCCAACCTGACATCTCTCAACTCGTTACCATCTCTCATCCTTACGGTAAGCGTATGAGAATTCATCTCTTTCTTGCCTGCTATAACCATGTATGGAACCTTTTTAACCACACCCTCACGGATCTTCATGCTCAATTTTTCATTTCTTGTATCAAGTTCCGTCCTGATGCCTTTATCAACCAAACTTTGATAGATTGACTTCACATACGCATCCTGCTCGTCTGTAATATTCATTATGATTACCTGCACAGGTGATAGCCATACTGGAAATTTGCCGCCGTAATGCTCTATCAACACACCCATGAACCTCTCAAGTGCTCCAAGTATAACCCTATGTAGCATAACAGGTCTTTTTCTTTTGCCATCACTATCGACATAATGAAGGTCAAATCTTTCAGGGAGGGCAAAATCACATTGTATTGTTGCACACTGCCATTTTCTCCCAATGGCATCTTTTAGTTTGATGTCTATCTTGGGCCCATAAAACGCACCATCACCTTCATTTACGTCAAAAGGTATACCTTCATCAATCAGTACCTCTTTCAGGATGCCCTCGGCCTTGTCCCAATCCTCGATGGTACCAATAAACTTATCTGGTCTTGTACTTATCTCCATTTCATATTCAAAATCAAAAATCTTCATCGTATCACGTACAAAGTTTATAATATTCAATATCTCTTCATGCAGTTGATCCTGTCTTAAGAATATATGGGCATCATCCTGTGTAAACTCCCTCACCCTCATGAGACCGTGAAGAACCCCTGATTTCTCATGCCTTGCCACGGTTCCAAGTTCGAAATACCTCAGCGGCAGTTCCCTATAACTTCTGATGACCGATTTATAAACCATTATGTGTGAAAGACAATTCATGGGCTTTATACCATAGTCGATATCATCAATCTTTGTGAAATACATGTTGTCTCTGTAGTTATCAAAATGACCTGATTTTTTCCACATCTCAAGTTTAAGTATATGAGGACCTACAACAAATTGATAACCCCTTTTTAAATGCTCTTTACGCTCAAAGTCTTCAAGCAGATATCGCAACATAGCGCCTTTAGGATGATAAACGACAAGTCCTGCGCCAACTTCATCATATATACTAAAAAGCTCAAGTTCTTTTCCAAGTCTTCTATGGTCACGCCTTTTTACTTCTTCAAGAAACTGAAGATACGCATCCAGTGATTTTTCATCCTGAAAGGCTGTTCCATAAATCCTTGTAAGCATTTTATTTTTTTCATCACCCCTCCAGTATGCACCTGCAAGATTGAGAAGTTTAAATGCACCTACCTTACCGGTGGACGAAAGGTGCGGCCCCCTGCACAGGTCTGTAAAATCTCCCTGTTTATAAACGCTTACCTCGTCTTCATCTATAGCTTCTATTAACTCTAATTTATACGTCTCACCTGCGTTCCTGAACATATCCAGCGCTTCGTTCTTCTTTAAAACCTTTCTTTCAATTGGTATGTTTTTTTTAACGATCTCTTTCATCCGTTCTTCAATCTTAACAAGGTCATTATCAGTAAAACCAGGTGGATAATCAAAGTCGTAATAAAAACCGTTTTCTATTGCTGGGCCTATAGCCACCTTTACCTCGGGAAAGAGTTCCTTTACCGCTTGAGCCATCAGATGTGATGTGCTGTGTCTCAAGACATCCAAATCTATATTTATATCCTTTTTTAACGATTCATCCAAAGCAAAACCTCAATAAGATTATTAAATTGAGAGATATTCTTAACATTTTAAATTTTCCTTGTCAATTCTTAAGGTTAAACTTTTCTAAACTTTTGTTCGAAATATATATTTATAATCTTTAGCCTTGTTTTTTAGAGTTCTAAACAAATTCAAATATCTAAAATCCAAAGCAATAAAACCAAGCACAAGATAGCACCTTTATTGATTTGGATTGTGCGCATATCATCAAACATATAAGCATCATAAATCTCTCTATGTCTGTGATATTAAAAATGGTTGACAAACCACTTCGGATTGGGATAAAAGATTGTGAAATATTTTTCAAAAGAATAGAAAAGGAGCGAATTATGAGAGACGTAGTTATTGTGTCATGCGTAAGAACGGCTATAGGACAATTCGGACAATCACTTAAGGATGTCCCGGTTGTAAAGCTTGGAGGAATCGCCATCAAAGAGGCAATAAAAAGAGCCGGGATCAGGCCATCGAAGAACAAGGACAAAGATGTTGCACCTGATATCTTCGGAGGCAAAACAGATACGGAACTCGAAGCAAAATTTTACGATTACGACGACAGTCTAAAAGAAGTGGTCATCGATGAAGTCATCATGGGAAATGTTCTACAGGGAGGCTTGGGACAGAACTCTGGAAGACAGGCAAGCATCAATGGCGGTGTGCCAAAAGAAACTTCAGCATACACAATCAACAAGGTATGCTCTTCAGGTCTAAGGGCAATTATAAATGGTATCCAATCCATTGCAGTTGGCGACAATGACGTAGTCGTTGCCGGCGGTATGGAAAATATGAGTATGGCTCCTTTCGCCATGCCATCACTACGTTGGGGTGCAAGGATGTTTGACACAAAAGCAATAGACCTCATGGTGCTTGATGGTGTTTGGGAGATCTTTTACGGCTACCATATGGGCATGACGGCTGAAAACATTGGTGCAAAATACGGAATTTCGAGGCTCGAACAGGATGAATTCGGTCTTTTGAGCCATCAAAGGGCAAGAAAGGCAATTAAAGAAGGTTTATTCAAGGACGAAATAGTACCTGTTGTCATCCCACAGAAAAAGGGCGATCCAATTATCTTCGATACCGATGAAAGACCGATGGACACAACTATTGAAAAGATGTCGAAGCTTGCACCTGCATTCAAAAAGGATGGGACAGTAACTGCTGGAAACGCCTCAGGCCTCAACGACGCAGCATCAGCTTCAGTACTGATGTCAAGAGATAAGGCAAAAGAACTCGGTTTAAAACCAATGGGCAGGATGATATCGTGGGCAAACGGCGGTGTTGACCCGGCATTTATGGGTCTCGGACCTATCCCCGCAATAAGGAAGGCGTTAAAAAAGGCAAATTTAACAATCGACCAGATAGACCTGATAGAACTCAATGAAGCATTTGCCTCACAATCAATAGCATGTATAAGGGAACTAAAAATCAATATGGATAAATGCAATGTTTTCGGCGGCGGCATTTCCCTTGGCCATCCGATTGGATGCACCGGGGCAAGACTTGTCACTACAGCACTTTACCAGATGAAAAGACTTGGCCTGAAATACGGTCTCGTTTCCATGTGTATCGGCGGCGGTATGGGTCTGGCAGCAGTAATCGAATGCGAGGCATAAAACATGGAATACAAAAACTTAATAATTGAAATAAAAGACGGCATTGCAATTGTTAAGGTAAACAGACCAAAAGCACTTAACGCCCTTAACTCTGAAACCCTTGATGAGATCAAAAATGCAGCGGATTCTCTCAACAACAATAAGGATGTCTGGGTAGTAATTGTTACTGGCGAAGGAGATAAAGCATTTGTTGCCGGTGCCGATATCGTTGAAATGAAAGACATGACCGCCATTGAGGGTATGCAATTTTCACAAAGGGGACACGAAGCCCTATCAGCACTCGAAAATATGAGCAAACCTGTTATTGCGGCCGTCAATGGTTATGCACTTGGAGGAGGCTTTGAAATTGCAATAGCCTGTGATTTTATCTACGCGTCAGACAAAGCAAAGGTTGGATTCCCAGAGACAACCCTGGGCATTCATCCTGGTTTCGGAGGTACACAAAGGACTGCAAAACTTGTTGGATTAGCAAAGGCAAAGGAAATGATTTTTACAGGCAAAACCATATCTGCACAGGAAGCATATGAAATGGGTTTCATCAACAAGATAGTTCCACATGCAGATCTGATGAAAGAGGTTATGTCACTCGCCGAAAAGATAAAGGCAAATGGTCCTTTCTCGGTAAGGCTTGCCAAAGAATGTATCAACAAAAGCCTTTACCTTGGCATGGACGAAGGTTTGATGTTGGAGGCAAAAGACTTCGGTTTATGCTTTGCCACAAAGGATCAGAAAGAAGGTATGACCGCGTTTGTAGAAAAAAGAAAACCCACCTTTAAGGGGGAATAATAAAAATAAAAAAGGAGGATACTGTGAAAATAGTAGCATGCATAAAACAGGTTCCTGACACAGAAGCAGAAATCAAATGGGACATCCCCAAGGGAACACTTAAGAGAGATGGTATGGATCCGATAACAAACCCCTTCGACGAGTTTGCACTCGAAGAGGCACTCTTAACAAGAGAGAACTATGACGGTGATATTATCGCAATTTCAATGGGCCCGGAAAAGGCTAATGACGTTTTGAGAAATGCGCTTGCTCTGACCGTAAACGAAGTATACCGCCTCACAGATGATGCCTTTGCAGGTTCAGACACATACGCAACAGCATATGTTCTTGCCGCTGCAATTAAAAAAATTGGAGATGTTGATGTTGTGTTCTGTGGCAAACAGTCTACTGATGGCAATACAGGTGTTGTGGGCGCAGAACTTGCAGCAATTCTCGGTTACAGCCAGCTTACATATGTATCTAAAGTACGGCAGTTTGACGCTGCAAACAAAAAGGTTGTTGTGGAAAGGGCTATTGAAGGCGGTATAGAAGTTGTCGAGGCAAAACTCCCAGCAGTCATTTCGGTAATAAAAGGTATTAACGAACCAAGGCTCCCCAATCTTATGGGTATAAGAAAGGCTTCGAAGATTGAGATTCCTGCTTGGAATGCGGATGATTTAGGCGTTGATAAATCTAAACTTGGCTATCAGAGCGCTTCCACAAAGGTAGTCGAGATTGCGGTTCCGCCTCCAAGAGGAGCTGGTGAGATACTAAAGGGTGAAATCGATGATATTGCAAACGCTATAACCGATAAGCTTATCGAATTGAAAGTTATAAAATAACCGGGAGGAGGGAAAATAAATGGCTAACGATGTATGGGTATATATAGAACACAAAGATGGTGAATTTTCACCAATGTCATTCGAGTTGCTTGGTATCGGGAAAGGACTTGCAGACGGTCTCGGCTCCAATGTATGCGCATTTGTAATTGGCGAGAACATCGAGAACATTACAAAAGAGGCATTCGCATATGGGGCTTCAAAAGTATACACGGTTGAAGGTAGCGTTTTCAAAGGCTTCAGGGCAGATGCTTATGCAAAGGCATCAAGTTTTCTACTTGACAAACATAAACCAGAGATTGCGTTATTCAGGGCAACAAGTCAGGGAACTGATGTATCTGCGGCAAGCGCTGCAAATCTTGGTTTCGGGCTTTGCACAGACTGCATTGGGCTAAATGTAGATGGCGGCCAGATAAAAATGACAAGGGCAGCTTTTGGTGGAAATTATACAATAACAGTTGTTAACGAAAAGGCAAAACCGCAAATCGTAACAGTAAGACCAAAGGCATTTGCAATGCCTGAAAAAGACGCTTCAAAACAGGGCGAAATCGTCAAAGAAGCATTTTCTATTTCCGAAGATGATTTAAACACCAAAGTACTCGAGTTCATTAAATCAGAAGTTACTGTCAACCTCGTTGAAGCTGATATAATAGTATCTGGCGGAAGAGGTGTTGGTAGCGATGAGGGCTTCAAGGTTTTAAAAGAACTTGCCGATATACTTGGAGGGGCTGTAGGTGCATCTCGTGCAGCAGTGGATTCTGAATGGATCCCTTATGAGCATCAGGTAGGCCAGACAGGCAAAACCGTTAAGCCAAAAATTTACATCGCATGCGGCATTTCTGGTGCCATTCAGCATCTTGCTGGAATGAGGACATCTGACTGTATCGTTGCAATTAACAAAGACCCTGATGCACCGATATTCAAAAATGCAACATTCGGCATTGTTGGCGACTACAAACAATTGGTACCAAAGATAATCGAAAAATTCAAAACAAAATTAAACAGATAGTTCACAAATCAATACAAAAAAGGGGGCTGCCAAGCCCCTTTTTTTCTTGAAGCATTCAACTTATTTGTAAATATCTTCAGCTATTTTTTAAGGGTTGAAAGACCATTCTCTGCCATTTCCTGCAGGATTTTCGTCGGATTGGATTTAAGGCACCTATTATAATATTCTGCTGCCTTATCATGATCATTCTTTATCTTGTATATATCACCTGCAAGACAATTTGCCTTTGAATATTGAGGATTCATATTAAGAGCCTTAAAAACACTTACCAATGCCTTGTCGTATTCTTTCAATGCAAGATAAAGCTCTGCCATAACACAATGAAAGTCAGGATAAGCAATATCCTGTGATAGTATATACTCTCCTTCTTTGATAGCATCTTCGTATTTCTTCAATATCTTCAATGTGTGAAACAGGTTTATCCTTGCCTTGAGGTAATTTGGATTTAATTCAACAGCCTTTTTAAAGGAGACTTCAGCTTCTTCGTACCTGTTAACCTTCAGGTATAACATGCCGAGACTGTTATGCAAATCGGGGTAGTCTTCATTCATAGAAACATGATCTTTTACATAAGGAATCAACATTTCACAGAGAGACCTATCCTCCTCTGATATACTCATAATAATGGTGATCATGTCAGACATATCAGGACTAATTGAAACCCCTCTGTTAAATTCGGGCATTGTCTTTACGACCTGCTTATCCTTAAAGAGCATATTCTGGTATATCTCCATAAAATTTTCTCCGGGACATGAAGACGAGGAGACTGCGCTTTTAATAGCACATGTTATAATTGAGATGTCTTTGTCTTCAGGATCAAGCCTTTTCACCTCTTCAAGTTCTTTGATACCCTCTTCGATTCTCTCAAAATAACAATAAAGGGTGGCAAGTTTTATTCTTGCGTCTTTGTATGCAGGATTTATTTTAATTGCACGCCTAAATGATTCTAATGCATTCTCAATCTCATTCTTTGCAGAATAAACAATACCAAGATAATAGTGGATATCTGCATAATTTGGATAATTTTCTGATAACACCAAAAGGCTATCCAAGGCATTCTCAAGTCTTCCTTGAAAAATATTCGAAATTGCAATCTTGACCTTTGCCTGTAAATAATTTGCATTGATCTCCAATGCATCTTCAAAAGACGATATAGCCTCGTCAATTTTACCCTGCCCGAGATAAGAAAGGCCGAGATTATAATGGATATCAGCATATTTAGGGTTTGCTTTTAATATATTTTTGTATAGCGCTATGGCCTTGTCCCACATTTTATAATTATGCAGCGCAATACCAAGCTTTAATCTGGCGGGGAGATTAGCAGGGTCTGCATCAAGGACAGCTATGAAACTTTTTATTGCTCCGTCAAAATCACCGAGATTGTTCAAGCATACACCAATGAAATAATTTAATTCATGGTAGTCCTGGTTGAACTCAAGCGCCATATTAAATTCCTTGAGTGCTTCTGAATAATTTCCCATTGCAAATAGTATAATACCGAGATTCCTATGTGACTGACTTATATATACCTTTGATAGATTATAGTGGAGACTTTTTGAAGAGGTTTTTGTTTTTAAAATATTTTCAAACTTTTCAACAGCACCCCGAAAATCATGTTCGTTAAAACACTTCATCGCCTCTTCGTATTTTTCGTCCTTTCCTAAATTGAACAAATGTTTAAGGATACTCATTACAATGCTCCCTTTCTTGATATTACTGCTTTAACAGTCATAAAAAGGATTTTAAGGTCAAGCAACAAAGACCAGTTATCAATATACTGCATATCAAGTTTCATCCACTCATCAAACTTAATCTCATTTCTACCGCTGACCTGCCAAAGACACGTTACACCAGGAGTAACTGAAAGACGTTTCCTCTGCCATGGACGATACTGGAGCACCTCCTTCAATATTGGCGGTCTAGGCCCAACCAGACTCATATTGCCAAGAAATACATTAAATAGTTGTGGAAGTTCATCAAGGCTTGTTCTTCTCAATAATTTACCAACACGAGTAAGTCGTGGATCATCCTTTATCTTGAAGACCGGTCCGTCCATCTCATTTAGATGCATCAATTGCGTCTGCATCTTCTCGGCGCCGACAACCATAGTACGAAATTTATACATAGGAAAAAGCCTTCCATTTTTTCCAACCCTTTCCTGTATGTAATAAGTCGGGCCTGGGGAATCCCTTTTTATAATAAAAGGTATTACCGCCCAGAATGGTGCAAACAATACAATCAATATGCCTGATACAAAAAAGTCGATTGCACGTTTGATAAAAAGTTTTTCCGGACTGTTCCAGACGGATTTAAAAAAGATTATTGAAGAGTTTTCTATCTTCTCAATAGACACCTTTTCAACCTTTTGAAATAAAATATCACTGTCCATAATAAAATCTATACCAACAGTTTTACATCTGAGTGATGCGTTGTAAATTTGTGAAACCTTCTCCGGCAATTGAGAAAGGAGCACAAAATCAACAACATTTTTCTCAAGGGTTATCATCATATCGTCAATCGTCCCAATTACACTGTAATTACCTATCTGTGTGCCAACTTCATTGAAATCGTAAGTTAAAAATCCTACCACACGTATGCCCCATTTCGGGTGGCGCTCAAAAAGGTCTGCCATCTTTACAGCCTCTTTGTTCGTACCTATGATCAAAAGGTATCGTATATATCCTGACTTTGTATGGAGAAAACTGATAATCGACAACATCAACAACCTGTCAACCGAAAGAAAAAACCACAACAATATTATAAAAACAGCCAAAAATAACGAATTAACACCAAACTGAGGGTTTATTGCGGCTATACCAAAAAATATTATTGCAGAAACAATACATGGCATAATCGTTTGAGTTATAAAATCGAATGACCGTCTTCTCTGAATATATTCCTTTTTGGATATGATATTAAAAAATAATATAAATATTGCAGTCAAAAACGGTAATACATTTAACGTGGTATCCCAATAAAGCATAGGAGATAACGGAATTCTAAAACCTGTTAATGCAGGATCGAGAAAGATAATGAACTTCATATATATATAAACGCTTAGACCAAAAGAAACGAAAACAGAAATAAAATCGAGAAGGAAGATTATCGGAGAGTAGTATTGTTCTTTTTCTCTTATCATCTGGTTAACCAAAGCATTTGTATATTACAAGTGAGCCAATGTCAAGACTTATAAACGAAACAGTCACCTGTTCCACATAGTTATGGTTATATTCTTTCAAAATAATCTTTATAATGTGCGGCTACCGAATCCCATGTAAAATGCCCATCCGCCCTACCCTTTGCCATGCTGCCTTTTTCTTTAACCAGGCCAGGATCATTAACAAGCTCGACAAGCCCCCTTGACAGTTCCCCCTCATTTGAACCAAAAACAAAGCCACAATCCTCAATGACAGAAGTATTAAACGGGACATCTATTACAAGAGGCGCCGTTCCGAGCCCCATTGCCCGAAGAAGCGATGGATTTGTTCCCCCTACCTCATGACCATGGATATAAAGATAAGCCTCGGCATAAAGTGTATTGAGCTTTGCCTGATCATCAACCCTACCAACAAAAAACACCCTTTTGTTGGCCAATCCCTTAAGTGTTTCCATATACTCTCTGTCATAAGGCGCATCCCCGACAATCACAAGAGGCATATCGACTTTTGATGCTACATACTCGCGTATTATAATATCCGTATTGTTTTCTTGTTCCAACCTTGCCACAACAAGCAAATAATGTTTATTTCCGATGCCAAGTTCATATAACACCTTATCATCTAAACCAGACAAGTTCTCAGCACCATATGCAATACACTCCGAATCTCTTTTATAATTGGTTAAATAATATTCTCTCATCACCGGGTTATCAGTCACAATCGTCTTAATATACTTTGCACAGAGAAATTCAACCCATCTGTAATATTTCCTAGACAGACGCCCCCATTTGCGGCGCTTCCAGCCTAATCCATCTGTATGTATGACAACCTTTTTTCCCAATAATTTCAGTAACATCCCTATGGGTGCATTGGCTGGATCTACAATAAAAAAGATATCGAACCGCTTTGTTACAGCATGAATTGCAGTAACAAACGTATGAAGAAGACTTTCAATTCCTTTTATGCGCCAGGCAGCAATATAAACACACCTGACATTTGAAGAGTATTCCTGCATTTGCTCATAGTAGTTGCTCCTGCAATATACAGTTACATCCATACCATATTGATTTACAAGTCTAACAGAAAGTTCTTCGACGAGAGTATCAAACCCTCCGTATCGGGCAGGTATCCCTCTTGCACCGAGAATAACAATTTTCATTTTCATATCATGACCTTTAAATTTCCCACTGAATCATTACCAAGGATTCTCAAAGTCTTTTGGCATAAACTCATAATTTCTTTGTTTCCAATATTTTGCATCAGAAGACCCTTTTCTTTTCAAAGATATGAAATCCCCATGGGATATCCTGTAAAAAAAGGCGATAGGGGTTAAAAACACAAAAAATATTACCGTTAGTATTATCCGTGAGCTTATGCCCCCTAAGATTGTAGAAAACTTAAGCCATATACCTGCAATACGTATTGAAAGGGCCTTTAAAAAGATTCCGACAAAAAGAAGGCATAGGGCAAGAAAAAACAGAACCTTGACTGTAAAAAAAAGACCAATTGCAAGAGAAACAAAGGCTAAAACCGCTAATGTTTCCATCGCGTTATGTTCAGGACTTTTGATGTTTGTCATCACTGTACCTCAAAACCTTTATTGTGGTTGCTTCAATTTTAAAAAAGTGTATAGATGAAAGGCGCTATCGCCGAACCACCAAAAATGATCAGGATGCTGAACAGAAGCAACAGGATAATGATCGGCAAAAGCCACCATTTCTTCCTTTCTCTTAGAAATCTCCATAAATCTTTCAAAAACGACATCTACGCCTCCAAATTCTGCCTTAATCTATTCCGTGCAAATCTTTCTCGTCAATCTTTTCCGGCCATTCAGGCTGTTTTTCTTTGTCGAAAATGTGCCTGCCCATAACAAGAAAATCCATCTCCGTTCTCATAAAACATCTGTAAGCATCCTCGGGCGTACATACAATGGGCTCCCCGCGTACATTAAAGCTCGTATTTACAATTACACCATAGCCTGTTTTTTCTTTGAATATGTCTATTAAACGCCAATAAATGGGGTTTGTGTCTTTATGAACCGTTTGAAGTCTTGCAGAATAATCGATATGTGTAATAGCAGGCAGATCGGACCGCTGATAATAGAGCTTATCCCTCCAGGGAAACGAATGATAGCCGTCAGGGATAGGTTTTCTTCTATCCACTTTGACATCAGCAATTAAAAGCATATAGGGTGAAGTCTTATCAAAATCAAAATATTTGCCCACATCTTCAATAAGCACTGAAGGTGCAAAAGGTCTGAAACCTTCACGGAATTTTATCTTAAGATTGAGTTTTTTCTGTATATCGGGTTTTTTTGCATCAGATATGATGCTTCTGTTCCCAAGCGCCCTGGGACCCCATTCCATCCTCCCCTGAAACCACCCTACTACCTTCCCCTCATCCAACAACCCTGCAACTCTGCTGCACAACTCATCGATATCTTCATAATATGCCGAAACCCCCTTATATCTTTTCTTCGTAAGCTGGATATCGAGGTCAGAGAACTGAGGGCCAAGATAGGAACCCTTCATCTTATCGGTTTTGTCGTCAGCAAAGCGGGGTTTATCGAAATAAATATGGTAAGCACAATAAGCAGCTCCGAGTGCACCACCAGCATCACCCGCTGCAGGTTGAATCCACATTCCATCAAACATTCCATCCCTTAAGAGCTTTCCATTTGCAACACAATTCAAGGCAACTCCGCCGGCAAGACAGATATTTTTTGAACCAGTAAGTCTTTTTGATTCCGCGGCCATCTTCAACACCGTCTCTTCGGTAACCCTTTGAATCGCCAGTGCCAAGTCGCAATGCTCCGCCAAAAGTTCAGCCTCAGGTTTTCTGACTGGGAAATCGAACAGTCTTTTCCATTTCTCCTCATCAACCATCTTCAGTCCAGTTGCATAATCAAAATATTCCTGATTGAGCCATATAGAACCGTCATCGCTTATATCCACAAGCTCTTTCTTGATGGTTTCTATATATTTTGCAACCCTATCTGATTGGGGGTCTCCATATGGGGCAAGTCCCATAAGTTTATACTCGCCGGAATTAACCTTAAAACCAAGATAATAGGTAAAAGCCGTGTACAAAAGACCGACAGAGTGCGGAAACTCCAGTTCCTTGATAATTTTTATCTTGTTTTCGCTACCATAGCATATCGAAGCAGTTGCCCACTCACCTACGCCGTCAATTGTTAAAATTGCGGATTCATTAAATGGAGAAGGATAAAAAGCGCTTCCAGCATGCGAGAGGTGATGTTCCGGGAATAGCAGTTTAACCTTGTTCTTATCGAAGTCGCCTATCGAAGATAGCTCATCAATAATGAGTTTTTTGAGCATCAGCTTTTCTTTAACCCAGACAGGAATTGCTGAACTGAATGACTTAAAACCCTTTGGCGCAAAGGCATAATAGGTCTCGAGCAAGCGCTCGAACTTAAGTAGAGGCTTGTCGTAGAAAACCACCGCATCTAATTCATCCACTGCAATGCCTTCATTAGAAAGACAAAAGCGAACTGCATTGGACGGGAAGGAAGGGTCGTGCTTCTTTCGTGTAAAACGTTCTTCCTGGGCCGCAGAAAGGATTTCGTCATCCTTCAGTATTGCAGCAGCAGAATCATGGTAGTATGCTGAGATGCCTAAAATGTACATATTTAAATAATCACCCGCGCATTAAATAACACAACAAAACGGCCCTTTCAACATTATTGTCAATTATCTTGAGCTTATCATACGGAACTGAACCGAGCTACGAGGACGTGTTTATTGTTGGTTGACCTTAAGACTGATTTCCAGAATACGGTCTACGTTAAAAACACGGTTTTGCCTCCTCGTAAAGCAATAAGCATATAACCCCAGAAAGGGATGGCCTTTATATTCCATCTCTTCCACACGAAGCGGGCGAATCAAACGCTTCGATTTTTCATCCTTCGCTTTTAAATAAACGATTTCAAGAATCTGTTTTTCTTGAAACGCCTCCTCCAGCATCTCAATCTTTTGTTCACGGGAGAGGTTCAGTGCCGCTTTGGCATACTGCAATCCGGTCAAAAATTTCATTACCTGCCAGTCCATCAGAATATGGCTTTTCTTTAACGGGTTTTTCAATACCAGGCCCTCCAGCGTTGTGCAGCGTGAAAGTGCCACGTACATCTGCCCATGAGCAAATGTCCCCCTGCCAACGTCAATAACGACCTTTTCAAATGTTTTTCCCTGGCTCTTGTGGATCGTCACCGCAAAAGCCAGACGCACCGGATACTGCCTGAATGACCCGACTTCCTCTGAACGCAGTTCATCATTTTTGAGGAAGAAGCGGTAGATTTTCCAGGTATAGGGAACAATGCGTGCCGTTTCGCCATTATCCAGTTCGGCAATAATTACATCTTCACCGTCACCGCCCATTTCAATTTTCTTCATCCTGCCGATCGTGCCGTTAATCCATTGTCCGGCGGAATCATTGTTTAGCATCATGATTTGAGAGTCTTTTTTCAGTTTCAGCTCAACTGCCGTCGGAAGATATTCCTTACCGAAATCCCCTTCGATGACACCGATGGATTTCCAGATTTTACCGGGAAGCTGCGCCAGACGTTGCTCGTTGATGGCATCAGCCAGGTCATTAGTGCTGGTCAGCGAAAGATAAAAATCATTGGCGGCTGCGGAAAAATCAGGATTACAACGGCGGTTGAAGAGCGCCAGATCATCGTCCGTAGCTGTTCGATTACGTATAGAATTGAGCAGCCTGATAAACTCGTTATCTTTCTGGCGGTAAACCTTTTCCAGCTCGATAAATTCCAGCTCCAGTTGAGGAAACACTTTTGCGCTGAAAAAATAAGGGCTGGGGTAATGCGAACGGAAGATTTCTTTTTCCGCACCGGATACTACCGGCGGCAATTGATAAAGATCGCCGATAAAAATCATCTGCACACCGCCAAAAGGCAGTTTCCGGTTGGGGCCGTTGAGGCACAGGAACTTATTCACACAATCCAGGAGATCAGCCCGCACCATGGATACTTCGTCAATAACAATAGTGGTGATCTTTTTGTAAATGGTTGTTTCCTGCCCGGCGTTTTTCTTCTTTTTGATTGCTGCGGGCGTTACATTTGGCTTGAAATGGAAAAAGGAATGGATAGTCTGACCTGCTACATTCACGGCAGCAACTCCGGTGGGCGCCAGAATGACAACTTTTTTCTTCGTGTTATCCCGGAAATAATTAAGTAAAGTTGATTTGCCTGTGCCGGCCCGGCCCGTAATCAGGATATTTTTTTGCGTATCTTCCATGAACGAAAGCGCCCGTGTAAATTCAGGATTGAAATCTATCGCAATTGGTTTTTGCGTATCAGCCATGAGCTTTTGCCTTGTTTGATGTAGAAGATGATACCCTCTGTTTGATAGCCAGGTGGCTCAGGAAGTCCCGGACATCCGTTTCGTCTGCACCTTGCTTTTCCCAGTTCTTATTTTTTGTGCCGGTTAAGTAGGCATGAAAGCGCTTAAACCAATCGATGTAAGTCCGCTCCGTGCTGTAGGCATAATGCTTGGTGCGCAGTATTTCGCGAATCTTTTCCTGCACCGTTTTGACGTCCGGGTATTTTTCTTCGGCTGCAGTTTCTTCGTCCGGCGAAAGCGATGATGTATTATTCAACAAGAAATGATGAATATAGAGTTTAACAGCGTTATCGGCCTGTTCGAATTGCCAATCTTGCAGTCTTTCGTCTTTCCTCAGAACATCAAGGAACATTTGTATTCTTAAATCCAATGGCTTGTCCTGTTGTGTATTGGAAAACCGCAGGAACTTGCTGACCAGGTGATAAACTTTTGAAATTCAGGCAAAATGTTATTCATCTCTCCACCCCCAATGATGGAAATTATTCAGCCTAATCATCGCTTACCAATAATCAATGTTTATACATAGTACACTTTTGTTGATAATAACCATATTATACGTATATATTTCAATAACAATTGTTTGATTTTATTAAATCATTGGTGTAGAAATTAGGTATTGAATCAATGGTGATGTTTGAAATAAAGCGGGATTATTTATAACGTATATTAATTGTTGGCAGAGGATTGAACTAAGATGAAGTGGATCAAAGATATGCTTTCGGATGCAACCAAGTTGCTTCAGGCACCTTTGAGCAACACCTTGTGCGTTGCTGGCCTTCTGGCAGTTCTCGGTGCTTTTTGTGATTACAGTAAAGCACAAGGGTTTTCCTTAAGAGGGCACCCTCATCTGTTCATGCTTCTTGTCGGGATTGGCCTTATTTTTGTCGGAGTCCTCGTTTTCATCCTTCTCCAAAAAGGATGGGCTCACACCAAACTGGACTACACAAAAGGTGTACAAATTGTTAGAGCCGGCTTTACCATCAATTTAAAGACCGCTGAAATCCAAGCAATAACTGACACGACCAAAAACGCAGCGATAATCCTACCGGCGAACACCAGTTTTATTGACGATTGTGTAACGGACAACAGAAGTGCTCTTGGTGCGTTCTTCTTGCAACATTTTCCTGATAGAATAGCAAGTCTTCAGTCTGTACTTCGTGAAGTTCTGGACGAAAGGAGGCTCTCTCCTGATGTCAAAGGCCAGTACCCACCAGGCACTACAATCGTGCTTCCCGATCAATTCTCAAACAGGAGTTTCGGGGATAAACCAATTTGCTCTACGATTTTGTAGTAATAA
>ERZ795049.304-NODE-304-length-75816-cov-9.579757_pt1 | contig 75816 bp, 53 predicted proteins | sample MGYA00375133_ERZ795049 | MGnify/ENA primary metagenome ERZ795049 (study PRJEB30178, sample SAMN05720147) | activated sludge metagenome | isolation source: anaerobic digester from wastewater treatment plant | place: Japan | collected 2015-04-20 ... | reverse complement strand
CGCTCGACTTGCATGTATGAGGCCTGCCGCCAGCGTTCGTTCTGAGCCAGGATCAAACTCTCCGAATAAAAATTCAACAGAAGACCTAAGCCTGCTGTATTAGATAAGTTTGATTCTCTCTTTAGATTGTTGTTTCTGAATCACAACACAAAGGATAATCAACGTCGTTGGGCCGTTTTGCAGCTTGCGCTGCATCAACGGTACACAAGCGACCATGTGTGCTGTACATCGTATTCAATTTTCAAAAAGCGTCGGCTGTCCGCCTTCCTGACGGCGGCGCCGAACCCGTTGTTTATCTCGACGGATCAGTAGTATAACACACTGTTCCGCTGAAGTCAAATTTGATTCTCGCTCATTTCTGTGATGAAATCGAGGGGAGAATTCATACTCTTTCCGGCACCTGTTGAGCAGGCCAGAAAAGAACTGTTGGGTAGTATATCAGGGCGAAACTATGAAAGTCAAATTTTTATTCCGCTTTGATTCCCGGTCTTTTCGAAGCTCTCAGCGGGTTTAGTATAAATGTTACATAACTCGCAATAGCGCCGGCTAGAATTCTGATTAAATTATCTATCTTCGCACAAGACAGCACCGTATTGGTTCGGTCTTTGTGGAGGAGATGCGACGCCAACCCGGCAAGGGGAAGGGGCAACAGACATACTGTACCACAGGGGCTTACGCATTGTCAAGCAATCTTTCGACTGCCTTTCAACCGTAGCGTGCCGTGACGGTCAATCGCAACGACGATAGGCATAGTATACACAAGGCAAAGAGGGAATGCAAACTTTTATTCCTCTTTTTTTGTCCTCACCATCAGAGCCGCTTTAAAGCCTTTATTTACAGGGTGAATCTATAGAAGGGAATTTAAAAAAACAACGCTTCTCAGTTTTTTTTCAAAATGATGTTGAGTAAAGTCGTGCAGGTAATGCAGTAAATAAACGATTTCTTTTTCCTGTGGCTTTTGCTGATCTTCCAGGCAACGCAGTCCCTCTTCAATCAGTGCCCGCTGTCGGACAGAGTAATTTTTTGTGATCGGAAGTTCAGCCAGCGTGCCGGAACTTGCGGAGACTCCCGAAGTCTCCAACACCTGAAAAAGCGCAAGGCACAGGGAGGGCAGAGGTTCTGCGTCGGGCGAGTCAAGTTGTTCAAGTCCTGCTTTGCTTTGTGTAAACAATTCAGGGTTCGGGCACCCTTCAACGGATGCACACAATGCTGTTTCCAGCAGAACCGCTGCAGCAGCGGAACGTATTATGTCGCGTTTAACGACACCATAACTTTTCAACAACGCAGCATCCGTTATGGTCTGGACATTTCTGCTGTCTTTCCAAATGAGGGTAATATCAAGAAGATTGTATGTATCAAACAGTGCAGTCAGAGGACTCCCTTTTCTTCTGCTGCCCTTTGCCATACCGGGCGTAATACCGCGCTCGGGCGTGATCAGCGTAACAATCCTGCTGGATTCACCGAAGTCAACTTTGCGTGCAACCAGTGCCTGAGTATGTTCGTATGTCAAGTAACACTCCCCGCCTTTTTATTTCGCCAGAGGCCTGTCCGGAGGTGGTGAACTTTTTATTAAATCCAGTGCTTCTTCGACATATTTTTCCGCTGCCATTTCGCCCAGACTTGTTTCCGAAATATAGTCGTATCGTTCAAAACTGTTGAAATCATATTTTGTCAGCATATAACCGAAGGCATCATTGGCAAGACCGAGCAGAAACGGGTGCCTTGCAGGCATTTTCCGTTTTAAATAAAAACCGATATTCGGAAGTGCTTCACCGGGGATGGTAAGCAACTGAGCGGTGCCGACAGACAAAAGATTCACTTGGGTTTTCACCTTATCGTACTCGCCCAGCGGATCTGCCATGGGAACACTCTGCATCAGAAGCTGCATCAGGATGTTTTCTACCGGCAGAGAAATGATCCGGGCACTGCAATGCAGCACAGGCTGTTCCTGCTCTTCTGCATCGGCAACAATGCGCAGCGCTTCATCGGCAAGCAATTCGCCTATACGCACACACTCCTCCCAGATCTCCATATCACCCCGCTCCGACCGGTTGTCGGCTGTGACCATTCCTCCTTGTGCACTATTCATAAAAAGAGCGATGCCGCCCGCTTTGCTTTCGATGCGGTCATAAAAAGGCCCGCAAAGATCAGGGCTGATAATCCCTTTGTCGCTACCGAGCACCTCCGGATGAATAGCATAATTTACAAAAGTTGCAATCACTTTTTCCGCTCCATCCGAAGCAGAAGCGACCGCCTGAATCACCCCGCAGCGGGGATCATACAGTTGAGGCGCATAATAGTTGTAGGCAATTTTTCCTTCCGCTTTACCGACAGCAATTTTCAATCGGGCAGGCTGTCTTTTTTCCCACGCCTCATTAATGGCATCTGCAGCCTGTACACAAACCCATTCAAGATAATTCAAATCTGCATGATGTTTTCCTTCAAGGTCAGGAAAGCAATAAGCATCAGGGGCGCTGTGCGTATGTGTTGCGGCAATGATAATATTTTCCCGCGGAATCGCTGAAACCCTCTTTCTGGTTTTATCTCCCCAGTAAGCCGGCCAGCCGAGATTATCCACTGCTACCAGCGCAACAGCAGTATCGCCACTGTCAAAAACCAGGGCGCGCACCGACAGTTCTCCCCTTTTATCCGTCGTCGGTCGGGGCGTCCCTATGCCGCCCGAAGCAGGAAGAAGCGGATCGGGCGTAATAATGCGCATGGCGGCACCTGCTTTCAGTGACTGGGCATGCACCCCGGGAATCACGCAAACAAGCAACAGAAGAAATAACCAGCGGGTATTGTGCTTCATAAAACAGCGAATGCTCCTTAAAAAAGAATGCAGGTGCACAAGAAAAAGATACACCTGAAGTAAAATAGAGGCTTCTTTTGTGGCACATTTTTTTAAGATATCAGCACTGCCTCAGAAACCTTTTGGATCTTTCTGTGTTTAATTTGACTCTTCTCTTTTCTACTTTTTTTTCAGATACATTTCCGTCACATAAAAGCGACCGCATGGGGTACCGAAGACACCTAAACCAGTGTGCGTATATACGGGATTAAGCAACACTTTCCGGTGGGACGGACTCTCCAGCCAGGCGTCAATTGTCATGGCGGCAATCTTTTCCGGGCGATAGCCCTCAGTATAAAAGATTGTTTCTCCTACATGGCTCCAGGTAATCCCGGCTTGCGTGAGGCGGTCGCAGGGACGCAGCCCATCAGGATTTTTATGATCCAGGTATGATCGGTCAAACATGTCTTTAGAGTGCGCCAATGCCACAGAGGAAACGTCTGCATCATAAATCAAGGGGGTGAGCCCCTCTTCGACTCGGACTGCATTGACATACTCAAATATTGCCGCTTCTACCTCCTCCCGGATAACAACCTGCCCGTCATCAGGCGGATCTGTCGGCTCGATGCATTCGCCTTCCTCAGGCGGAACAACTATGGGCGGCACGTCTGGCGGACAGCCGGGCAGCACCAGGCAAATCATCAAAAGCAGGAGCAGTACAAGTTGTTTTTTACTCATGGCACTCATTCTCCAGCATCCGGTCAATCATAACCGGCAAATGTTTCATCAGATCAAAAAGGGCCTTTGCTGTCTGTTTTTATTTTACCATTTTTCGAGGCATTCGTAAATTAATTTTCAACACATTCTCGTGCCTCTGAACAAATAGTTTGCGGCTTTTTCCAGGAAGCATATTCTTCAAGCAGCAGGGCAGGTCCTGTTCCGTACCACGCATAGCCGGAACGCCTTTCATGCTCCAGCTCCTCGATAGAATAGACTTTTGTGCCGTCCCGATTTGCCATAAACGGCCGGTTTGTGCCTATTTCGTAAAAACGCGCCCAGAGGGGAGGTGCTTCCGGATCCGGCACAGCAACGACATCTTTTCTGGACACTCTGTATTTGTATTGAACGGGCTCGCAGTCAATACGATCAATTCGCAGTCCGTTTAGCTGTGATTTTTTAAACCAGTCAATAGCGCATTCCACCGCATAAACCGTTTCCTCTGTTTGAGGGGCTTCCTTCATGAGATAGTGCACAACGGTGGCACTTTCAAGGCTTACAAGTCCGGGCAGTTCAAAAGAGCGTCCGGCAGCCGGTTCCAGGGTACGCTCATCGTATTGCCCCGCCCACACAGTAGGCATGCCGTCCACGCGCACCTGCAGATCAAGAAGGCATCTGTGCCCGCATTGCCAGGCTTTTTCAGCACGGAGCCGCAAAGCATCATCCAGAAAAGAAACGCTGCTTTCTTCCGAACACACTTTCCGAAGAGCGGAAAGCACCCCAACCATCACATCATCCATGATGGTTATGCGGGACAGATAACCCTCTTTCTGAGGATAGGAATGAGGCCAGCCGCCGTTCTCGTACTGGGCATCCAAAATGAATTGCAGCGCTTTTTCGGCGCCTGCCCGAAATCGCTCTTCGCCCGTACGTTTATAAACTTCGCTCAGATAAAGCATGTGCGTGTAGGTGCTGCGGTTGTCGAAAGTTGTATCTTTTGCAGCCTTTCGGTCCTGATGCACGGAGATTTCTTCAGGCGGGATCACACGCAGCGGGTCCCAGTTGGAAGCCCAGCCTCCGTTGTCCCGCTGCATCAGCAAAATATTATCCGCAATATCTGTCCATTGTGTTTCTTTAAAACGGGGATACGTTTTGCTATCTGCGAGTGCCTGATAATGATGGATGTTATCGAAAAACATGCTGACAGATACCGGCGCTGCCTTTTCTGCACAGATGGCAGAAGCGGACAGAATAAAAAGAAGCAAGAGGTGCGGCATAGGAAAAAAGCCTTTCGTGTTTCCCTATTTGCAGGACAGCAACAGTTGAATTATGCTTTAATGCACTATAGAGAAATCATCCGGATTATGCAATGTTTTGACCGGATGCATTTTTGTGCGATAACTGAAAACTGCTCCCCCTATTTTTATTTTTTAAAACATGCCGTTTAACAGCGTGCAGCCTGCTGAAGCATTTGACTAAATAGACAGGCACTTCGTATTATTGCTCTGTCCGCCAGATGCAGTTAACGAACCGGATGAGAAAGGATCTTTTAGTGGTGTTGGAATTCACAACAGTCCACGTTTTTTCTCTCTCGTAAAATCACATACAGCAACGGAATGTTTTTCCCTGCTTCTTCTTTGACCCGGCTTACTGCCGCTGACCTGCCCGATCAAACAATTTGCGATGCATAGCATAATCAGGAAAAGAAATGAATGCTAAAAAAGTGGCAGTTGTATTGCCTGCCTATAATTGCGCCGCTACGTTGGGTGGCGTATTGGATATGCTGCTTTCCGAGAATCAGGATGGCCTGGAACTGACTGTAGTTGACGACGCTTCAACAGACAACACCCGAGAAATATGTGAGACTCGTGCTGTTGCTGTTTATACCCAGCCTCGCAATTGTGGCCCTGCCGTATGCCGAAATCTTGCCATCAGAGTGACAGAGGCACCTGTACTTCTTTTTCTCGATTCCGATATAGACTGGGATGCGGGGCTGCTTGCTGCTATGCTGCGCTGCCTCGAAGAAAACCCGCATCTTGCCGGTGTCGCCACACTGACCTCTCCTGTTCCGCTGAACCCTTCCTTCGCATCCCGTTATTTTGCCCTCCAGGAGTATCTGCGGTACTCTGAATTGATCGACAGCGGAATGACAGACTGGTCTTTCATCACTACCCGCTTCGGTTTACTGCGTCGCGAAGTCTTCGAAGAAACCGGCGGCTTCAATGAGTCCTTTTCCATGGCTTCCTATGAAGATCTGGAATTCAGTTCGCGAATGGACAACCGCCATCGTATTGCACTGAATAAATCCTTTGTAGTCAGACATCACTGGCCTGATTCGGTGTGGAAAATTCTGAAACGCCTGCATATCAATGCTCGGGGTGTTATGCAATTTCCTGCGTCCATGCGGAAAAAAGCCGGTGAGCCTTTTGCCCGGGATCGCAATGCGCGTCTTTATCTGGGTCTTTTCGGTATCTTATTTCTGGGCGGTCTGATCCATCCGGTGCTATGGATCGGCGCCGTTGTGGCACACCTGGCTGCGCTTTGGCAGGCAAAATGGCTTATTGCGGGGTGTATCAAGCACGAAGGCGTGCTATTCACGCTAAAGGCCTGGGCGGTCTACAACCTGACACTTCTGCCTTTTGCCACGGGGGTCGCTGCCGGCCTGTTTTCTATGCTGAGCCAAAAAATATCAGGATTTTTATATCATGGGCGCCATTAGAATTCTTTCAGGAATCGCGCATACGATGATGCACCCGCACCATCCCGGGCAGTTAGTGCTATTTGTGACCGACCGGTGCAACTGCCGCTGCCCCATGTGCTTTAACGCAGATAACGTATTTTCCGGGTGCCGGGCTCCGGACTTGCCTCTTGAAAACATCCTTGCCATTGCACGGTCATTGAAACCTCTGCCACAGCTGCTGCTCTCGGGCGGAGAGCCTTTCCTCAGAAAAGACATCCCGGAAATCATCCGCGCCTTTCATCGCCTGTCGCACACCTCGCAAGTCAGCATTCCCACCAACGCCACACAGACGAACCGCATAACGGCAGCTTGCGAGCAAATTCTGCAGGAATGCCCCAAAATCTTATTGAACATCAATCTGTCTCTGGATGGCATAGGCGAAACACATGATGCCCACCGCCAGTATCCGGGTTGCTATGAAAAACTTTGTGCTACCTATGAAAAACTGGCTGCCCTGCGGGAACGCTATCAGCAATTGACTGTCAATATCATCACAGTCATCTCCGAGCGGAATGTGAAGGATGCCGCTTCCATTATTGCTGAGATCCGGGAAAAATTTTCGCCCAACTATCATGCGCTGGGACTGCTTCGCAACGACACCATGGAAAGAGAATCCAGCCATATTCTGGATGCGATGACCGACTCCATCAACGTCGTAAACAGCGAAAAAGAATCTTTCACCCGGCTGCCGGCTTTCAGTCACCTCGCACCTGCCGTTGCTGCCGTTGTAAAAAGAAAAGCGCTTCAGAGCCGGAAAACGAAGACACGGTGCTTTAAGTGTCTGGCAGGATCACGCATCATCGTTATCACCAATGACGGTCGCCTTATGCCCTGCGAACCGCTGTGGCTCGAAGATGATGTCCGGAACAGTACTGACCAGAATGCCTATTGCATGGCTTTTCTTGAAGAATTCCAATACAACGTTAAAGAGGCACTTAAAAGCGATTCCGCCGCAAAAGTGCGCGATTTTGTGAAAAAACGTCTTTGCTGGTGCACCTATGCCTGCGCCATTCAAAACGGCATCCTCTACAGCCCGACCCAATATATTCTGCTGATTCAGGAAATGATGCGAAAAAGATGAGGGAACGGGGATATCAAACCCCCATTCTTTGGTTCAGTCGTTATGAGAGTTTCGGTGTTTCATGATTGTGTCTCCTGGCCGGATAGCATGGGCGCTCGTGTAACCGAGGTTTGTGATGTGGAACAATCCGCAGGAAAAGCCCTTTTCAAGTTTATGGGGTACAACATCCGATAAAAGCATGGGGCTACCTTTGATTGTTGTTAATCTTCCACACGACTATTCGGAGCCAGCAGTGTCACAGGTCCCAGCAGGCCCGAAGGCTGCAAGGGATCGTCCGCGTGCCAGTGGCGCCAGGTGGCGAAACTTATCCTGCCGGAGGGGCTGCTCTGTCCGTCCAGCAGCCATTGCGGCCAGGATTTCAATGTGCCGTCCGGCTTTCTGTCGCTGTCGTCGGGCAGCAGCTCATCTCCGATCATCCGGTTGACCCACAGATTCACCACGTTGATTTCCAGATGATTCATACCCGCACGCAGGGAGGCGCCAAGAGGCAGTCGATAAGGTTTTTTCCAGCAGATGCCGAGATCCTGCCCGTTCAATTGTACTGATGCCGCAACGTTGACCGTGCCAAGATCAAGTTGAAGTCCGGGCAGTTCAGCCATCCCCTCCCCCACTTCAAAATCGCAAGAGTAAATCGCCGGGCCGGAATAATATCTGATTTCCGGGGAAGTATGCAGGGACCAATCCGTCAGTTCGCTGAACAATACAGGCTCTTCCGGACCGCCCAGAGCGGGATCAAAACTGACCTGCCAAGGCCCGGAAATCTCGGCCAGTTTTTCATAGGCAACAAAATTCTTTGGGGCTACGCGAGCTGTCGATTCCGGCTTTGAACTGAAGAGAATAAAATAACTTTCGCCTTCTTCAAAATGAAGCGGGATTGATGTGCGGCCATCCTCAAGCAATGTATATTCCGGAAGGGTGCGAACACTGCCGTCTTCAGGATGAAGCAAAAGCGGCGATCCATCGGCTGCGCGGAAGAGCACCTCGGCATCTACAGCGGAAGCGCTGCCGTTACTGACAAAATACAACGCGCCTTCCACTGTTCTTCTGTGAATGAAACGAAGCGCGGGCGGTGCTTCAAAATCCGGGGGAGTCCCCAAATCTTGCAGCAGCGCTTCCAAGGCAGCGGAGGGCGGGTACAGGCTGGGACGCTTCGGAGCGAGTTTGATCAAGCCCCAGGGCATCATGCCCATATACCCCAACACTTGTACCGACTGCCATTCTGCAGGATTCACGGACGTCTCCTGCCAACCCGGAGCGACTTCCCGGGCACTGAACCAACTGGCATCGGTAATGAGCACTTCCTCTTTTCCGGATCGACAGAGGATATGCAGTGCGGCAACCAAGCCGGCTGGGTTGGCTTCCTCTCCGGTATTCTCCACTTCAAAGGCAATCAGATTTTTGCCGGGGCGCATGTATTCCAGCACATCAAAACTGTAGATAATCGTGAAACTGGTTCCTTCTCCTGCATAAGCACCGTTTACCCACAGGCGGAATGCATTATCCGCCGTGGCAGACAGTACAGCCTCCTCAGGCATATCTTCCTCTGCAACCAAAAATTCTTTCTTGAAAAAACGCTTTCCCGGAGATGCTGCGAGAGCATCCTCAGCATCGCACCAGATCCACTCGGCATCGGCGAGAGGATTCTTCTCTTCCCTGAGCTGGCTGTCCGGATGAAGATCTCCGCCCCAGAAGATTTTTCCTTTACCGAAAGATATCTCCTGAAACCCGGCCGGACGCCGTTCTCCGGGCCATAATTCCGCTGCCAGTTTCCGGAGTTTTTCATCCTGCTCCGGAAAGCCCGAAAGACCGGGCGCTCTCAGCGGCGGCAGTCCCACCACGAGCGCGCCGTTGCGTACCATCTCCGCGATCTTTTCCAGCAGGGGAACGCTCATGATTTCAGAATCAGGCAGTATCAGCATCCGGTAGCGGGCATCGCCATCACTTACGAGAAAGCCGTCTTCACACCGCACACGCCGCAGCAATGCATCGGCTGTGCATGCATCATATTTATACCCTCTAGGTGCAGGCTCGGGCCCCTGAAAAACGTTCGGTGCGCCTTCCAGACTCAAATAAAGCAGATCCGCCTCCGCCGGATGACGCAGGGCATTCTGGCAGCGTGCAAGATATTCATGCCAGGGCCGCGCCATTTTCCACCAATGCTGGGTGCGCTCGTAATGCAGCCCGTGCGGGCCGAGGCTCAGCCCGGGTCGTATCTGCATAAAGGGCTGATGGATGTACCGGTGGATGACCAGCCTGTTCACACCCTCGGAAAAAGCCCAGTCTCCGTTCGTTTTGATTGCTCCGGGATGAAGCAGCCATTTATCCACTGAGGTAAACGCTTCTGCGGCGACAATCGGCTTGCCGTAAATATGGGCGGCCGATGCCGCTTCACGAACACTGTAACGTGTATCGAAGGTGTCGCTCCAGAACTCGCACATGGGGACATCCGCTGCGGCACTCAAGTTCATATTGCCGCAGGGTGTCATATCATAGGCTTCAATAGAAAGCTTCAGCCCCGAATCGTGGGCAAGACGCTGCATCTGTAATCCGTGATATTCGACAATCATCTCCGACACGGTCTGCCGGAGATCCCACAAGAAACGCTCAGATGAGGTGCCTGAGTCCAGAATCCTTCCGGACACCACCGGAAGCCACGGCAGGATATCATAGCCGCGGCGTTTCTCGAATTCATCCTGAAAATTATCCGTCCAATTTTGCCCGCCCACCTCCCAGCTGTCAAAATGAATTCCCGCAAGCGTTTTGCCTGCGAGATCACCGCTGTCCTGCAACAGCTTACTTATATAGGCGTTGAAATGCTCCTCCAGTGCGACGGGATTCAGTTTGTCGCATTCCAACCCCGGCAGCGGTGAAGGTCTGTTTGTCTGACCGGTACTTGTATACCCTGCCCGCAACACAATCCAATTGCCCTCAGGCACATCCCAGACAAGAGTGCCATCCGAACTCATATCATCACTGATATTCCGGACAGACTTCGGAGGCACACACTGAGACGGGTCTGCGGACGGATAGTCCGCTACGGGATCAAAGTAAGGGCGCACACCGGGCATGGAGGAAAAAGGTGCTCGGGTGTACAAAGATTTTTCTTCCAGCGCCTCTATATGTGCACCCGGCTGAGGTTCCGGAAAAGCAAGTACAGCAATATCCCGGTAGAAATCGCATACACTTTCCGGCTGCGGAAGAGAAGCCTTGAAATGCATAGGTCCGGTCACCCGTATTTCTGAAAAAACAAGTTTCTTCATCGATTTTTCAGCCGTGATCCAGGGACCTCCGCTTCCGGTCCAACCCGGGGCACTGTTGATAACCATCTGTAACCCCAGCCGGTTCGCCTCCTGCAGAGCAAAGGCGAAATGCGCCCGCCATTCATCGCTGAAAAAAGAAACAGGGCCCGGCGGAACGCTAAGCGCCACTTCCATCACAATGGCTCCGCCGATCCCGGACTGTTCCATGGCCTCAAGATCGGCGGTAATACCCTCACGACTGATGTTGCCATTCTTCCACATCCAGTAAACCCAGGGGCGCGCCTCCGAGGTCAGCTTCAGAAGATCGGTGGGATCAGCAGCAAAGGTACTGCCTGACAAGAAAATGAAAATCAGCAAGCACCACAAAGAGGCACAGATAGAAAAGCGAGCCCGTAAATTAATTCCCATGACATGGCTCTCCCGTTTCAGGATTGATGACAAGATAATAAGTAACACACGGAGAACAATACAAGGACTTGTGGCGGTCGGCGTTAAAATCATAGGGCTCCATCTTTGGTATTCTTTTCCTTTACAAGGTACAATAGATCACCTTTGTGTTCTTTTCCAACCTCCAAATCAGAAAAAGAGATGTTTTATGAATGTCCGGTTCCTTTTTCTTTCAGTGCTATTTGCTTCCCTTTTCATTTATCAGCAACAGGCACACGCCTATCTGGACCCCTCTTCCGGATCGGTACTGATCCAGATTATTCTGGGCGGTGTTGCCGGTTTTTTTGTGCTGCTGAAGATTTACTGGCGGCGCATCCGGCGTGCGCTGGGACTGTACAAAGAAGACAGCCATCCTGAGAACGTGTCCGATGAATGAGGGATTATTTCATCAGGAGCCCGGCTCTTTCCGTGACCGAAACAATCAGGTTTATATGGTTGACGGCCGCATTGTGCGGGGCATCTCATCCACGGCACGTGCGCATTGGGAAGCACTGAAAGAGAGTTCCTTCTACAAAAAACACAGTGCTGCCGGTCGTATTGTAGCCACCCGCGAGATTGCGCCGGACAACCTGCCTTCGCCTTTTACTGAAGAGCAGCTCTGGGACTGCTACCTCGAACATGACCGCCTTCCTTTCATCAGCTACGTTTATGAGTGGTGCTTCGGCATGCTGAAAGATGCGGCGCTCCTGCATCTTGACCTGATGGAAGGAGCACTTCGTGAAGGCCTTATTCTGAAAGATGCATCGGTTTTCAACATTCAGTTTTCCGGTGCCCGGGAAGTATTTATCGATCTTCCTTCTTTTGAGCGGTATGAGGCCGGAATGCCCTGGGTGGGCTTCCGCCAGTTCTGCCAGCATTTCCTGTATCCTCTTATGCTGCAAAGTTACAAAGACATTTCTTTTAAAAACTGGTTTAAAGGAAATGTGGACGGCATTACCCCAAAAGAATGCAATAACATTCTTTCGTTTCGCGATAAATTCCGTAAAGGCGTTTTTTCTCTCGTATATCTCCAGTCAAAGCTGGTTGATTCCATGGGAAATGCAAAGCGCTCCATTGTTTCTGAAGCACAGGACAGCGATTTCGGCAAAGAAATTATTCTTGCCAATGTTAAAAAATTGCGCAAAATTATTTGCGGGCTGGAGTGGAAGCCTGCCCGATCTGAATGGTCGGATTACACGAAAACACACAGTTACGACGACACCTGTTTTGAGCAGAAATGCCGCTTTGTAAGCGAAGCCGTTGCAGAGAAGCCCCTGAAGCTGGCGTGGGACATAGGCTGCAATACCGGGCATTTTTCCCGGATACTGGCGAAAAACAGTGCATATGTTGTAGCTCTGGATATTGATGAGCTGTCCGTCCAGCGGCTGTACGAGTCGCTTCGTCAGGAAGGGACAGACAATATTCTTCCTCTGGTATTTGACCTGACCAATCCCTCTCCTCCGCTTGGCTGGCGTTGCCGGGAACGGCATGCTTTAGAGCAACGGGGTGCGCCGGAGCTGGTCCTGTGTCTTGCACTGGTACATCATCTGGTGATCACAGGCAATGTTCCGCTGCGGGAGGTTATCGAGTGGCTCGCTTCTTTCCGCTGCGCCATTGTTATCGAAATGCTGACAAAAGAAGATGATATGGTCAGAAAGCTTCTTCTGAACCGGGTGGATCAATATCCGGAATTTACCATTGACGGTTTTGAAAGCCTTGCCGCTCCCTATTTCACCGTGAAGAAAAAAGAAGAGGTCATGGCAGGAAAACGTTTCCTTTATCATTTACTCCCACGGGAATAAGCGTCTGCATAACAGACATTCGTTTTAATGGCACCGCCTTCAGGCAGTGCCATTTCTTTTTCTAATGTATGCAGCCGTTTCGCCGATTTTACCTTCCGTTATCTCTTTTCTGTTTTTGTGTCTCTTTCTGTTAAATTTCTTTTGAGACGTTTTTTTCTGTAGAATGTAGAAATCGCTTATACAGAAACAATACCGGACACCAACAAAGTACAGGAACAGAACCTATGAAATCCTGCCGAGCTTTTCGTACCCTTTCCGCAGTTTTCGCCTTCATCGTCTTGTGCGTTTTTTCTGCCGCGGGCAATACGCTCACAGATCAGTCGCTGGCGCGCCTTGCGGCAAAACCGCCTGTGTGCGATGACGTGGTGGACTTTGTCGTCTGTGCCGACCCGCAGCCGGGAGGATTATTAGGCACACCGCAAGTTTTTCTTGATATGCTGGATGAATGGAATGTACTGCAGCCTGACCTTGTCATGTGTGTGGGCGATATGATCATGGGCGGTCCGGCGGATGTCGTCGGTTCCATGTGGGATGAATTTCTGGGCAATGTGGGTAAGCTTCAGGTGCCTTTTTTTCCGACAGCCGGGAACCATGATGTCAATCCGGAGCCTGCTGTCATGAGCACTTATGAAGAACGGGTATCCCCTTTTTACTATTCGGTCGTACGGGGCAACAGTGAATTTATTGTGCTCAATACGGAGGAGCCGGGAAATCCTGACGGCTTTTCTCCGTCTCAGCGGAAGTGGCTTGAAAAAACGCTTGCCGCCAGCAAAGCCAGACACATCTTCATTTTTCTGCATGTCCCGCTGTTTCGCGGCAACTGGGCGCGGGACTGGCAGCATATGGAAGATCTTTTTGTCCAATACCCGGTCCGTGTTGTTTTTGCGGGACATGAGCACCTCTATCGTGACTGGGGCACGCATAAAGGAATCCGTTATGTAGTCGCCGGCAGTGCAGGCGGCGGTTTCCGCACGCCGGAGGAAGAAGGCGGTATGTTCTGCTATCTCTGGGTGAAAGTCCGGGGAGAAGAAGTATCCTGGTCTGTGGTCCGCCCCGGTGCTGTGCTTCCTTCCGATGTTGTGACTGAAACCAACGTGCAGAAACTGCATGCGCTGCAGAAAATTCTTGACATTGAAGAAATTGCTGTACACTGGAACAGCACACTGGATCAGAAAATCGAAGTACGCCTGCACAATCCCTTTTCCGAAGAAATCAGCAGTACTTTCCTGTGGGAAATACCGGAAGGCTGGACGGTAACCCCTGCCTCCCATACCTTTAAAGTCGCCCCGGGAACCACCGAAGTGCAGCAGTGCCATGTGAAAACAGATGGCGCCTTCCGTTTTCCCAGTCCTGTACTGCAGGGAAAAGTGGAAGCGGAAGAACTCGTGAGGACGCTGGAATTAAGCCCATCACTGGATGTAAAACCGCAGGCTTCAGCGCCGCAGGCTCCGGGAAAGGTTGTTTTGGATGGTGACCTTTCTGAATGGTCGGGGGCTGTTCCCCTTCCCATGCTATACGGAAGCAGTTATGACCCGGCAGAGACGGAAGATCTGCAGGCACAGGCGCGGCTCATGTGGGATGAAAACAATTTGTATATCGCTGTGGAAGTGGAAGACAACGAATTTCATCAGCCTCACTACGGTGATGTTGTGTGGATGGCCGATAGCGTTGAGCTGTGGGTGGAAGATTCAAACTGGAGCTTCAGCCTCACTGAAAGCGGGCCTCAGGTGTTTCTGGACGAACGCCCGGACAAGCATCTGGATGCGGTCATCGACGGCGTACCGCTGGCTGTAAAACGGGACGGAAGGCGTACCGTTTATGAAGCGGCCTACCCCGCCGAGGAGCTGCCTCAGATCGCCTGCCGTGCCGGAAGTGTCATCCGTTTTTCCATTCTGGTCAACGATCTGGATCCTTCGGGTCCACTGACAAAACGGCATTATGCGGAACTGACGCCGGGTGCCGGGGCTCACTTTGACTGTGCCAAATATTTTATAACGCTGGAAGCAGCCCGCTGATCCTGTTGTTCGGAAGCACGTCACTGGGTGGTCATCATATAGGTGACCTGCACCTTTGCGGTACATCCGATCTGCGCGCTTTCTCCATATTGCTTTTGAGGCTGCTGCTCCCACACAACCTCCTTAATCTCCACTTTTTCAATGGCATAAATGGTGCTTTTCAAGGCCTCTGAAACTGCTTCTGCGTGGGGAAAGGCGTTTTCAGTTGCCCGTGCCACCACTTCGGCTTCTATGGCTTCTTTCTGCATGGTGAAGAAGAAAGGATCCTCGAGCGAAGCCTGCATCTCTGAGGCAAGGAGTGATAGCCTGTCGGAAAGTGCCGCAAAAAGAGCGGCGCCGGAGGGCGTGTTGAAGGAGCTCATGCTGAACTGAACCAGAATACCCGATGAAACCATACAGCTGGATACCGGCAGAACCGGGGTCATACGGATGTCAGTGGGCTGCAGCTCGGCATCCCGGATCTGAGCCAGGGCGGCATGGCGGTATGCATCACACTGGGCGACCGCTTCACTCAAGCTTTCTCCACCGAATTCCCGGTTGAAAAGAAATTCCACATGGGTCGGCAACGTCAGTTTTGTCGCTGTACCGCAATTTATAATGACCGGAGAATCCAGTGCATGCGCCTGAACAGAAGCAGTCAGGAAAACAGCAACGAAGCTGCAACGCAGCAGAAAATCAGGCAAAGAGCGCATATGCATAAAATCTTTGTCTCCCTAAATCTTCAGCATCGGAGCAAAAATATCTTGGAGTCTTTGCTTGTCCGGCTGATTTCCGTATTCACAGACCTGAAACATTTCAGCAAAACGGCAGGACGCTTTACCGGCAGGGGTCCACTCAGCCAGTGCATCGCCGTGCAGCTTTACCGGCAGTTCCAGTTCGGGTGAAAAGAACTGTTTCAACCAGAAGAGGCGTTCCGCAGGATCCGCATCAGCGGGGGGCACCTCTCCGGCCTTCCCTTCCAGCCAGGGCAGCCATTCATAAAACTGTGAATCCATAGCGTCCAGCAATTGCCATTTCCGCGGCATCAGGGTATCCACAGGCAGCGCAACGTCCGCGCGAAAGGGCACCGGGTAGGTAAAGGGATCAAAGAGATAAAGAAAAAGCGGATTCTTCTGAAGCGCAGGGACATCCGGGCAGAACTGAGGAACCGTCACCATAAAGGCAGCATCCTGTACCGCCTGCGCCGCATATCTGTGATCCGGATGATAATCATTGGGACGATGGGTAAACACAATATCCGCCCGGCATCGGCGGATAATACGCACAATCTCTTTGCGCAGTTCCAGTGTAGGCATCAGCTCGCCGTCATGATGATCCAGCACCAGCGATTCATAACCACCGATTTCTGCTGCCCGCGCAGATTCAGCCAGACGACGCGCTGCCAGCATGCCCCCACCCAGAGCGTAATGTCCGATATCACCATTGGTAAGAGAAACAGCGAGCACCCGGTGTCCTGCTTCAGCAAAGCGAATCATGGTCGCACCTGCGAAGACTTCAGGGTCATCGGGATGGGCGCCGAAACACACCAGATTCATATTACTGCACCGCCCGTTTGAAGTTGATGCGGACGGGGTTGCTCATGATGGCGACCTGCTCAGCAGAGGTGGCTGTTTTCGGGTCAAGCAGATCTTCCGCCGTGCCTGTTTCCATGAGCCACGCATCGGCCCGGGCATGTACAAGCATGGTTTCCGGAACAGATTCCAGCCCCGCCATGACATCTACGGTGAACGTGCGAGGACGCGGTTTTCCATCGGCGCCCACGGGTTCCTGACGCGCATCCCTACCCATAATCCAGGCGCTGCTCTCTTCGGTTATTCGTTCATCGTCACGATAGGCATGGATACGGACAACAACAGGCCTCTCAACGAAGGGTCGTTGGGAAAACAGGCTGAAACTGATAGGAAGTGTCTCAGGGAAAGGCTCTTCCACAGTGATTGTTGCCATGGATAGAGAACCGCGGAGTGTTTCCACATAATCAGCGCTCACGGTCGAGGAGGCAGCGCCCCGTGCCAATTCCGCCCGAATCGTCAGACCGCTGTCCACATCGCCCAGATCAATCGGTGGCTTGGAGGGCATGGTTGTGCTCTGAACAGCGGTGCCCGCCGCTACCGGTGCTGCCGCCCGCGAAGGGTCTTTTTCAGAGTCACGTCCGCAGCCCGCAAACATCAGAACAAAGGCTGTTGCAAAAACCAGAAACTTTCTCATAAACTTACTCCAGGTACAAAGGGTTTCAGACAAGTCATTTTATCACGGCACAGTCAATAAAATGAAGATACTGCAAAATGGTCCTTTGGGGACTGTGCGCAAAGAGAAAAATATATGGCTCTATCCCGTCACATCTTCTGCGTTGCCCTTCTTTTCACCCTGCCTTTTTTTCTCATGACAGCCGCAGCGGCTTCCGATCAACCTCAATGGGGACAGTGCTTCAGCCGCAATATGGTTTCGGAAGAAGCAGGACTTCCTGCGTCCTTTGATCCCCAAACAGGCCACAATGTGCTGTGGACAGCCCCTCTGGGAGGCGGTTGTTACAGCAGCGCTATTGTTGCGGAAGGCTGCGTCTTCATAGGGTGCAACAACAGTGACCCGAAAGACCCGCATCAACAAGGAGATCGCGGAACGCTCTACTGTTTGAATGAAAAAGACGGATCGCTCAAGTGGCAGCTGCTGGTGCCCCGCATCGGGGGTGACGACTTTCTCGACTGGCCCGGCATCGGCATATGTTCGCCGCCCACCGTTGAAAACGGAAGAGTCTACACCATGACCAACCGGACGGAAGTTGTGTGTCTTGATCTTGCTGGCATGACAGACGGCAATGGCGGTGTATTTCAGGAAGAAGGGCGGCATATGACTCCAGCCGGCTCTCCTGCTGTTGAACCGGGTGCTGCTGATGCGGATATTCTCTGGCTTTATGACCTGCGCAATGAACTGGGCGTATATCCGCATGACTCTCCGCATACATCCATTCTGATTGACGGTGACTTCCTTTATCTGAACACCTGCAACGGAACAACCAATACCCATCGCGAAATCGGAAACCCGGAAGCACCCGCATTCATCGTACTCAACAAACATACGGGCAGACTGGTTGCGCAGGAACGGGAGGGAATGAGCCGTCGCATGTTTCATTCCACCTGGGCTCCGCCTTCTCTCGGAGAAGTTCAGGGCAAACGGCTGATTTTCTTCGGTGGCCCGGACGGTATCTGCTATGCCTTTTATGCCCTCAAACAACAGGTTTATGAGACTGTACAAGACCTGGAATTATGCTGGCGCTTCGACTGTGATCCGACCGCTCCGAAAGAAAATGTGTTTGATTATTTAAACAACAATAAGGAAGGCCCGAGTCTTATCATGAGTATGCCGGTCTTCATGAATGGCCGGATTCATGTCACAGCAGGCGGGGATATCTGGTGGGGCAAGCGGCAGTCCTGGCTTAAATGCGTCGACCCGGCAGGGACAGGCGATGTAACGGCAGCCAAAGAAATCTGGTCATATGAAATTCCCTATCAGTGCAGCAGCACTCCGGCAGTGACCGCCGATCTTGTTTTTGTGGGTGATGATGGCGGGCAGCTTCATTGTGTGGATGCAAAAACAGGCGGAGCCTGCTGGGTTCACAAGTTCGGACGGAAGATCTGGGGCTCTGCGCTTGTGGCAGACGGGAAAGTATTTGCTGCGGGACGCAACGGCACTCTTGCTGTTTTTGAAAATTCCAGAGAGAAAAAACTGCTTTGGGAAACACGCTTTCCCGAAGAAATCAACGGAACGCCTACGGCGGCAAACGGAGTCCTTTATGTGGCAACTTTAAGCCGCTTATACGCCTTGAAGGCGATGGACTGACCTACAGGTCGAAGCGCTGCGGTTGAGCTTCCCGCATAATTTTCACACCCCGCGCTTTTTGTTCTTCCAGGCCTGACTTCAGTGCCTGCAACGACGCATTTTCGCCATGAACCAGCAGGATGTTTTTCGGCCGCCTCCTGAACCGTGCTCCGAATTCCAGCAATTCCTGTCGCCCGGCGTGAGCACTGAAACCGTTCAGCGTTTTCACCTCCGCATTCAAGGGGCGCTTTACGCCGAATATCTTGATTTCCGGCTGCCTTTCCACAATCCGTCGACCGAGGGTGTTCTGCGCCTGGAACCCAACAATAACTATGGTATTTTTAGGATTTTCGCAATGATTGCGGAGGTGATGCAGGATGCGCCCGACCTCGCACATGCCTGATGCGGAAATGATAATGCAGGGTCCCTTAAAGGAGTTGATGCGCAGAGAATCATCCATGTTGCGGATGTATTCAATGTGCTTCAGGAGAAAGGGGTCGCCGCCTTCCTGCATAACCTGTCTGAATTCGTCATCAAAATTTTCTGTATGATATCTGAATATTTCTGTAATGTTGACAGTAAGGGGGCTGTCCACAAAAACGGGGATTTCCGGAATAGTGCCCGACATTTCGAGACGCTTGAGACAAAATACCACCTCCTGAGCACGTTCCAAAGCAAAACTAGGTATAATCACTTTGCCGCCCCGGTTGACTGTGCGCAAGACCACTTCAGCCAGTTTTGCTTCGTTGGTTTCTATGGGATCATGATCCCGGTCACCGTAAGTGCTTTCCATCATCACGACATCAGCATCGTCCGGCTCCCAGGGATCCTGCAGCAGCGGCATATTCTTTCTGCCGATATCGCCGCTGAAAATAAAACGCCGGTCCCGGTTCTTTTCCCGGTACTGTACCTCCACCATGGCGGAACCCAGCACATGCCCGGCATCGTGAAAAGTGACATAAATATCAGGGGCAACTTCAAAACGTTCTTCATAGGAGTAGGACACAAAACGTTTCATAGTGGCATACACATGATTTTCATCATAGAGCGGCGCAATAAAACTGCGATGTTTTTTCTGCAGCCATTCAGCGTCTCGTTTTTGAATAAAGGCGCTGTCTAAAAGCATGATGTTGCATAAATTGTAGGTGGCGTGGGTGGAATAGATATGCCCTGTGTAGCCCTGTTTAATCAGCAGCGGAAGCACGCCGCTGTGATCGATATGCGCATGGCTTAAAACAACCGCATCGAGCGTGGACGGATCAAAAAGAGATTCCCTGTTTTTCCGATCCGCCTGTTCGCGGGATCCCTGAAAAAGCCCGCAGTCGAGAAGAATGCGATGATCATTTATTTCAAGAAGGTGTTTCGAACCGGTAACATTGCCTGCTGCACCGAAAGACGTAATTTTCATAGTACCTCCTCCTGTTGTCCGGTAAAGGCAGCACCTTGTAAAAACGGAAAGTTCACAAACGGCGTGCCCTGTCCATTATACGCCTGAATGGCGCTTGCACTGCAAGAGAAAAACCAGAAAAGAACAGAGCCGGCTGATGTGTATATTATCCCTGCCCCCGCGCTTCCTTTCCCGCCTGTTTTTTCAAGGCTTTGAATCCGGGGAAAGCTCAGAGTAAAATGAGCAGGACAGCTACCCGTTTCCCTGCAAGCTAGAGGAATCTGTTATGTCCACAACACCGCCAGCCGGTTCCATACCTGTGATTTACGCACCACCGCCTCAGTCCGATGGAACAGTACAACAATATGTGATGGTGCCTGTTCCGGCGCCTCAGTCACCGACAAAAAGTTCGAAGAAAGAAAGTGCGTTCGCCTGGCTGGTTCTTTTCCTGATTCTTACAGTGCATCTTGCAGCGAATCTGTACTGGCTGCACACAGACCGGCATCTCATCCGCATGGATGAAGCCCATCATATGAAACAATCGCTGGCGTACCATGACGCTTTATTTACAGAGGATACAGGAAGCACTGCGGAAGGGATCCTGGCGGCGCTTTCCATCGAATCTCCCTATCCGCCTCTGCTGCATATTATCGGTGCCATCTGTATCCGCTACCTGGGAGGGTCTCCCGATTCAGCGGCTCTTGCCGGAAGTATAGCACTGGCATTGCTCCTGATCGGCGTTTTCGTTTTAAGCCGTCTGGTGCTTGCTCCTCAAGCGGCGCTGCTCGTTGCAGTCGTCACCGGCTTCACGCCCATGGTTTTCGGTTATGCGCGCCTCATGATACCGGATACTTTTATGGCGGCGTGGCTGGTCTGGTGTCTAGCTGCGCTGATCAGAACTGGTGCATTTCATAAAAGCGGCTGGTCGCTGCTTTGCGGTTTCTTTGCCGGGCTGGCGATGCTGTCAAAGCAGAACACCCTGATTTACCTGAGTCCCCTGCTTGCAGGAGCAGTTTTGTGGGGACTCAAAAAAGCCTTTTCAGAAAGGAAACGCGACGGGGCAGATAAATATACTTTTTCACGCATTCTGGTGAACCTGCTCCTCTTCAGCTGCACCTTTGCCGCTGTGTGTGGATGGTGGTACATTCGCCATGCTGAGTACCTCTATGGATGGTGGAGCAGCGCATCCGAAGAAAATGCAAGTGTTTTTCAGGAACCGGCTGCGAGCCTTTTCGCAAAAGTTCTTCCTCCTTCCGGTGCGGTTCCTGCTCTGGTAACCGATCCTGATCTGCCTGTTCCGTATAAAGAAATCCCCGCTTCCGACAAAGGGAGCGGCATAGCCTTTTTCTCAGATGCTTTATACCGTTATGGCACGATGAATCTTTTTTACTTAATTAACAGCGTCCTTTTTTTGCCGCTGGCGCTTGTTGCCGGATTAGGCGTTCTTTCCCTGCTCCTCAAAAAGAACAGAAACAGCCTTTCGCTGATTTTCCTGCTGTGGGTTGCAGCGGTGTGGTTTATTCTCACAGGGCTGTTTGCGCTTCAATCGCCCCGCTTCCTGTACCCGCTTATACCGGCGCTGTCTTTTTTTGTGTATCTCGCACTTAACGGGTTATCGGCCACCCGCGCTTTCAGAGCGGCGTGGGCTCTGGTTTTCATCGCTCTTCTGCTCCAGTTCATCAACCTCAGTTTTGTTCCCGCCCCGTACGCCATGCATCTCAAACTTCCTTTTTTTCAAAACACGGAGGAGGCGGAAGAAAACGACGTGCAACCGTTGACTGTTCTGTCGGGTGAAGTCGCCGCAGGTAATTACATTATTCAGGCACCTGTTACAGAAATACCTGTCAGCGAAAAACTCGTTGCCGCCATGGAAGCCCACTATCCGCCTGATGCCACCGTGGCGTGGTATCAAATCATCGGGGATATGCCCGACGCTCTCGGTGTGGATTTTTATGCACACAGTTTTCCGCACCGCTCCCTTTTTGACTGTTTTCTTGAAGCAGACGCACCCGGGAAGCACCCTGTTTTTTCAGCGCTGAATGAAGCTGCGGCAGAACTCTCAGCGCATCCTGCCGATACTGCCGAAGCAGATTTTATTATCCTGCAGCGTGCAAAGGCCAGCCAGACCGAGCCGCTTCTTGAAAAAGATGCAGCACTTCTTATGAAGCAGGGCTTTCAGATGGCTTTTCACGCTGTTCTGCCCGGAGCGGAAAAGCAACAGCCTGCACAAGTACTGCTTATGGCCCGGACAACTACCCTTACACCTGGTGCATGCACCGATCTTTTTTCGCTTTATGACCTGCTGGAGCGGGACGGGCGTGAATGGGTGCTCACCGATGAAGAAAGGCGGGATGCGGAATCTCGCTATGCCCGGCAGATATCGGCCTATGCTGTGCCCCGCCCCTTAAAACAGGGTATTCATTTTATGGGGGTTCATATTGCGCAAGCGGCCGAAAATGCCTATCTGATCAGAATTATCCTGCATGTTCAGCAGACACCGCAGGAAAAACTGCGTGTGTGGATGCGGGGCATATCCGAAACAGCGGGAGCTCAGGCAGCCATTTCCGAAGCGGCATCCTGGGACTTCGATCCGGATCCGCCTTCCATGCAATGGGGCGAAAATGAGGCAATCATTCTTTCCAGACCGGTGCTGGTTTCCCCGGCGGTTTTCCATCTGGAAATCGGGCTATTCAACCCGGAAACAGCGGACAGACCCCTAGCCCTTCTGGAAACGGAGACAGTCGATTTCGCAGAAACAGACCGACTGGACAGGGACTACAGGGAGGCGTTATAAGGGAGCCTGATTCAGTCCCGGCGGCTCGGAGCCCAGATTGTAGACTTTGACCGGAACCAGTCCAGCCGTTGGATGGAGCGCTTTCATGGCGCTTCTGGAGAGGTCAATGACACGGTTTTTCACAAAAGGACCGCGGTCATTGATCCGGCACACGACAGATTTGCCGTTTTCTGCCACTACAAGTACATAGTCTCCAAATTCGCCTGTGCGCATGGCGCAGGTCATCGCGTTGTCCTTCAAACGTTCGCCGGATGCGGTGATGCCTCCGGTGCCTCTTACCGTGTAGTAAGATGCCAGCCCTTCAACTACGGGCTGCATGGGCTGATGTGACAACAACACGAAAGCAATAACGGTAAACATATACCTTGCTCGACTCCGCCTGACTGATTCTTCTGTGCACCCGCGACCCAAGCCACAGTTGTCCATATGCAATGTACAACAATGATTCAGGCTACCCCTTCAATGCACTAAATTTCAGCCCGGCTGTTTTGTGTGATCCCGGCGCAGCCCAACTGCGCAGACCATGATCTAATAACAAACATGAGTGGTATCACACATTCGTTCAGCAAATACAGTTCAAGCCATTATACAAAACGCGACACTTAAAGTCAACTTTTAGGGAAACGCCGTGTCGTAACTCTTTAGAAATGTCCCCTTCCGTAACTCTTTTAAACTGTCCCCTTGTTTTCTGAGTAATGCATTTTTGGTGCACTCCGCCGACCCGATACGCACTGCCACGCAAAAGAAAATTATACCGCCATTGGGCTTGTAAGTTTGCGTACGCAGTGCTACACTGTAACCAGAATTGAACAAAGCCGTTTCTGTCCTTTCATATTTGTACTATGGGTCAGTGTCTTTCATACTTACTTCAACAGGCGAAAGGAAGTCTGTCATGTGCGCTCAGGAACATCACGACCATTCTTCTGCACATTCCCACCGTTGTTCGGGCTGCTGCGGCACCCGGTTCTCGGAATTGAGCCGTCGCCAGTTCATTGCAGGCACAGGGGCGGTCGCGCTGGGCAGTGTTTTCATGCACCACCTGCAGGGGCGCACCGCCTTTGCTGACACGGTGCCGCGCCGCATCCTGAAACAGGACAGACCTCTGCGTATTCAGCCCGTACTCACCTGCTCCCTGCCCCGATATTCCGAAGCAACCTCGTGGCGCCCCTGGGGTGGTCTGCTCACCGATTCACATGTGCGGGAGGAATGCGCAAAAATCCAGGACGAACTGAACGCCATGGCTGCCAAAGCAGATTTTCCATTGGAACTTCTGCCGTTGAAGACAGTACAGTCCGCTGAAGAAGGACGCTCGATAGCCGCGGAAGATCACGACGGGACACTGATCTTTGGTGCAGCCGGCGGCACCGATGTTATTATTTCGCTTGCCGATCCTAAAAAACACAACCTGCTTTTTGTCCGGCATAAATCAGGACCCGTCTATCTTTGGTTTGAAATAGCCGACCCGCGGTTTCTGCGTCAGGAAAGTGACTTTCCCAAAGGTACGGGCGGCATGGATCACAATGATGTCATTGTTGACGATTTTGATGAAATCCTGTGGCGGTTGAGAGCACTCCACGGTCTGAAGAATATCCGCAATAAACGCATTGTTGTCATCGGCAACGCCATCGGCTGGGACCGGGGTACAGCCAGTGATTCCCCTAAACGCGCTCAGGAGCTCTGGGGACTGGATTATCGGGAGATTCCCTATACAGAAATGGGAGAGCGCATTCGTGCCGCCCGTGCCAATGATGCTTTGGTGCGGCAGTGCCGTGATATGACAGAAGCCTATCTGCGACAGCCCGGAGTAACTCTTTTGCCCCGCCAGCAGCAGCTGACCACCCGGGAACTGATCGCCGGTGCCGGTTCGTCGGATACTCTTCAGGAGATACGTGTCTTTACGGAAAAAGCGTTCCTGCTGACTGAGGTATTCCGCGATCTTATGGAAGAACATGAGACAGATGCCCTTACCGTAAGCGAATGTATGGGTACGATTATCAGCATGTCTGAAACAACTGCCTGCCTCTGCCTGACGCTGCTGAACGATGAAGGCTGCATGGCCTTTTGCGAATCTGATTTCGCCGTGATTCCCTCAGGAATCCTGCTGCATTACATCTGCTGCAAACCTGTATTCCTCTGTAATCCCACTTTCCCGCATAACAACATGATTACTGTGGCGCACTGTACGGCGCCACGAAAAATGGATGGTGTGAATGCGGAAAATATGTTCGTACGCACCCACTTTGAATCTGACTATGGCGCTGCTCCGAAAGTCGATTTCAAACTGGGACAGAATATGACCATTCTCGCCCCTGATTTCGCAAGCAGGCGCTGGATGGGCTTTGAAGGAACGGTTCTGGAAAATCCCGAACTGGATATCTGCACGAGCCAGGTAGACCTGCGTATTAACGGCGACTGCGACCGCTTGCTGCATGAAAAAGCAGGATTCCATGTCATGGCGTGCTACGACAATTATCTTCGTGAAGTCGGGTATGCACTGCATAAGGCCGGCGTGGAGTGGGTAAATCTTTCCGCATAGCGATATTCCTTTCAGAACGAATGCTGCGACAGGAGATTGCCTCCATCCCGTCCCCCTGCGGTTACGGGCATTTTGTCCATGCCGAAATGAAGGGAATGAGCATCTGCCGGACAGGCACGCTCACGGCTCCGATTGATGTCTCTTTCTCTTTCATGGATAATAGGACAGGCTTGGAGTTATGTCGGATCTGGTCACTCTGAAGGAATCAGACGGCGCTGTCAAAACATAAAGGGTGTATCGTGAAAACAGTCTATGTGGTCACAATGTGGTCTGGCGGTCGTCCCGCAAAGAAATGGAAAACAGAGCACGCTCCGGAACTTCTTGCGCAGGGGACCGGCATTTCTTTCATTAATGCGGGCACTAAAATGCAGGTGTCTGTTATCGGCAGTATTTCTGTTGAAGAATACGAATCCGGCAAGGAAGAGCTTGAAATGGGTCTGAATCCGACCCCGGGCATTACATCTGATTTTTCGCAGGGGAAACCGGACAACTGTGAATCTCTTTCCGATTTTAAGCGCAGCAAAAAAAACATATTTACCGATGAAGTTCAGGAATAACGGAAAAGACATACCCCCTGACCTCAAAGGGATGCACCTGTTGAATGGCGGATAAACTATCAAACCAGCACTTTGAGTCCCGCCCGCGGCAGCTCATTCAAAGGCACTGGCTCCTTTTTTTCTGCGGAGAGGCATCAGGAATTCTCTGGGCTCTTTTCCTGGTAGACACAGCAGCCCTTACCATTGCTGTCGTGTTTCTCCTTTGCTGTGCCCTGTACTTTTATCCGGGACTCCTTCCGGGGCGCCGTTTGGTCATCTGGTTTCTCCTCTTTTTTGCCTTCGGAAATCTTCTGGTTGTTTTTCACGGCCTTCCGCGCAAAGCGGACAAACTGCATGAGCTGGCGCTCTCTTATCCGCGCGGCATGATGGAGTTTGAAGGAACGGCATCCGATACAAGCCCCTTTCTGTCCGGTCGCACTGCATACAGCACTTGTGTTCTTCATGTGGACACGCTGGTGAAAGACAAAGCATCCATGCCGTTATCCGGAAAAGCAGTGCTCCGGTGGAGCGAACCTTCCTGCGCGCTTTTCAACGGATCCCGTGTCCGTGTTATCGGCCGCCTCTCTCCGCATCTGAGCACCGTGAACTACGGCGTGACAGACAGCGAAGACCGTCGGCGCCGGCAGGGTGTTTTTTCCGGTATCCATACCCGGAACGGGCAGGTACAAATCATTCATGATCCGGGCTTTACTCTTGCCGGTATGGCATCACGTCTCCGGCAAAGTCAGGCGGAGCATCTCGTAAAAACAGTACCGGAAGAAGTATTTCCCTTTGTTCTGGGCATATGGCTTGGCGATCGCTCCCTTATCACCGATGAGACCTATCAGATCTTTGCATGGTCGGGGACAGCCCACGTTCTGGCTGTCTCGGGGCTGCATGTGGGTGTTATTGCGCTCACTTTTCCCTTTTTATGCAGACTCCTTCGCCTCCGGAAACGATACACACTTCTGTGTTCCATGGCAGGCATTCTTCTTTTCACATTGATGACCGGAGCACATATCAGCGTCATCCGGGCCTCTCTGATGATGCTTCTTTATTATTTGTATCAGCTGCTCAGAAGAGAGCCAGACACCATTTCGGTTCTCAGCCTGTCCGGAGTCATTTTTTTAACCATTCAGCCTCATGTGATTTTGGATATTGCCTTTCTCCTTAGTTTCGGAAGTGTGTCCTCCCTTCTTCTCTTTTATCCGGGCATCCTCGCACGCCTGCAGAATCTGCCCCGTTTTTTAAGTTCCGCCTGCGCCGTCACGCTGGCATCACAAGTAATCACAGTGCCTATTATCGCATGGTCATTTTTTACTGTGTCTCTGACCGGTATTGCCGCCAATCTTCTGGTTGTTCCCCTTCTGATTCCTGTGCTATGGCTTTCCATGGCAACAGGAATACTCGCCCCCATATCATCAACCCTGGCACTGCTGCCCGGCCATGCGCTGCTTCCTCTTGTGTCCCTTATCCAGTGGGTCAACAGAGCAGCGCTCCTCCTTCCCGTCTCATTTCTTTATGTAAACCGTCCGACATTGTGCGCTCTTGGATTTTACTGTCTCTTTCTCATCTTTTTTTACCTGGTCCTTTATGAGGAACGAAAGCATCGGCGCAATCGCCTTCTGTGCATTTTGTGCGTATGCGCCTGTCTGGTTTTCTGGCGTCCCTGGACCGCCCCTGCTCTGGTGGATTTTCTGGATGTGGGACGGGGCGACAGCAGCTTTGTCCGGACACCGGGCGGCACTTCTCTGCTCATTGATGCCGGCGATTCAGACGGCTACACCGATGCAGGCAAGCGGATGATAGTTCCCTATCTGCGCGCCAACCGCATTTCACATCTGGACTATCTTGTCATCAGCCATGCAGACCGGGATCATATAGGGGGCGCATTTTACGTCCTGAACCATTTCCCTGTAAAAAAAGTGGTGCTGGGAGCGGTTCGGGATGATTACAACGCTCTGGAAAGCAACCTGATCGCCTTGTGTGCACAGAAGAATATCCCTGTACTGCATCTTTCCCGGGGCGATTTTCTTCCAGCGGAAAAAGCATCCGTTGAAGTGCTGCATCCGCCCTTGCACAATACGGACAATCTGTCACGCAACGACGGAAGCCTCGTGCTTGCCGTGGCATTTGATGGAATACGTATCCTGTTTGCCGCGGATATTGAAGAGGCAGGCGAAAAAGAAATCCAGCCATGCATTCAGACGCCCTTCGATGTATTAAAGGTGGCCCATCACGGCTCCCCCACTTCAAGTCGAATTGAGTTTCTCGATGCCGTCCGGCCTTCTCTGGCCGTTGTTTCAGCACACCGGGCAGGCTCACGGGGAACACTGATGACACCCGCCATGGCAGAGCGTTTTGAAGCCCGAAAAATAACGCTGCTGCGGACAGACTGGCACGGCGCCATACGATTGCAGGCGGATCGAAAGAATGGCGGCTACAAAGTAAGCACTGCCCGGGAGTCAAGAGGATATAGTTTACAGCCCGTAGAGTAGCGGATCCTCTTCTTCCATGGAATCTTCAGTCATCATGGCATGCAGTTGTCTGAGGAGCAGACTGAAGTTTTCAAGTCCCTGTTCTATATTGTCATAGGTCAGGGACATCGCCGGTTTATCTTTCCAGGAGAAAACGATCGTATCGCCATACATGCGGCGCAGCTGTGCCTGCACGCCCTGAGCCAGCGTTCTGCCTGTCTCAAAGTAAACTGTTGCGGCTCTTTGTCCTGCTTCGAGTGCGGCAATGCCCAGATCAGCGGCGCGCGCCCGTGCTTCCATGATCTGCAGAAGGCGGCGCAGCGGACGCGGAACAGGACCGAAGCGATCCCGCAGTTCTTCCTGCAGCTCCTGCACTTCTTCAAGCGTTTTCAGTGCCGCAATACGCCTGTACAGGATAATTTTCTGAGAGGCAACAGGCATATAAGCATCAGGGATGAAGGCATCCACCGCCAGGTCAAAGGAAGGCAGCGATCTTTTGTACAAACTTTTCCCCTGCGCTTCCGCCACTGCTTCTGTGATCATCTCACGGTATGTTTCATAGCCCACAGTGGCAATGTGTCCCGACTGGTCGGCCCCAAGCAAGTCGCCTGTTCCGCGAATTTCCATATCCCGCATAGCAATGCGGTACCCTGATCCCAAGGCGGAGAAATCGTGAAGCGCCTGCAGCCGGGCTTGCGCCTCCGAAGTGAGCGACCGGTCTCCGGGGATGAGCATATAAGCAAAGGCACGGTGTTTATATCTGCCTACACGTCCGCGAATCTGGTATAGCTGGCTGAGCCCGAACTGATCCGCCCTGTCCACAATGATGGTGTTGGCATTGGGAATATCGATGCCGGAAGCAATAATGGTCGTGCACAGAAGAACGTCTGTCTCATGGTTAATAAAGCCGGTCATAACGGATTCAAGCTCCGTTTTGGACATTTGCCCGTGACCGATACCCACACGGGCATGAGGCACGATCTGCTTTAAAAACGCGGCAACTCTGTCAATAGTCTGGACGCGATTGTGCAGAAAAAACACCTGCCCGTCCCGTGCAAGTTCCCGGGTAATCGCCTCCCGAATCAGTTCTTTGTCCCAGGCGTCTATACAGGTGTGAATCGGAAGACGGTCATTGGGTGCCGTATTGATCACGCTCATATCGCGGATGCCCAGAAGCGAAAAATGAAGGGTTCTGGGGATGGGCGTGGCGGACATGGTCAGCACATCGACGTGCGTGCGCATTTCTTTCAGTCGTTCCTTGTGCCGGACACCAAAGCGCTGTTCCTCATCGATAATAACAAGCCCCAGATCTCTGAATCCCACATCTTTCGATAAAAGGCGGTGTGTCCCCACCACCACATCCACTTCCCCGCTTTTCAGACGTTCCAGCGTGCTCCTGATCTGCCGTCCCGACTGAAAGCGGTTGAGCACTTCCACCGTGATGGGGTAGGCGGCAAAGCGTTCCCGAAATGTATTGTAATGCTGCTGCACAAGAACCGTCGTCGGCGCCAGCATGGCGACCTGCTTTTTGTCCATAACCGCCTTGAAAGCAGCACGAAGCGCCACCTCCGTTTTACCGTAGCCAACGTCACCGCACAAAAGCCGATCCATGGGCCGGTCGGATTCCATATCCCGCTTCACCTCATCAATGGCGCGGCGCTGATCAGGCGTCTCTTCATATTCAAAGGCATCTTCAAATTCCGTCTGCCATAGGGTATCCCGTGTGAAAGCATACCCTTCGCTGCTCTCACGGGCGGCATATAATCTCACCAGTTCGGCTGTCATTTCCCGGACAGCACGGCGCACTCGGGCTTTGGTCGCCGACCAGGTGGCACCGCCGAGCCTGTCCATTTTCGGCAGCACGCCGTCTCCGCCCATGTATTTCTGGATCTGATCCAGCTGTGTAACAGGCACATAAATGGTATCGCCTCCGGCATAGCGAAGCGTCAGGTAGTCAACGCTCCGTCCTTCCAGGCGGCGCAGCCCCTGATAACGGCCAATCCCATGCACCTCATGAACAATATAATCGCCGGCACGAAGATCCGCATATTCGGTTATGGCTGCTCCTGCCTCAAAGCGCCTCCGTTTCCTGCGCACATACCGTCTGCCGAAGACCTCTTTCTCACTGAGGAGAACCATCTTGTCTGCATGAGAAACAAAACCGGCATGTATTCTTCCAAGGGAGACCGTAATCCGGGAATCGCGTTCCGGCCGGTAGCCGTGTTCATGAAGCAGCTCGATAAAGCGTCGCTGCTCGCCGGAATTGACACAGAGGATGTGCACCCGATAGTCCTGCATGTCCCAGGCATGGATCTGCTCCCAGAATTCGTTGGTTCGTCCGGAAAAATTCTCAACCATGCTCATTTGCATGGCAAAACGGCTTGACGCCTCCTGCCGTTGTTCAGGCATCTGGCTCAGGGTCAGCCTGGGGAATTTGGCGAGATGGGCCTGTGCCTGCTGCCAGGTCATGAAAAAAGGACTTTGGCTCCATTGCTCCGTGAGAGCAACCGCTTTATCCCGCACTGCCAGAGACTCCACGGTGGCCACAAGAGTATCTGGGGGAAAACAGGCACTGAAAGGCACCAGCGACTTCAAGTGATGTGCCTCTTTCAGGGCATCTTTTTCCGAGCAGGGCGGAATTTTGACAGTCTCAAGACGGGTGACGCTGCGCTGTGTTTCCGGTTCGAAAGCACGGATCGACTCGATTTCATCGTCAAAATATTCCAGACGGCAGGGCAACTCGGCGGACATGGGGAAAACATCGAGAATTCCGCCGCGCACACTGAAATCACCCCGCTGTTCCACCATGACTTCCCGGGTATAGCCACGTTGCAGGAGGTGGTCTATGAGCGTTTCCATGGGAAGTATTTCGCCTGTACGGACATGTAGTATTTTGTCCTGAAGCGACTTCAGCGACGTTACATACTGCAAAAAAGCCTGAACGGACGCGACAACATAAAAAGGATTCTTCCTTTCTGACATTTCCGCCATACGCTCGAGGGTATGAATACGTTCGGCAATAATATCTCCGGCGGGATCCATAATTTCATCGGGCGATACTTCCCAGGCGGGAAAGTGCAAACACGCCTCTTCCCCAGCACTGCTGGCCAGATCTTCATAGAGTGCTTCGGCTTCATTACGGCTGGAAGCAATCAGCAAAAGAGCGTGTTCCATCTTTCGGGCGAGTTGCAAAGGTACCAGCGCTTTTGCGGCACCGAGAACCCCGAAGAGATCAACAGCGCCCTTCGGCTTTTTATCAAAGGCATTTTTCAGCGTTGCGGTTATTGAAAATTCGGGTAGTTGTGTCATAACTGTATTGACTGATAATTGGAGAGTAATTCAGGAAGGAAACGCCGCGGCACCGGCTTTTTTTAGTTTGTACAGAATAACAGGAACAGGCAAAGAAAAGAAAGTCTCTGCCTGATTCTTTTGGTATAAAAGCCCGGATCATGGTAGCATGGTGAATACACGCGCCCCTTCTCATTACCTATAGGAGAGCATACTTTTATGGATTTATCCGAGGTCATCCGCAACGTACCCAATTTCCCGAAACCCGGTGTTCAGTTTAAAGATATCTCTACGCTGGTATTAAATCCGGAGGCTTTTTTGCAGGTTATTGATGTCTTCGCAAACCGCTACGCCGCCGATAAACCCGATGCCATACTGGCTGTTGAATCCCGGGGCTTTGTCTTCGGTGGTGCGCTTGCCGTGCGGCTCGGCGTGCCTTTAATCATGGCGCGTAAACCCGGAAAACTTCCTGCGGATACGATCCGGGAAAGTTTTAACCTGGAGTACGGCACCGATGCTATTGAAATCCATACAGGTGCCCTTCTTCCCGGGTGGCGTGTGCTGATTCTGGATGATCTGCTGGCAACGGGCGGCACTGTTTCCGCTGCATGCTCTCTGGTAAAACGGGCGGGCGGCACTGTACAGGAAGCCGCTTTTGTCATTGAACTTCTTCCCTTAGGGGGCCGCGAAGCCCTGTCGCCGGTTCCCGTCTTTTCTCAAATCACCTTTCATGTAGATGAATAAACAGAACATCAGGCACGGTCTGATACGCCGCTGTTCTGAATAAGGAGTTGGATATGTCAGTGATTCTTTCCGGACTGGTAGTAGCAGCCGGTATCTTCGGAGCCGCTTTTGAAAGCGAATACATTTTCCCGCTTCAGGACAAGCACGTCCATGCAAGCAGCATTGTCGAAACTCCGGACGGCGATCTTCTCGCCGCCTGGTTTCACGGCTCAGGAGAAAGAGGAGCGGATGACGTGCAGGTTCAGGGTGCCCGGCTTAGAAAAGGCGACTCCCAGTGGAGCCCCGTATTCATCATGGCGGACACGCCGGGTTTTCCGGACTGCAACCCGGTTCTGTTTATTGATGCAAAGGAACGGCTTTGGCTTTTCTGGATCGCTGTTCTTGCCAACGAATGGGAAAATAGCCTGCTTAAATATAAGCGGGCGGACAACTTCAGTGCTGACGGTGCCCCGGAATGGAACTGGCAGGATGTTATTATCCTTAAACCGGGCGACTCTTTTTCCGATGAATTGAAAGACGCGTTTAAAGTGGTGCTCCCCGATGAAGGCATGTGGGGCGGTTATGCGCCGCCGTATAGCCAAATGCTGATTGACGCGGGAAAAGACAAATTGAAACGCCAAATGGGCTGGATGACAAGAAACCAGCCGCTCACACTGGACTCGGGCAGAATCCTCCTCCCTCTTTATAACGACGGGTTCAACATTTCCATCATGGCGTACTCCGATGATCTCGGCGACAACTGGCACGTCGGAGCGCCCATTGTAGGACTCGGGCCTATTCAGCCAACTCTTGTCGAAAAAAATGACGGAACGCTTTTTGCCTACTTCCGAGACAGCGGCGGAGAGCCTCAGCGTATCCAACAGGCGCATTCCGAGGATGACGGCATTCACTGGTCGCTGACCAGCGACACAGATATACCCAACCCGAGTTCCAGTATGGAGCTCCAAAGGCTTGACGACGGTCGCTGGATCCTGATCTTTAACGATACGGAAGACGGTCGGCACAGGCTAGCCGTCGCCCTTTCAAAAGATGAAGGGAAAAGCTGGCCGGATAAAAGATATCTGGAGCAGGCGGAAAGCAAACAGGACGGATCTTTCGGCTATCCCTCCATCATCCAGGCGAAAGACGGCACAATACACGCCACCTATTCGTACAAGACCAAAGAAGGCGCCGCTATTAAACACGCCGCCTTTTCGCCCGACTGGATCACAAGCGGCAAAGTGCGGAAAAGCCGCTGAAGAGTCAGTTTCAGGTAGGAATATCAGTGCGCAGGTGCATGCTTTTCAGACGGGTCAGATGTAAAAATCCGTGATGCGAAAGGGTGGCACCACGGCCTGTGTCTTTAACACCGCACCAGGGCAGCGCCGGATCCAGATAATCACAGCGGTTCATATAGAAAGTTCCGGTGGCGATCTGCTCACCGATGCGCACCGCCCGGGCAAAATCTGACGTCCAGATGGATGCGGTCAATCCGTATGCACTGTCGTTCATATACTGTATCGCTTCCTCATCGCCGGAAACGGGCGTTATTCCGATGACAGGACCGAAGCTTTCTTCCTGCATCAGCGCGCAGTGCTGCGGTGCATCAGCCACCACTGCCGGTCCGAAAAACCAGCCCTGATCGGGGCGGGCAAACTCATCGGAAGAAACAACCAATCTCCCGCCTGCCGCCACCGCATCAGCCACCTGTTTTTCCAGCAGTGCCGCCGCGCTTTTTCCTGCCAGCGGGCCCATACTGGTTCCCGATGCCATGGGATCGCCCAGCACATATTCCCGTGCTTTGGCGGCATAGGCTTCAACAAAACGATCATAGATGGATCGTTCCACATAGATACGTTCTATGGCACAGCAGGACTGGCCCGCATTATAGAATGCGCCGTCAACGCAGTTGTCAACGGCGTAGTCAAAATCGGCATCGGCACAGACATAAGCCGGATCTTTGCCGCCCAGTTCAAGGCCCACATCGATAAATCTGCCGGCAGAAGCCGCCATGACTTCGTGCCCGCCTTTAACCGAGCCCGTGAAAGAGACATGGTCTACCTGTTTATGCTGAATCAGCATGGCAGTAACCGCATGATCAGCAATCACATTCTGCACCAGATTGGGCGGTGCACCGGCATCACGAAAAAGATCCTGAAACATCTGACCGGCCAGGGGGGTCCGGCTCGAGTGCTTTACGATTACCGCATTGCCTGCAAGGACGGCCGGAACAACAACATTCACGGCAATAAGAAGCGGATAATTCCAAGCGGCAATATCGAGCACAACCCCCAGCGGTTCGTGACGGATATAGCGTTTGAATCCGGGCACATCGGGAAGCCACTCATCTGCAAGTGCCTTCTCGGCAATACTCATCATATAATCCATACGCCCCAGCATGCCTGAGACTTCATTGAGCGACTGCTGCAGGGGCTTGCCCATCTGGCGGGTCAGATTGCGGGCGATCTCATCGCGCTTTTTTTCCACAGCATCAGCAAATCGCTGACAGCAGGCGATACGCTCTCCCATGGAAGTGCTGCGCCACACAGAAAAGGCGTTCTGTGCTCTTTGCACAACCAGGTCAATTTCCTGCGGCTTCAGCAGCGGCAGCGTAAATTCTTCTTTTTCCGTAAAAGGATTCACAACATGAAGAAGCTGATCGGACATGGCAACACTCCCGTTAAGTTAAGGAAGCGTTGATTATACGAAAGTATTAAAAAAAATCCAAAAGTGAAGCCATTGACGGATCCAAGGGTGAAGGCAGCTCTTGATCCTGTCACCCGAAAAGACCGTTTTTTTTCTGCCTCTTCACGCCAGTCGCCCCGGAAATACGACAATCATTATGTACTGTGCTAAAATGAGGCTCTTCGCGCCGGGGCGTACCGGCAACTTTTCCCAGGGAAACTCAATCGTTCTTGAAGGGACATCATCATGAAAATATCCAGCACCAGCCGCACTCTCTGGCTGCTTCCCCTTTTTCTTTTCTCCGCTGCTTGCTCTCTGTTCGCCGATGAAAGACCAGATTCAATCACCGATCAGTTATCGTTGTCCATCAAAGCGGCTGCGGCCCGGGTGACCCCTGCTCTGGTTCGGATTCATGTCGTCGAGGCCTACTACAGGGAAGGCCGTGAAATGAAATCAGAGTCGTCGGGCAGTGGCGTGGTCATCGATGCACAGGGGCATGTAGTGACCAACCATCATGTTGCGGGGCATGCCAAACAGATGAAATGCGTCTTCGCCGATAAAAGCGAGTATGCCGCAGAACTGGTAGGCACGGATCCATTGACAGATATTGCGGTGATTAAACTGAAAGGCGGCGAAAACAGCAGTTTCAATCTTGCGCAATGGGGTGATTCCAGCGCCGTACGTGTAGGCGACACCGTGCTTGCCATGGGCAGTCCGCTGGCGCTGTCCCAGTCAGTGACGCGGGGTATCATCAGCAATACAGAAATGACCCTGCCCTCCTGGATGAGCCAGATGGGCGGGCTGACTCTGGACGGCGAAAACGTGGGCGCACTGGTGCGCTGGCTAGCCCACGACGCACAGATTTTCGGTGGCAATTCCGGTGGTCCGCTTGTGAATATGGCAGGTGAAATCATAGGGATTAACGAGATCAGTTTGGGCTTGAGCGGTGCCATCCCGGGCAATCTGGCACGGTCGGTGGCGCAGGAACTGATTGCCTCCGGCTCTGTCCGCCGTGCCTGGGTAGGGCTGGAAGTTCAGCCCCGGCTCAAATCAGACAGCCGTTCAACAGGCGTTCTTGTCAGTGGAACCATTGCCGATTCACCTGCTCGGTCATCCGGGCTTGAACCGGGCGATCTTCTTTTATCGGTAGGCGGGGAGCCTGTAGACATCCGCTTTCCGGTGCAGCTTCCTGATTTTAACCTTATGATCACCCATCTCCCGATTGGCGAAGCCGTCGCTTTTGAAGTGGAACGGTCGGGTGAAAAGAAGATTCTGTCTGTAACGCCGGTAGAACGAGAAATTTTTGAGCAAAAGGAATATGAGGAAATTCAGTGGGGCATCACGGTACGCAATATTTCCTTCATGATGGCAAAGGAACTCAAACGGAAAAGTACGGACGGGGTGCTGGTAACGTCGGTGCGCTCGGGCGGCCCGGCGGGTGATGCGAAGCCACCGATCAGCACCAACGATGTTATTGTCTCCATCGGTGGTGAGACGGTGAAAAATGTCCGGCAGTTTCAGGAGGTAACAGAACGGATCACCGGGAATGCGTCTGAGCCCGTACCGACTTCGACTCTGCTGGAACGCAAAAATGACCACCTGTTGACTGTGGTAAAAGTAGGGATTCGAGAGCCCCGTGACCCGGGTCAGGAAGTGCGAAAAGCCTGGCTGCCGATTGAATATCAGGTGATCACCCGGGATATTGCCGGTTCTCTTGGCGATGAATCCTTGAAAGGCTACCGTGTGAGTCAGGTGTACAAAGGCGGTACTGCGGAAAAAGCGGGCCTGCTGGTGGGCGACCTGATTCTTGCCGTAGATGATGAGCCTATGACCGCCTCATCAACAGAGCACTACGAAGAATTGGCTGCTTTAATCCGTCAGTATTCCATTGGCGATACAGTGGCTGTGCAGGTAAAACGCGGTAATGAAACGCTCTCCCTTTCAATAGAACTGGCGGCATCGCCGAAACTCCCACGGGAAATGAAAAAGATTGAGGATGAGCATTTTGAGTTTACGGCACGGGATATCACCTTTTTTGACCGCGCGGCAGAACAGTGGGCGGAAAGCCAGTCGGGCATACTTGTGGAACAGGTGAAGCCGGGCGGTTGGGCGGCTCTCGGCAGTCTCACTCCGGGCGACCTGATTCTGGAAGTGAATGGGACGGCGCTATCCTCTGTCGACATAGCACGCAAAATACTGGGCGACCTCTCCGAGGAGAAAGCCCCTTCCATAGTTTTCAAAGTCCAGCGTGGCATCCGCACACTTTTTCTTGAACTTGAGCCTCAGTGGAGCAATAGTTGATTGACCTGTTCACATGCATTGATCCGCTTGCCGGAGCAGTCACAGACAGATATAATAGGAACAGCAGTGGCAGTGCGTCGCTGCGAAGTGAGCAACTGTGCGCCTCCGACGCTATTTCGGGTTCTTTAAAGTTTTGATTATGGCATTGATCCGGTTGATATACAAGAGCGTTTCGGCTTCCCTTCTGATTCTCGCCTGCCTTCCGCTTTTATGGAGCTGCAATTCCAAATCTGTATCCGATGAGTATCCTGCCCCCGGCGAAATGCGTGTTGTTTCTGTAACACGACTGGAACGCCCGAAACAGACGCTCAACCTGATCCGGAACGGTTCGTTCAAAGACTGGATGCCGGGAAGCCCTATCTGTTCCGGCTTTTCAGCCCCGAATCCCGAGTTTTCCAAAGTATTTCGGGGGGAAACCGGCAACGGTGCGAATCTGGTTATGGTTCAGCAATGGAGTCGGGCGGAAACAAATTCCGATCCCTCTACCTGCCTCCACACGGTCGTTGACGCCCTGAAAGCGGATACAGAATACTGCCTTTCCGTGATTGCGGAAAGTGCGGGAAATGTTTCTGCCGTGCTGATGGCTGTCGAGCGAGACAGTCAGGGCGGGCTGGTTATGCTGAATCCGGACATACTCAGCACACTTCCCGGCACTCAGCTGATCAAACAATATACGGGCACATTCCGGACGCAGTCGGGCGGTACTGTTCTGATCGGGGCAGCAGCCCGCTCTGCAGGCGGTAAAGATGCCGGAATCAAATGGCACGAGTGGCTTCTTTTTGAAGCATCCGAAAAAAAGTAAGCGACCATGGAGAGAAAAGACAAAAGACTGCTGCTTTTCCTGCTCAGTATCACATGCCTTGCGGGATATGCATTTGCAGAGCACCAGCCCGGTGAAACGCAGGACTTCGGCTCCATTCCTTTTGTATGGTGCCCGCCAGGCCAGTTTGTCATGGGCACTGGGAGCGCTGCTTCCGCCGAAGGCGACCCTTCCTGGTTCAGCGATGAACAGCCTGCGCGTGAAGTCACCATAGAAAAAGGCTTCTGGATCAGCCGCTCGGAGATTACCCGGGAACAGTGGGCGCTTTATATGCAGACGCGCCCCTGGGCAGGCGTGGACTCGGAGGAGAACTCCGCCCTTGCTGCAACCGGGATGGATGTGCGGGCATGTAGGGAATTTGCGGAAAAACTGGGAGACTCCATTAAAAGCAAATGCACGCTTCCCTCCGAAGAAGAATGGGAATATGCATGCCGGGCAGGAGGAACTGATCCGGAGTACGGCTGCGCCTCTCTGGAAACATTGGGGGAATATGCCTGGCATCGCTGGAACAGCGAAGGCGGGAAACTGCATCCCGTCGGCCAGAAAAAACCCAATGCCTGGGGCATCTCTGATATGCACGGCAACGCCTGGGAATGGACAGCAACACCTTATCTCCCGCTGCACAATACAGGCGAATCCGGGCTAAGCGGGTATTCGGTTATCCGGGGAGGAAGTGCGGCGGCAACTCCGGTATTTCTACGTTGTGCCTCACGTCTGGGCCGGGCGGACAGTGCCGGTTCCCCCCTTCTTGGCTTTCGGGTGATTATTGTTGAATAATGCTCATAGAGTCCGCTGCTCTCCACGGACGCACCTCCGATTTTTCCGCTCCGGCAATGAAGGTTAATTTGTGTCGATCACCCTGAAGAAGAGAACCGGAAGATGAAAAAAAAGCTGATCAGGCTGCTGCATCTACACGATCTTTTCTGCTCTCCTACGCAATGGACGTATCGGCAGATGCTGAAAGAACGGGACAAAGCCTTCCCCCGGAGTTTTGAGCAGGTTCATTGCGATGGGATTCCGGGCCTGGTTTCCATCATCCTGCCTGTCCATAATGGCGCACGTTATCTGTCGGAAGCCATTGAATCCGTGCGGGCTCAGGACTATCCGCACTGGGAACTTATCATTGTAGACGACGGCTCTACCGATGGCAGCGCAGCGATTGCTCTGGACTATACCCGACAGGATCACCGTATCCGGTATATCTATCAGGAAAACCAAAAACTCCCCGGCGCGCTCAACACAGGCCACGCAGAAGCGAAGGGAGAATTCATCACCTGGACAAGCGATGACAACAGACTGAAGACCAATTTTCTTTCTGTCCTTGTACAGGAGATGAAGGATCGTCCGTCTGTGGATATGCTGTATGCCAATCTGGAAGTCATCGACGATGCAGGGCGCATTACCGGAACGCACAACTACTACCGTGATTACCAGTATCCGGAAGGAAGCGGACAAATACAGCTTCCGCACCACGTCTCCATGCTGCATGCGTGGAATTTCATAGGCGCCGCATTCTTGTACCGACGCCGCGCAATTATCCTGCTGGGCGGCTACAGCGCCTATTGGTGTATTTGTGAAGATTATGATTTTTTTCTTCGTGTCAATGCACAGATGACTGTTCGACATACACGCTTTTTAGAAGCGCTTTATCAATATCGGGTGCACCTGGCGTCACTCACCTCCCGGTCAGGGGATTCATTTATTGCAAAGAAACTGGAAGCACTGCAGATTTTTGATGACGGACGCCGGGATCTTTTATCCGGGCCGGCAGCATGGTTTATTCAGGCTGACCCTTCAGCCGCCTGCTGCCACATTCGGGATCAGTTAAAACAACTGGTGGCAGCTCAAGGTCATTTTCTTCCGGAAGGAGACATCTCCGCCATCCGTTGGGGCACACCGGTTATTTTTGTTTCGGTCACTGAAAACGGGGCTTCTGCACCTCCCCCGGAAGCATTTTTCTGTCATGCCCGCATACGGCTGGCAGCAGGCCCCACGCCTCCTTCCCCCGCAGATTCCGGCGACTGGACGCTCCGCCTTAGCACAGAAGCTCCCGAAGTTGCCCCCGGCAACCCTTTTCACTCCGGCGTTCTCTCTGCTTCAGAACCGGAAGTCCTGTTTCATCTTATGCACGCCCACGGCGCAGCACGCTTCCTGCAGACTTATGAAACTTTTGCCGCCGCACCCGAAGATAATCCGCCGGACATTTCTGTTCTCATCTGTACAAACCGACGGATTGAATTTTGTGAAAGAGCGCTGCGCTCACTGATCCGGCAAAGTCTGGCTCCGTCCCGCTATGAGATTATTGTCGTCAACAATGCTCCCGGAAAGCACGATTATCAGGCGGCTATTAACTCTTTTTCCCCGCCTCCGGGATTGAAAGTGCAGGAAATCCCCGCTTTGCCAGGCGGTCTGTCCTATGCGAGGAATGTGGGTGCAGCTGCGGCGCGGGGAGAAATACTGCTGTATATGGACGATGACGCGGAAGCGGATTATTGCCTGCTGGAAGAAACGGTTAACGCCTATAAAAGCCACCCGGCTGCAGGGGGCGGCGGCGGAAGTATTCTTCTTTCTCCTCCGGATCCGGCCCCGTGGTGGTGGGGTCCGGAACTCGCCCCTTTCTGGTCTGAATTTCGCCCTGATGAAAAAGAGTGCCGCACTGTTACAGACTGGCTGCAATTCCCCTACGGCGCGAATTTAAGTATAAGGCGGAAAGTTCTGTGGGCGATCGGCGGTTTCAGAAGCAGGTACGGTCCGGGCGGGAGAAAGACATCCTGGGGTGATGACACGGTCGTCTGCCTGCAAATCAGACAGGCCGGTCATGATATTCTTCTCACCCCGAAAGCCCGGGTTTTTCATCACGTCGATCCTGCACGTTTCTCGCTGTCGGAACTTTTTCGCATGTGCCGCCAGTCTTACAGTACCATGTCACTTATGATTCAGGAAAAACGGATCCCGGCAAACATGAATTTTATCACTGCCGGGCTGCGTGCGGCGGTGCGTTTTGCACTGGCGCTGGTGCCGGTGCCGCATCCTCTATCGTGGAGAATCCGGCAGCTGGCACTGGCGCAAGGACTGATCGCCTGCTCCGTTGCGCTGCTGCGGTACGCGCTTTATCCGCTTTTTACGCGTCCGCCTGAATCTGCAAATCCCCCATCTGAAAGGATCACGTAGTGCAACTTCCCATGAAAATAGCCATTGTCTTCGGAACAAGACCTGAAGCAATAAAACTGGCACCCCTCTATCTGCAACTGAAGAAGGAACCGGCTTGTTTTGAGCCTTTATTGTGGGTGACCGGGCAGCACAGGCAGATGCTGGATCAGGTAATGGCAACCTTTCATCTGGTCCCGGATAGGGACTTTAATCTGATGAAACCGGGACAAAGCCTTACTGATGTAACCTGTGCCGTCCTGACGCATCTGCAGGATGCCTTCGCCGAACAACGTCCTGATCTGCTGATTGTTCAGGGAGATACAACGACAGTCTTCGCCGGAGCCCTTGCCGCTTTTTACGCCCGGATTCCTGTCGGACATGTGGAAGCCGGACTCCGCACCTGGAACAGACATTCGCCCTGGCCGGAGGAAATCAACCGGCAGCTCAGTTCTTCGCTGGCAGAACTGCATTTTGCACCCACAGCCAAGGCGCGCGAAAATCTTTTGCGCACAAACATAGATGAACGTGCCATCTGGGTTACGGGCAACACGGTTATCGATGCGCTGGACATTGTTGTCAAACAGGTCAGCGAAAAGCCTCCTGCTTTCGCCGATGATTTTCCTTTGGATCTTCTTGCCGATGGCAGACGTATGGTTCTTGTGACAGGACATCGGCGCGAAAGTTTCGGCAGCGGCTTTGAAAACATCTGCCAGGCGCTTCTGACACTGTCCCGGAAATACAGCGATACGGAATTTATTTATCCCGTGCATATGAATCCCAATGTGCGCAAACCCGTCAATGATATCCTCAGGGGACAGCATAACATCCACCTGATTGAGCCGCTCGCCTATGAGAACTTTGTCTGGGCAATGAATCGCGCTTATTTTCTGCTGAGCGATTCGGGAGGCGTTCAGGAGGAAGCGCCGCATCTTGGCAAACCTGTGATTGTTATGCGTGGCACCACGGAGCGCCCCGAAGCGATTGAAGCAGGCACTTCACTGCTTGTGGGCACAGACCGGGAAAAGATTATCAATGTCTGCTCGACTCTGCTGGACGACGATAACGCATACAAAGCCATGAGCCTCGCCGCCAATCCTTTCGGTGACGGTCAGGCGTCGGTGCGCATAGCAGAGGCGATCAAGGAACACTTTCGTCTTTTTCCCGAAAGACCCTAGAAAGCGGCTGCCTTTTTATGACTGATTCCTTTGTTCATCCTGTCATTTCCATCATCACTCCTGCCCGAAATCAGGAGAGGTATATACAGGAGATGCTGCGCAGCATTCAGGCTCAGTCCTTTCAGCAATGGGAATGTATTGTGGTGGATGATGCTTCCACAGACGGCACAGCGGATGCAGTCCATTCTCTGCATGATCCAAGAATTCGTCTGATTTCCCATGAAGTACGCCAAGGCGTTTCTCATGCGAGAAACACAGGCATGGCGCACGCCGCCGGTACATTTCTGTATTTTCTCGATGGTGACGACCTGCTGTTTCCCGGGAGCCTTGAACGTTTTATTCGCTGCTTTGAGGCCCATCCACGGTATAGTGTTGTTTATGGAGAAGTGCAGATACTTGCGTCAGACGGAAGCCCCGCCGGAAAAGCAAAAGCCCCGTTATTTCATCCGCGTCCCACAGGCAATATCCTGACTGCCTTATTAAAACGTAACCTTATTCCCACCGGTGCACTCTGTGTACGGGCAGAAACGGCACAGTCCGCCGGAGGGTTTAACCCGTCTCTTTCCATTGCGGAAGACTGGGAATACTGGTGCCGTCTCGCTTCACTTACGCCCTTTTTCTATCTGGGCGCCAAGCCCCTTGCCGGGTACAGAATCCATTCTGCCGGTACCTCCCGATCAGGAAAGTACGGAGCGGACGCAGGGCTGTCTGCTGTTGATGCCATTTTTTCCAACCCTTCCATACGCCAGCAGGCAGGCGCAAAAAAAAGCGCCTCTTTAAAAAAAGAGGCGCAGGCATCAACCTATGAATACGCTGCAAACCACTGCCTTCGAAACCGGCAGTGGCAGGAGGCACGGCAACTGCTCCGCAAAACACTGGGGCATTCTTTTTTTCGGCCCCGCGCCTGGATACTGCTCTTTTTTGCCTGTATCGGATTCCTGCCAGGTTTTGTGGAGCGGCATTTGAAGTAATGCCCTGCCGACGTTATTTTGCGCCGGTAATTTTATTGATGATCCAGGTGGTCGACTTGCCTTCACGGCCGGGGATAATCGCTATTTTTCCGCCATAGGACTCCACAGCCTGACGTTCTTCCTGATCGATGGTATCCACAGTATAATCACCGCCTTTTGCATACACATCAGGCTCCAGCAGTGCAATTAAAGGCAGCGGCGTTTTTTCATCAAAGATAACAATATAATCCACACATTCAAGCGCTGCCAGAACCTGAGCACGATCTTCTTCACAGACCACAGGACGCTCCGGCCCTTTGATCGCCTGAACGGAAGCATCGCTATTCAGCCCCACCACCATAATGTCCCCCTGATTACGTGCTTCCTGCAGATACATGATATGCCCCACATGAAGGATATCAAAGCAGCCGTTCGTCCATACGACTTTTTTCCCTTCCCGTTTCAGCCGTTTCACAATTGCCTGCAGCTGCTCGCGATTTTTCTGCTTCTCTGTCTTCGTTGAAACCCCTTCGACGAGTGCGTCACGCACTTCTGCATTGGAAACCGTCACCACACCGGTTTGCGTCACGGCTATACCTGCCGCCAGATTGCCCAGGAAGGCTGCTTCGGCTAAGGTGGCTCCGCTTGCCAATGCCAAAGTAGCCGCGGCAATCACTGTGTCTCCGGCTCCGGTCACATCTACAGCACGAACGGGGCGCCCTGCCACCTTTTCCATTCCCTTCTCCCGCGTAAAACAGGCGATACCATCGGGACCGAGAGTAATCATGACCATATCGGATCGTTCAAGCAGGAGTTTTCCGGCTTTTTCAAGTGACGCATCATCGGTAATTTGAATGCCCGAGGCCAGCTGCGCTTCCATATCATTGGGGGTGATCAGCGTAATCCCTTTAAACATGCCCGCCCGGGCACGGGAATCGGCGGTCGTGATCAGATTATGCTCCTTTGCGCAGGACACGATTGTTTCCAGCACACGGTCACTGATGGTGGCGGATACCTGGTCACCAATCATAATAGCGTCCACCTGCGCCGCCAGGAGTTTAATTTTATCAATAAGCTGCTGCTCTACAGCCCCTTCAATCATTTTGGGCCGGGGCGTATCGGTACGCAGCATTTCCTGCGTGGGAATATTGTGTCCGCCGGCGCGCCATTTTCCGTACGTATTGGTCGGCCGTCCCGGATCTTCCGTCAGATGATCCGCATTGACATTGCGCTTCTGGAACTCACGCCGGATAATGCCGCCATTGGTGTCCGTACCGATTACGCCCAGCATGGTCACCTGTGCGCCCAGCGACGCCGCATTGCAGGCGGCATTTCCCGATGCACCGGGATTGTACCTGCGCTCCTGAACCTCGACCACAGGGATAGGCGCTTCAAGACTGATTTCCGTTACAACACCATACACATACTCATCAAGATAAATATCGCCAATCGCGAGAAGCCGAACTTTTTCGAACTGATTGAGCAATTCAAGACAGCGCTTTGTATCCATGAAATCTTCCTGCCTTAATGTTAACGGAACGCAATAAAACAAAGGGTAGTTTATCATAACTGCCGGGCTCTGCCGGAATTTAATTTTTTACTGATGCGTTAGAGAAGCGAAGCATGTTATAGTATTTTCGGTGGTATGAGTGTAATTTCTATCCGGTAAAGGAGCCTGACAATGCCTCTTTTTCTATATACCTGCAAAAAATGCGGCACTTCGTCTGAGATTCTGGTTCGCTCAGACAAAGAAAAACCTGAATGTCCTGAATGCGGATCCAGGCAGATGGAAAAGCAACTGAGTCGCTTTGCTGCTGTCAGCGGAAGCAGCACACCGGAACTTCCCTGTGCCGGGGGTGCCTGCAGTCTCCCTTATGGCGGCGGCTGTCCGGGCGGCTCCTGCCCGCTTTAAGGCATAACCAACACGGCGGCGGATTTTCTTTATGCCAAAGAAACAACCCGATACATCACCTGTATCTTTGAAGGTTCTTTTCCTTAAAGGCTTTAAAGAAGCGCACCGCCGCAGGCCTCTCAGCTTTTATCTTCTCCTGCTTATCCCGCTCGTGCTCCTGCTGGGCGCGCATATCTTCCGGCGCCCTGTATCGCTTTTGCATTTTGCCGGGATCGTGCTTCTTCTCTTTCTGTTTTTCTGGATTATCATGATCCGGGCTGTCCGGGATCTGTTTTCCCTTTACAAACAGATGCGTGCTGAGCAGCTGCGCGTCTATCAGGAAACGCTCGGCAGCGCAGAATTCAAAGCCTCTTCAAATCCGGCAGATGCGGCAGAAGTCCCTTCACAACAGAAGTCTGAAGAATAAAAAACGCTGCGGCATATATTACCGCAGCGTTTGTGCTAAATAAGCCCGGAAAGAATCAGGTCAGCTTTTTCCCCTGCCGACACCAGCCAGCAGCAGAAGCGCCATCACGCTAAGCCCCAGAAGCAGCCAGTCGCCAAAGAGCTGACGCACGTCATACGCCCGGCTTTCTGTGGATCGGCAGCAGCCCACTGCTGCATCTTCATCTTCCGGTTGGTCGATCTCACCTTCGGATTGTGTTTCGCCTTCGGTCACGACCTCTCCTTCAGGCTGTACTTCACCTTCGGGTTGTGTTTCGCCTTCGACCACACTCTCACCCTCTGTCGGAGAGGCACAGAAATGGGCAGGGTCTTCAACCACAACCTGCAGTGTTTTTTCTGTCTTGCCGCCTGCCTGATCCGTGACAGAAAGAATCACGGTATTTGCGCCGAGGTTCGCACAATCAAAAAGATCCGGCTCGGCGGTAATCGTCAGTTCGCCTTTTTCAAAGGAACTGCAGTTGTCCGTCAGATAGCGCACAGCTGCTGTACCATAAGGCTGCGTCTCGTCAAAGAGAGATACGGTGCCGTCTTCACCAAGAGATAGCGTTATCGCGTCAGTAAAGACTACAGGTGCGGTTTCGTCCGGATCACAGGGCGCCTCGTGTTTTCTGATAAAGTCTTCCAGCAGCGCCGCCGTCAGCATCTGGTTTTCTGCCAGTTGACCTGCAATAAACAAAAGTTCGTCCGCCGCAACCCCAGGGTGTGCATCGGCATAGGCGTTGAGTGCTTCCTCCTGCTCCGACTTATCAAGCAGACTGTCGCCGTTGGCATCCCAGGTGCCGAAACTTCCCCACACCCAGGACGCAAAATCAAAGGGCAATTCATCCATTTTGTTCATGGTAACCCAGACCAGCCGGGCAAAAGTAATATCAGCCCGCAGATCTCCGCCTGCTTCCAGGAAGTTCGGCAGGAAAGAGCCGTCAAAGATAGGCACAAAGCCGCCCACGCCTGGCGGTGGCGTGTGGTTGCCGGTACTGTCCTGTGCTTCGTAAACGACCAGATAATACCCCGGATGATTTACAAAGTCATCGTAAGAGTACCAGAGAGGCACTGTCATAGGCGTATTCCACAGAGGCTCTTTTGTGAACGGATCAAGGGCCCAGGCATAGGCAATCAGCGGTGCTGTGGAAGGGGGCATCAGCGGCGCAATGGCCGAAAAAACGCCCTCACAGGCATCAAAAACAGTAAAGTCACTGGGCTCAACAAAAGTATTGCCCTGATACCATTTCAGGAAACCACCTACTATTTCAGCAGTCGGCCCATAATTTGAACCGGCATGAATTACAGGCGGTATTGTGTCTTCCACAATCACTGTGCGTGTTGCCATATCCGTGTTTCCGGAGGGATCTGCAACAGTATAGGTGATGTTAAAAATACCGGGAATGGCAGTATCCACAACAGGCAACGCCTGGATCATCGCTGTAAGGTCGCCGGCACAGCTGTCCGTGGCTGTAACCGGATCAGTCCAGGTCACTCCGCATTGGACAATGACGGTATCCGGACCGTTCAGATGAATAACAGGCAGTTCATGATCCTGTACTTTCACCATGCAAATACGGGGTACCGCCGCATTGCCCGCGCTGTCTGTAACAGCGTAGGTGAGTTGGTAATTGCCTGGAACTCCAACATTTACAAATCCGCTTACAGTGATTGTCGAGGTCAGATCTCCGTCACAGTTGTCAAATGCAGTGACATCGAAACTGTAAGAATCATGGCATTCGATAAGGATAGAGTCCGGTCCGTTAACAGAAAGCACCGGCGGCGTCATATCCGAAACAATGACAGTCAGATATGTCGGCACGGCAGCATTGCCGCTGCTGTCGGCGACTGTATAACCGAGCGTATAGGTTCCAGGAATGTTCGTGTTTACAGTACCGGTGACCGTCAGAGCCGCCGTCAAATCGCCGTCACAGGCATCTATCGCAGTAACGGGGCTGCTGAAAGAGCTTCCGCAATCCACCTGCAGTGTGGCGGGCCCATTGAGCAGTATCTCCGGAGGTGCGGTATCCACTACCGAGACGGTACGCCACACGGGCACGGCTGCATTGCCGCTGCTGTCGGTCACTGTGTACGCAATCGTATAGGAGCCCGGCACCGATATGTTTACAGTGCCTGAAGCGGTGACAAGGCTGCTTATGTCTCCATTGCAATCGTCAAAGGCGTAGACAGAATCCTGGAAAAGTGTCCCGCATTCCAGAACCATAGGATCTGTACTACCAAGAGAAATTTGAGGCGCAACACTGTCTACAATACGCACAAGCCTTCCGTAGTCAATTGCCAGTACTTCCAGCTGTGCATCCAGATAAAGAGGCGACGGAAGCGTCGGAGCACCCAGTGCGTTCAAGGTGGGATAACTGTCTCCGTGCGCATCGTAAGCAACATAGAAAAGGAGATAGTCTCCGGGATGTCTGATGTAAGCGTCGGCAGAATAGACAAGAGGAATGCCATTCTGCACAACGGGCTGTTTTGCAGCATCCAGCGCCCAGGCAAAGGCTTTGACCCCAGCCTCTCCCGGCTGCAATCCGGAATTGGGCCTGCCGAGATCACCGGTACACAGATCGCTTGCCTGAAAATCAACAGGCTCAATAAAATCTCTGGAGCACTCCCAGACCTGGAAGCCGTTCTGGAAAACGGGCGGTTCGGTGAAAACAGAGCCTATATGCAGGTAGAAGGCGCTCTTCACCACAATTTTCCGCTCCACCGCCTGAGCCTTATTGGCTGCGCTGTCGCTGACATTATAGTGTGCGCGGTATATTCCCGGGGCAGCTCCATTCAGGGTATCCACAGGATTGCCGTTTTCATAAAAATACGAGACAGTCACCTGCGATGTCAGCGTCCCTTCGCAGTCATCTTCCGCCGTTGCGCCGGGATCAGCAAAAGCAGTACCGCAATTGATCGTCATTTCGGCATCACCGACAAGTGTGAGCGTCGGGGCTTCTGTATCTTCCACGACAATCTGCCGTTTCTCAATGCTTGTGTTGCCTGCCGGATCCGTCGCCTGATATACGACCTCATAGGTACCGGTCGGCGCCCCTACCAGAGCGTCCAGTCCCGTAACAGTCACTTGTATGGTACCGGCGGGAACATCAAACGCCGTTGCCCCGGCATCGCTGTACGCAACACCGCATTCTATGGTTTCAGGATTGTTCCCCAGCACAGTAATGGTCGGAGGAAGCCCTTTCCCCACAGCGGATCCAAATTTCGGCTCATCCAGAAGATTGCCGTCGGCATCGGTCATGAGCGGGTTCACTGTCAGAATCAGCGAGCCGCCATCGAGCATTTCCGCCGGGCTGTTCCATTCCAGAATATACGCACCGGGCTCTGACGGATCCTTCAGCACACGATCCGGGTGGGCACCGAAAGAGCCACGACCGGGACCGCTGAGGGTATAATAAGCAGGCATCAATGCCTGACTGCTCATAGGACTGCTGAAAACAACCAGAATACTGGATGTCGAGGGAACAGTGACAGCGCCCACATGGGGTTTGTCCAAAGCAGTCACATAAACAGTTCTTGTAATTGTCGCTGTATTCTGTCCATCCGAGGCTGTATAGGTCACTGTATAGACACCGGGTTGATCTGCCCGAACAACCGCAGCGGCATCACTGGTTACGGGAACAACACCCCGGCACTGGTCAAAAGCAAATGGGATCTGATCTGTAAAGGTCTGTCCCGTTTCAATGTTGATAACAGGAAGTTCCGTCATTTCAAACACAGGCGGGTATGTATCCTCGACAATAACAGTTCGGGTGAGAGGTCCCACCGTATTTCCTGCCGTGTCACCGGACACTGCTTCATAGAACAACTGGTAAACGCCGGGCTGGGAAAGATCCAGATTTCCGTTCACAACATAAGGAATTACGCCATCGCAGCTGTCAACCACGACTGCGCCCGGATCGACAAAAGTATCCGCATTGCACTGAAGCCTGATTTCCGCATCTCCCAGAAGTGTTATTTCCGGTGCGATGGTATCCTGCACTTTTACATCACGTTCTTCAGTTGATGCATTGCCGGCACTGTCCTGTACGGAATAAATAACTTTATAATCGCCTGGCACGGATGTGTCGACTGCGGTGGCGTCGATAATGAGCGCATAGCTGATATTGCCGTCCCAATCATCCAGAGCCGTCGCTCCGAGCTCTGTATAGACGGTGCCGCATTCCAGCGTAAGCGCCGCATCTCCTTTGAGTGTAATTACCGGCGGCGTGACATCATTCATAAGAAAAATCGCCAGTGCGTTGGCGAGATAATAATGCATGCCGTCCACACTCATGGAACTGAAAGCACCGCCGGCAAATAAGAAGGGCTTTATGCTGTCATGGGTCAGTACATACACAGGCTGATCCGCTTTGGGAAGGAGGGAAAAGAACTGTCCGAACTCGGGAAGCACCGGGTCTGACTGAATCACAGCCAAATTACCCAGCAGCAACGCCTCTTCCTGTGCTTGCGGGACGCTGTGAGAAAAGTTACCGCCGGCGGCAAGATAAACCCCGTGAAAAGCCGGCAGCAATGAATAGACGGGGCCGTTAACTCCCGGCCTCCAGTCAGTTCTGACGATGCCGTTCGCAACGGAATCATCTATGCGCGCCAGATGCATACAAGTATGCACATTGGATGCATTTTTAATTTCATTGAAAAAACCGCCTGCATACAGAACATCACCTGGTGCAGAAGCCAGGCTACGTACCGCCAGATCCGCCTCGAGTGTCCATACGGGAGATCCGCCCGTATTGATACAGGCGACCAGCCCGTCATAATCCGCCTCTTCACCGCCTGCAAATATGAAATCATTGTCGTCCGACAAAGCCAGCGCATAGTATACGGCGGGCAGACCCGGCTGCCAGTTGATTAGACTGCCATAGTCCGCATCGCCTGCAGAGGCGTTAACTGCCGCCAGACCCGGACGCACCTGTTCGTCTATTTTCGTAAAAGCCCCGCCCATATACAGCAGCTTCGGCGATAAAGCCAATGCATCTGTATACGAAAGGGCATATACTGTGCGATCTGCTTCAGGCGTCCACGCATCGATGAGTTTTCCGTAATTGGTCCCACGGTCGCCGTGAATGGCAGCCAGCCGTTTCCGCTCCTGGGCATACACCTCCGGATTGCCTGCATCACCCATGGAAGTAAATATGCCTCCGGCATAAACAACCGCATCTCCTTCAGAGACAGCCAGTGCGTAAACCGGATTGTTGGCATGAGGATTCCAATCATTCAGAACATAGTCCGGCCCAGGCGTTGCACCTTTATCAAAGGCGGCAAGGCGGTGGCGAATCTTTCCATTGACCTCGGTCGCCTTGCCTGCCACCAGCACCTTTTCTTCCCCGGCAACCGGATCCACATACGGAGAGAGCACATAAGTTATATCGCCCGCGCCGGGATCCCATCCGGTCGGTGCTCCGTAAGTACTGGATTCCGCATCACAGTTTATTTTTGCCAGTCGTGCACGGACTTTGGATCCGATACGGGTAAAATGCCCCCCTGCATAAAGCAGATCCGGAGTGGTTGACAAAGCAAGAGCGGTCACCCATCCATTAAGTTTTTCAGTATCTTCCCGCAGGAGCCAGCTGTCCGGAACCTGTCCGGAAACACGATCCACTGCTCCGAGAAAAGAACATTTCCTGAAACCAATACGGTTAAAAGACCCTCCGGCATAAACCGTTTTGTCGTCAACGGCAAGAGCAAAAACAGGGTTGTCCGGAGCTGGATTCCAATTGCGCGCGACAGCGGTGTCGGCATCGACCGCTCCCAGAAAACTCTTGTGGCTGTTGCCGAGCGTGGAAAACCACCCGCCGACATAAAGAACATACTGATCCTCGGCGTTGTCAGGATCTTCCGGCTCTTCAAACTCTCCGTCTATCGCTTTTGTATAAAAGAGTGTTTCTACAGCACCGTCCGCTTCCGGATCCCAGGTGGTCAGCGCACCAAAATTTGCCGATGCAGGATCTGCATGCACAGAAAAAAGATATGGCTGATTTCTTTCCAACTTTGACGCTTCAAAGTTACCGCCCACATACAGCAGTTTCTTGTCGTGCGACTGGGCAAAGACCCGGACAAAGCCGTCCGGATCGGGCTGCCAGACATGCACGGCACCGGTTGCGGTATTTAAAGCTGCAAGATTTCTTCGGTTCACGCCTCCGATAGCTTCAAATTTGCCTCCAATAAAAAGCATCTGCCCGTCTGCTGACAGTGCAAGTGCATAAATAGCCTCTCCGCCCTGGACATTGACCCCGGGCAACGGGTCGGTATAGAGGATACCGTCTGCATCCATGTGGGCAAGCCCGGCGTGGCGCTCACCGCCCGCTACGGAAAAAGCGCCTCCGAAATACCATCCGCCCTTTCCATCAGGTACAGCGGCATAAACAATACCCTGCACTTTGGGAAAAAACCTGTCAAAAAGATGGGTCGTTCCGTCGAGGCGCACCAGATTCCCCGTCTGCTGCCCCACGTACGTGAAGGCTCCGCCGATATATACGGCATCCGAAGAGGGCTCTATGGCATGAACCGGTCCATTGGCAGACCAGCCATCCTGCCAGGGAATGGCGCTTACTTGAGCAGATGCATGGTTGTCGATGATGGCTATGCTAAAAATAAGCAGAGCGATAGCACACGAGACAAAAGCAAAGTGATTTTTTTTATACAACATTCTCTGTTGCTGCTCCTTATTGCTTAAGTATTTTCAGGGACGCCACATCAGGATAAAAGCCTGCTCTTATCGGCTGAATTCGCGTACCGGAGTATCCTGGAGTTTCATGCTCTCTGCTTCACTGGCATAAATGGAGAAACTGGCACGGGCCGGTGTGCCATCCATAAACAGATATCCGGATGCGTCTTTGTACACAGTCTGTGCAGTCAGGGTATAAAAAATCTCATTTCGACGATTTGAATCAGCATTGATATTTTCTTTCACAGGCGGATTACCTTCGTCACCCAGACGGGTGAAGAGCTGGTTGAAGTACATGCATGAATCCGGACGGCGTGCCAAAAAACGGTCGCGCGGAAGCATGCATGCCCAGGCATTCGACAGATTTGCAGGAGGTGTATTCAATTCCTCCGTATTTTGCACAATATCGGCATCGTTCCGGAGCAAATCGACGAGGAGGTTATGCGGAGGCGTGGACTCATCCCAGTTGCCTTTAGCCAGTCCGGAAGCCACCAGAGCGCCGTCGCGGTAAAACTTCCAGAAGACCCGTATGTTGTCCGGATCTACCGCAGAGAGACCGGAAGTCGGCACGATCACACGGAAGCGCACATCCGCATTAATGCGCTCTTCGCACGCCCGATCAAAAGGAGGAAGCGGCACTCGGGTCACATAACCGAAAGAATTTTTTTTCTCGAGCGTACCTGTCAATGCCAGTTCGTTCAGTTCTTTAAGACCGGATTCAGTAAACAGCTTTACATGAATATCCGTGTTAATTGCCACATTCTCAACGCCATGTACCCACAAAACATAGTCAATACCGGCAGCGGACAGATGCGCTACCGTCAGCCCTGCAGAGCTGTAATTGGCGGGCACATACTGCACGTTGCCGCTTTCATCCGCCCCGATGATATCCAGACACAGCGGTACGCCTATGTTGTTCCGAAGAATTGCCTGAAAAGCGGTTCCTCCGAGCAGGGTGGAACCCTGCAGCGGGTCACCAAGCCACTCGGATTGACCCAAAGGCGTCAGAGTGCCATTATCTTCCACACGATAGATGCGGAAGCGTGCCAGCTGGCGGCACGCCGGTGCAGCCTCAGGCATTTTCGGCCCTACAAGTTGCCACGCCGCTGAAGGCGGATCCGAACGTACCTGCATCTTGTCAGAAAACCGGGCTGCTGTTCTGTAGAGCCAATGCACAACAATATTATTCTGGCTGGCTGTGTCAGGCTGGTTGCCTGCACGGTCTGACGCCAGAAGTTTAAATGCGGTCTGCCAGTCATCGGCGTTGCTGCCCCGCTGCATCCTCACACGCCAGGCCACCGTCATATCTGCGGGAGAGACAAGCGTCTGGGTGTAGCTGTCTACAGTAGTGGCAGGAACTCCGGTGCCATTCCACCGGGCGGTACCGGGACGCCCTTCCGGGAAAACATAAGGCGTTGCCGGTGTGGCGGCGGCTGCAGAAAATCCTGAAAGGGTTACAGGAAAACTTGTTCCGCCCTGTGAGGGAGGCACATCGACAAAGCGCGCCTTTACCAGCATCTCCAGAAAGTCGTATGAAAGAGCATCGGCCGAAGAATAGGGGACGTCCTGTCTGGAGCCCGGGTTGACATAAACATGCATATCAGAGACAGCAAAAGAGGCTGCATTTTTGGGTGTAACGTCAGGATCAATCTGTCCCGGCACCCATCCTGCAGGCATCAGCCAGTTCGCATCGGGAAACACACGGTTCACGCCACAGATGGAGGGCGAGCCAGCACAGGCATTAGCCACACCGCCCGGCGTGTCAATTACCAGTGCCGGGGGAACGGTATCGATCAGCGTGGTACAGGCATCGAGCAAGCCCGGCTTCAACTCACCGTTGATGGCGACCTCAAAGGACGCCAAACCGTCGGTGCAGATTACATTACCATTGGAAGCAGCATTAAAAGGCTGGCCGAAGTGGAAAGGAAAACGGATCTCTTCCATGTCACCGACAAAAGAAGGGGCTCCTGCCGGGCTCAACTGTATATAATTGCCTTCTGCGAAAGGCCTCCCGGCATAGGTCTCTGGAACAAGAGCAACAAAGGTTATGGATGACAGATTGAGTCCGGTGATCACCAGAGTGGCGTTGGTGCTTTTTCCTGCCAGCCGTTCCACATCACAGGATGCGATCTGAGCATCCGCTATGCGAAAACGAAAAACGGCCGCTCCGTTGCCATGGCAGGCATCACTCACCCTTTTAATAATGTCATGTGCCGTGGGACAGGTGATGCTTCCTGAAAGGGATTCAACAACATAGGGGTAGGAACCCGCCTCAAAATCGCCGTTAGGAATCAGGTTCAGCGTACCAATCCACTCCGGATCAGCCATTTCCAGTGCAGGCGACAGATAAGTCAGACAAAAGTCATCCACCATCCAGAAAGCACTGGAGAAGGAGGGGTCAACGGAAACCCGCACTTTGGGAAGAAACGGCATCAATATCATATGGTCAGGGATGTAGTCAAAAACACGCACACACGCCCCGCCCACGTTGAAGGCATTCGTACCTAAGATGTAGGGTGACGGGAACCCGGTGACCTGCAGTTCGCCATTCAACGGTTCATCCCCGTAACGCAACTGGATAAATGCATTCACCGGCCCGCCGGTTTCGCCCTCGCCCTCGCCCTCGCCCTCTCCCTCTCCTTCACCTTCACCTTCGCCCTCGCCTTCGCCCTCGCCTTCGGCACCGACACCGGCATTAAAGCGAACGGAAGCCGACAGACGCGGAGCCCCAATACCGCCCAAACGAGCCGTATACCGCTGCGCTTCTCCTGCGATACCGTCGGCAGTAATTTTATAGGCACCCGGTATCGTGAGGCCGGACTGCGTGAGTTCACTCTGATAAACGGCTTTTTTCAGGGTATCAGCCTGGTCGGGACCCCCAGTTAATTCTGTCCCTGCCAGCTGCACTGCTCCTATAAGAATAGTCGTCGGCTTTCTGTCGGGCACATCTGTACGGGTATAGCTTTTAATTTCGATCGCTCCGGCAATCGGCTCACCAACAGAAACATTGACAGGCAGAAGGTGCCATCCTTCATCAGTCCAAATGTTCGGCCAGCCATCTGCAGGAAGTGTCAGCACGGGCAATTTATTAAAGAAGATTTCCAGTTTTTCCCCATTTGCCTTCTGGTTGCGGTGCAGCACCTTCAGCCAGATATTGACTTTCATCTGCGGAGAACTCAGGTCTGACACACCATAAGGCAGGGCGAGCGTCTCCACCAAAAGAGACGGCAGCTCCTGCAGGGTAATCGGCGTTTGAACCGTCAGATCCATCAGGGTGCATGGATCGGACTGCCCCAGTGCTCCTAACGGCAGAAACAGCATGCCGATCAGCAGTGCCACAGAAATTCGGTACATAACTTTCTCCTCTTAGTGCTTTCCCGGAGTACTTTTCACCGGTTTTTTCTCAAAACCGTGCCGGCTGTGTGCTTTTCTCTGCACACTTGGAGTATTATTACATAAACTATACCTTAGAAGTGATTTTTTGTCAATTTTTTAATGCATTTTCAGCAGTAAAAACAGGCCGCTTTCCCTTGCATGGCAGTCCGGGTGCCGATCCCGTGTAAACTGGCACACCCGGAAAGTAACAGAATGCTTTTATGCAAGGGAAAAGAGGCTTGCCCTGTATACTTTTATCAGTATTCAGGCGTTTTTCTTCTGTGCGGTTCTCAATCGGTCAAAAAGCCATACATTTTGAAAAGGATACCCCAATGAAACACCTGAGACTGGTCAGCCGCCCCCCCGCCACAGCACAAATGGACGCAGGGCAGCTCATCACCATGCTTGCCAAAATCCTGCAGGCCGTGGGCGCCATGATGGTCACCAAGGAAGAAAACACCCAGGGCCCCTACGACTGGTAACGCCTTTTTCCGGCTTTTTTCTGCTCTATCTCGCCTCGTTTTCGGGCGTAGTCTGCAAATAAAATTGCAGTGCCATCCCTGAAAATGCTATTATCCTGCTACTTAATTTCACAGGGGCGCCATTTTTCCAACACACTCTGGAAGAAAACTCACTCGGGTGTCCGGTATGGATCCGGATGCACGTGGCGCTCCGAGGCACAACCCGACTGGAGATTTTTTTATGGCACTCGTAACAATGCGAGAACTGCTGGAAGCAGGGATTCATTTCGGACATCAGACCCGCCGCTGGAATCCCAAAATGAAACGTTACATCTACGGTGAACGTAACGGCATTTACATTATCGACCTGAAGCACACCCTGCGTCAGCTCTATCTGACCTACGCGCTGGTACGTGATATTGTTACCAAAGGCGGGCACGTGCTTTTTGTCGGCACCAAACGTCAGGCACAGGATGCCATCGCCCGCGAATCTGAACGCTGTGGCATGTACTTCGTCAACACCCGCTGGCTCGGCGGCACACTCACGAACTACCAGACCGTGCGCCAGAGTATCGCCAGACTGAACGGCCTGCAGGAAATGGAGCGGGACGGCACGATTGACAAATTCAATAAAAAAGAAGCGGCTGTGATGCGCAAAGAGCGCATGAAACTCGAAAAGAACCTGCAGGGTATTCAGACCATGCCCGGTCTGCCCCAGGTTGTTTTCGTTATCGATGCTGACCGTGAAAGCATCGCTATTAAAGAAGCACGCCGCCTGGGTATCCCCTGCATTTCCATCATTGATACCAACTGCGATCCGGACGATGTCGATCTGCCTATCCCCGGAAATGATGATGCCATCCGCGCTATCGATCTCTATACGAAGTTGGTTGCCGATGCAGTAATTGAAGGCAAGATGCGCCGCGAAAAACTGGAAGAGGAAGAAGCAGCTGCAGCGCTTGCCAGCAACGAAGGCAGTGACCTGGCAGAGGAAGAAAGTCAGGAAAAGGACGCGGACGTGAGCCCTGACGATGCCTACGACGCCCAGTACGACATCGATGCGGAAGAGGAAGAGGCGTAATCACACCTCGGCTTTTGGTCACTGTCACTGATCCAACAAAAAAATATAAAGGAGATAAAATCCCATGACAATCTCAGCAGCAACTGTGAAAGAACTCAGAGACGCAACCGGTGCCGGTATGATGGACTGCAAACGTGCGCTGGAAGAAAAGAACGGCAATTTTGAAGAAGCCATCAAATACCTGCGTGAGAAAGGAATGGCAAAGGCCGCCAAACGGGCAAGTAAAGTCGCCGCCGAAGGTGCCGTCGCTTCTTACATTCATATGGGCGGTAAAATCGGCGTGCTTGTTGAAGTCAACAGTGAAACCGATTTTGTGGCACGGGGCGATGCTTTTCAGGCTTTTGTCCGCGATATCTGCCTGCAGATCTGCTCCGCTTCACCGACCTATATCAGCCCGGATGAGATTCCAGCCGCCGCCCTTGCCGCGGAAAAAGAGGTTTATGTGAATCAGGCGCTTGCTACCGGAAAACCGGAAGCCATGTGCGAAAAAATTGCCGAAGGCAAGTTGAAAAAGTGGTACAGTGAAGTGTGCCTTCTGGAACAGCCTTTCGTAAAAGATGACAAAAAGAGCATCAAAGATCTGATCGCCGATCTGACTTCCAAATGCGGAGAAAAAATCGTGATCCGTCGCTTCGTCCGCTTCCAACTGGGCGAAGGCATCGAAAAAGAAAAGGTTGACCTTGCTGCTGAAGTGGCTGCCGAACTTGCAAAAGTCGAAAAATAACCACAGGGTTCTCCCTCAATGGCATCACCGCTATTTAAACGAATCATGCTGAAGCTGAGCGGTCAGGCACTTGAAGGTCCTGACCGCAGCGGCGGCATTGATTTCTCCACGGTAGGCAGGTTCTGTGATGAGGTGGCGGAAGTTGCCCGTTTGGGCGTTGAGATCGGACTGGTCGTCGGCGGCGGTAATATTTTCCGGGGTGCTCAGACAGAGCGCTCAGGTCTCGACCGCCCCACAGGCGACTATATGGGTATGCTCGCCACCGTCATCAACTCTCTTGCCCTGCAGGGGTCACTGGAAGAGCGGGGCATTCTTACCCGTGTGATGAGTGCCATTGAAATGCCGCCCATCGCCGAGCGGTATATTCGCCGCCGTGCGATCCGGCATCTTGAGAAAGGACGCGTGGTTATTTTCGCTGCCGGAACAGGCAACCCCTTTTTCACCACGGACACAGCTGCCGCATTACGCGCCAACGAAATCGGTGCCGAAGTGCTGATGAAAGCGACCCGTGTCGACGGCATATATTCCACCGATCCCGAAAAAGATTCCGGCGCTGTAAAATATGATAGGCTGTCTTTTGACGATGTGCTGTCACAACAGTTAAAAGTCATGGATGCAACCGCAATTTCGTTGTGCCGGGAAAACAATCTTCCGGTGCTTGTCTTCAATCTTACGCAGTCAGGAAATCTTTTGAAAGCAGTGCTCGGCGACACCGTCGGCACGCTGGTGAAAGGAGAGTAACCATGCCTCATACGCAAGCCATGAAAGATACGAAAGACCGGATGAAAAAAAGTGTTGAATCCTTCAGGCAGGAGCTGGGAAGTATTCGCACAGGCCGGGCAAATGCCGCCATTCTTGACAATCTCGATTTTGAAGTATACGGCTCCAAAATGAAACTCAATCAACTGGGTACGGTAACCGTGCCCGATGCGCACACCATTGCCGTTGATTTATGGGATAAAACCCAGATCCCGCTGATTGAAAAAACACTGCGCGCCTCTGCGTTGAATATCAATCCCACCAACGACGGCCGTTTAATTCGCATACCCATTCCACCGCTTACCGAAGAGCGACGCCGGGATCTGGTGAAACTTGCCAGCCAGTATGCAGAAGAGGCAAAAGTTGCTGTCCGCAATATCCGGCGCCAGGCAAACGACATAATCAAGCAGTTCCAGAAAGACGGCGTTGTGCCTGAAGACAACGCCCATCGCCTTTCGGACGACGTTCAAAAATGGACAGATGAGCATATCCGCGAAATTGATGATGTGCTGAAAGCCAAAGAAGCGGACATTATGGAAGTGTGACATCGGCGGAGAGGCACCGCCGTGCATCAGCCTGTTTTTTGTAGCGGCAAGCCGTCCAGGGTTGTCGCTTTTTTTTATCAGTGCAAGGGCATCATGCCATTGTGGCACCGGAAGTAAATCGACATGGATACGGCACAACAGATCGCTGCGCTCCTGGATAAAGAAAAAATTCCCGGTCACGTTGCCATTATCATGGACGGCAACGGACGCTGGGCGGAAGGCAGGGGCAAGTCCCGCCTCGAAGGGCACGAAGCAGGGGCAAGAAACGTAAAGGTCATCACCGAGGCCTGTCAGGAACTCGGTGTGCGTGTCCTGACGCTTTATGCATTCAGCACAGAAAACTGGCGCCGCTCGAAGCAGGAGATCGATTCTCTGTTTCAGCTAATGGGCCGCTATCTGAAGCAGTATTCCGGGCAGCTTCACAAAACAAACGTCCGCCTGCTGCACATGGGCGAAAACGACGGACTGCCCGCTAAAACAGTGAACGATATTCAAAAAGGACTGGATCTTACCCGAAACAATTACGGCATGGATGTCTGTGTAGGATTTAATTACGGCGGACGACGCGAAATAGTGCGTGCTGCCCGGCGGCTTGCTGAAAAAGTGCGGCAAGGCGAACTTTCTCCGGAGGAAATCACCGAAGACCTTTTTGCCGAGCACCTGTATCTGCCTATGCATAATGAAGTGGATCTGCTGATCCGCACAAGCGGAGAGTACCGCATCAGCAATTTCATGCTCTGGCAGATCTCCTATTCAGAAATTGTAGTTACGCCCACGTTCTGGCCCGATTTTTCAAAAGAGGAATTTTTTAAGGCCATACAGGAATATCAGACACGACTGCGCCGGTTCGGAGGAAGACCTTGAGCATTGTCCCTAAAAACAATCTGGCTTTACGCCTCTTTACAGCATTGCCGCTGATTCCCCTTCTGCTGGCGGTCATGCTGATTCCTGCTCTGAGCCCGGTCTTTGCGCTGATCGTTGTATTTCTCTCTTTCATGGGCGCCCGGGAACTGAAAGAACTCATTGCAGCCCGGCAGCCTGAAATAACGCCGTTGCGCATATTGCTGCTGGCGCCGCTTCTGCCGCTGATTCTTTTCGCAGAAAAAGCGCCGGGGCCGATCTTCTTTACTGCGCTCCATGTACTTCTGTTCTTTCTGGTTGTCGAATATCTGCTGCAGAAAGAAGCACCCCTCGAGCGGCTTGCATATGCCATTGCGGGGCTTTTCTATATTGGAGGCCTCCCCTGTTTTTTTATCGAACTGCATCGCATTCCGCAAAGCGGACCGGGACTGATTACTTTCCTGCTCGTTGCGATCGGGCTCTCCGACACTTTTGCCTTTGCTTTCGGGAAAATGCTGGGAAAACACAAACTCTGCCCTGCCATAAGCCCCAACAAAACTGTTGAAGGCAGCATCGCAGGACTTGCGGGCGGCGCACTTGTCGGACTTATGGCATATGCCATACAACAGATCTGGCATCTTGAAGGCCTGCCCGGCTGGTCGCCCCTGCTCTATCTTTCTGCCGGGATTTGTCTGTCCTCCGTCGGACAGATCGGTGATTTGGCGGAATCTGCCCTGAAACGGAGTGCCGGCGTAAAGGACTCGGGCCGGCTCTTTCCCGGACATGGCGGTGCTCTGGATCGCTGCGATGCGTTTCTTTTCGGTGGACCCGCCCTCTACTGCCTGCTGCTCATAGTGGGCAATTAACTGTTTTTTAAGGAATTTCCTTTTATGTACGAAGCAGAACTTGAAATTATGACAGACCATGCCAAGCGCCTGTCGGAACTGACCCGCTGCCTCAATGCGGCAGATGTTCGCGCAGCCATTGCTGCGATTGAAGAGAAAATGGCAGCCCCGGACTTCTGGAATGATCAGGAAGAAGCGCAAAAGCAAGTCAAGCGTCTGAAGGCATTAAAAACCATTATCAATGCGCCCGATGAACTGCAACGGGAAATTGAAGATGCGCAGGTGCTGATCAGTCTGGCGGAAGAAGAAGAAGATGCGTCCATGCGTCCTGAGATTCTCGGACAGATCGAAACGCTGCAACAGAAACTGGATCGTCTGGAACTGAACAGTCTTTTCACGGATCCCCGCGATGATAATGCCGCTATCGTGAGTATACATCCCGGCGCCGGCGGCACAGAGTCCTGCGACTGGGCCGATATGCTCTATCGCATGATTACCCGTTTCTGCGAACAGCGTGATCTGGAAGTGGAGGTGCTCGACCATCAGCCCGGAGACGAAGCCGGATTGAAAAGTGCCACCATTAAAGTGACGGGTCCTTATGCCTACGGGCTGCTTAAATCCGAGGAAGGTGTGCATCGGCTGGTGCGCATCTCCCCCTTTGATGCCAATGCACGGCGGCACACTTCCTTTTCTGCCGTGGAAGTTCTGGCTGAGGTGGACGATACCATTGAAATAGAAATCCGGGAAGAAGACATCAAGATGGATGTGTACCGTTCTTCCGGCGCAGGCGGACAAAAAGTCAACAAGACCAGCAGCGCCGTCCGGCTGACACATATTCCTTCAGGCATTATTGTTGCCTGCCAGATTGAACGCTCCCAGCACCGGAACCGTGCCACGGCTCTGGGCATGCTGAAAGCGAAACTGTATGATATGGAATTAAAAAAGCAGGAAGCGGAACTGAACGCCCAGAGAGAGACACAGCAGGATGTCGCCTGGGGAAGCCAGATTCGCAGTTATGTCCTGCATCCCTACCAGATGATTAAAGACCACCGAACGTCCATGGAAACAGGAAATACCACCCGTGTGCTGGACGGTGATCTTGACCCCTTTATTGCGGCTTATCTGAAATGGAATCTTGAGCGTAAAAGCAAAAACAAAACAGTGTAAGAGCGCAATCATTACCCATAGCCCCTGCAGCCAATCAACTCAAATGGAACAGAACAAAATGACAGAACAAGATCTGCACACTGGTGACAATCCGGAATCTGCCGAAAAAGGAGGCGAACAGGAACTGCGGCGCCATCGTCTGGCAAAACTTGACCGTATCCGACAACGGGGCGATGAACCCTATAAATATGTTTTTGACCGAACGCATTCCATCGGTGACGCACGAAATCTGCTCGAATCAATGGAAAAAGAAGCGGATGAAAATGAACCGCCTGCTTTCCCTGCGCGGCTTGCCGGGCGTATTGTTGCGCGCCGGGTTCAGGGCAAGAGTACTTTTATGGACATCCGCGATGAAAGCGGACGGATTCAGGTTTTTCTCGGAGAAAAACAGGTAGGCGAAGTCGCATACGAAGAAACCAAGGATCTTGATATTGGTGACTTCATTGGCGTCTCCGGCTCTGTGAAGAAAACCCGCCGCGGTGAAATCACACTCTTTGCCGAAGTCTATGAAATTCTGGCGAAATCACTGAGACCCTCCGCCGAAAAATATCACGGCCTTGCGGATGTGGAAATCCGCTACCGCCATCGTTTTCTGGATCTCGTCGCCAACCCCGAAGTGATGACCGTTTTCCGCAAGCGTATTGAAATGATCGAAGTAATGCGATCCTGGCTGCGCAGCCACGGTTTTCTGGAAGTGGAAACGCCTATGCTCCATCCTATCCCCGGCGGAGCCACGGCACGGCCTTTTATTACGCATCACAATACATATGACTCCCAGTTTTATCTCCGGGTCGCTCCGGAACTCTACCTGAAGAAACTTCTCGTCGGCGGCTTTGAAAAGGTCTTCGAAATCAACCGCTGCTTCCGTAACGAAGGCGTGGACGGGCGACACAATCCTGAATTTACCACCATGGAAATGTACGAAGCTTATCAGGACTATATGGGACTCATGGACGAAACGGAAGACATGCTGACTCATATGATGGAAGCCATTGTGGGCAGCCGGAGCTTTGTCTATCAGGGGCAGGAAATCGAGATCGGACGTCCCTGGAAAAGACTTACGCTTTTTGATGCGATCCGTCAGTATGCGGGCATTGATCTGGAAAGTACAAAAGACCGGGACACCGCCGCCAGGCTTGCAAAAAGCATTGGTGTCGAAATTACCCCGGATATGGGCTACGGTAAAATTGTAGATGAAGTGATGTCCGAAAAAGTTCAGCCCAATCTGGTACAACCTACTTTTCTCTACGATTATCCCTGGGAGCTCTCACCGCTTGCAAAAAGGAAACGGGGCAATCATGAGCTGACAGAACGCTTCCAGCCTTTTATCGCCTGTCTGGAAGTGGGCAATGCCTTTTCCGAACTGAACGATCCTATTGATCAACGGCAGCGCTTCGAGGCACAGGTTGCTCTGCGGGAAGCCGGAGACGATGAAGCGCAGTATCTGGATGAAGATTTTCTGACTGCACTGGAAGTGGGCATGCCCCCTGCCGCCGGACTGGGAATAGGGATAGACCGCATGGCGATGATCGTGACCAATTCGCCGTCCATACGCGATGTGATTCTTTTCCCTCAGCTTCGCCCGGGTGTATAACCCTTCAACAGACCGAGGAGTTTCCGCAATGTCCCATACCGTTAATCGACGCAATTTCATGCTTGCCGCAGGCACCGGGCTGAGCGCATTAGGTTCCCTGCACACAAGTGCTGCTGCGACCACACCTTCTGCCTCCGCAACGTCTCCCATGAAACTGGGCATGGTTACCTATAATATGGGCAAGGATATGAGTTGTGAAGAACTCATTTCACTTTGTAAAAAAACAGGCATCGCCGGAGTGGAACTTCGCACGACCCATGCCCACGGCGTTGAAATTTCCCTCAATACCGGGGAGCGCGCCCGGACCAAATCGCTCTTCCGGGATTCGGGCATTGAAATTGCCGGTATAGGAACCGCCTGCGAATATCATTCCAGCGATCCTCGTGAAGTGGAAGCGCAGATCAAGGAATCCATTGCCTTTGCGCAGCTGGCGGCAGATGTGGGTGCCCCGGCGATCAAAGTGCGGCCCAACGGTATACCGAAAGGCGAGGAGGTGGAGACGGTGCTGGAACGCATCGGAAAAGCCTGGGGGAACGTGGCACAGGCAGCCGCTGATTTCGGTATAGAAGTGCGCATGGAAGTGCATGGCACGGAAGCGACACGGAATCTTGGAAATATCCGCAAGATGCTGGACTATGCCGCTCAACCAAATGCGACTGTCTGCTGGAATTCCAACAGCGACGAAGAAGACAGCACTGGAAGCATCAGATCCAATTTTGATCTGGTTAAACATGCGATCGGGCAGGTGCACATTACCGACATCGGCGTGTACCAGTATCCCTGGCAGGAGCTCTTTACGTTGCTGAAAGATTCCGGATTTTCCGGCTATTGTCTGGCGGAAATTCAGTATAATGAGCAGCCGGAGCGCTTCATGCGCTATTACAAAACGCTCTTTGATCTGTATACCGGACAGTACCGCTATCCCAATCCGGACGTATACGACAGTAAATAAGTTTTTTTGAGTACGTTTTTTCAACAGAGACGCTTTGATACAGTTTCCCTGTCGGCGGGCTCCGCGTGTTAAGCCGGCAGATTCAAAGCAAGTTATACTGGATGGCATTCATTGTTAACGTCGCTGTTATTCATGTGAAGTAAAAGGGTTTCCCATGACAAGTTCTTCTGCACAATTCAAGCGCACACTGGTGACCAGCGCGCTCCCCTATGCCAACGGCTACATTCATCTGGGGCATATTGCAGGCGCCTACCTTCCTGCCGACATCTATGTACGCTTCAAAAGACTTTGCGGCGAACGGGTCCTTTATATTGGCGGATCCGATGAACACGGCGTGCCCATTACTTTGAGCGCCCTGAAAGAAAATATCTCCGCAAAGGAAGTGATTGACCGCTACCATTCAGCAAACAAGGACGCCTTTGCCCGCCTCGGTATATCCTATGATATTTATGGGCGCACCTCCTGGCCGCTGCACGTGGATACCACGCAGCAGTTTTTTGTGCGCCTGGCTGAAACAGGGCACATCCATACCGAAACTGTACAGCTGTGGTATTCCCCGAAACTGGCGCGTTTCCTTCCCGACCGTTATGTAAAAGGAGAGTGTCCGCGCTGCGGTTATACCGATGCAAACGGCGATGAATGCGAGCAGTGCGGCGCCCAGTATACGGCGGAAGAACTGCTGTCACCCCGCGCCAATGTGCCCGGTGACGATTCCACGCCGGTGCTCAGAGATTCAAAACACTGGTTTCTTGATCTTCCTGATTTTACAGATCAATTGAAAGCGTGGCTCGACAGCCACCCGGAATGGCGTTCCAATGTGCGCGGTATCGCTTACGGCTGGGTTCAGGATCTCCGTGCCCGCTGCATTACCCGCGATACCGACTGGGGCATCCCCATTCCGGTGGACGATGCGGACGCAGCCGACAAGCGAATCTATGTTTGGTTTGATGCGCCGATCGGCTATGTGACGAACACGCGCCAGTGGGGACTTGATCAGGGACTGGGTGATGACGCCTGGAAATGCTGGTGGAAAGACCGGGGCACCCGGATGATCCATTTCATCGGCAAGGACAATGTTCCCTTCCACGCTGTTATTTTTCCTGCCATGCTTATGGGACAGGAAGGATATATAACCGCAGATCAGGTCGTAGGCAATGAATATCTCAATATTTACAACCGGCGCACCGGCAAATCTGAAAAGGGATCAAAATCAAAAGGGAATATGATCAGCGTGCGGTGGGCACTGGATCATCTTTCTGCTGATGCCTTACGGTATTATCTCTGCGCTATCGCTCCGGAATCCAAAGACTCAGACTTCGACTGGGACGAATTCATGGCACGTTATAATGGCGAGCTGTGCGACGTCGTCGGCAATTTTGTTCATCGGGCGCTTACCATGGCTGTCAAGAATTTTGAACAGGCTGTACCTCCGCAGGGCACTTTGGATGATGAAGACCTTGCCATGCTGGATGCCATCATTCAGCAGCGCGATGCCGTGGCGGAAGCACTGGAAAATTTCCGCTTCAGGCAGGCAATGGAACGCTTTATTGATCTTGGCAGAAAAGCCAATGTCTATTTTGACCAGAAACAGCCCTGGGTCACCAGAAAAAGCGACATGGCACGCACAGCTTCCACGCTTTATGTCTGCTGTCAGGTCGTACACGGACTCTGCCACCTGATGGCGCCGTTCATGCCTGAAGGCGCCGGAAAACTTGCCGGAATTCTTAATATCGAACTGCCTTCGGGAGGACCGGACGGCGGAGAAAATATCTGGAACAGGGCGGGTACAGTACTGGCGGAAGGCAGTCCGCTGCAAAGTCCTTCCGTGCTTTTCCCGAAACTGGATCCGGACATGATTGCGGAACTGGCAGAGTTGCACGAACAAGGCAGGGCGCAATAGCTGAAAAAAAATCTCTTCGCCGGGCGGACAAGACCTTACTTTTCCTCAACAATGGCACGTACAATCTCGCAGCCGTCATAGACCCCCTCTATGCGGCTGCCGGGCGGAACAACCAGATATTCCTCTTCCGGCCAGTTTCCGGATAAAAGCCCCTGAATCAGGCGGATGTCCCCCTGAATCGTGCGAAGCGCCTTGCCTGTCCCTTCCACATGGCGCCGGATCTTTTCAGCAATTTCCGGCACATGCGTCTCCGGCATATGCAAAAAAGGTATGTCTGCGTAGTCCGGGCATTTTGTAAGTGTGTCCAGGAGATACTGCGCATTCTCTTCTCCGTATCGCTCAATCACCTCGGCAACGGAAATGCCGTCAGGAAAAAAGAAGCGCATATCCATATCTGAAAGCACGGATTTCCCCCGCTCCGAATAGCCTACAGATGCCCACATCTGACTGGGATTTGCTCCGAAATGCTTCTGATATGCCTCTTGGGAACCCAGGAAAAGCGTGGTGCAGTCATGGGCACGAGGGATAACCAGCGGACAGCCGGCAGGCGCTTTCAAGCCACGGACAGCGTTGCCACACAGTCCATAGACCAGCAGCACCGCATCATAGACAACCTCTTCCGGGGCGGGGGCGAAGACCCGTTCCTGCAGCCGCTGCTGAAGACGGGCAGGCACGTTATGTTCCCCTTTCGTTGTGAATTCCAAGTCCACGGTATGCGGGGAACGGGCAACACACCAGCAAACTTCCCGGGTCAGCACTTCACAGGCAATCACTTTAAAATGCACGCGTCAGTCTCCCTGATACGCAGTTTGAAGCGGCACCATGCCTGCTTACATGGGTCAGTATACTGATATTGCATTCTTTTTTCCTTTTTTTCTTGATTACTGAAATATTTTTCAGTATACTGAAACTATGACAATGCCTCTGGAAGTACATAGCGCTTATTCCATGATGGAAGGGACTGCACGGCCGCGGCAGCTGGTTGCACGGGCTGTGGAGTATGGCATGCGTTCATTGGTTCTGACCGATACGGACGGGCTTTACGGTTTCCTGCCCTTTTATACAGCTGCCCGGGATGCAGGCATCAACGCCATTGCCGGGGCCCGACTGGGACGCTGTCTTATTCTGGCGCGCAATCGCCAGGGATACAGCCGCCTTTGCGAAATTATCAGTGCTGTTCACCTCGGTAAGGCGGATAAATACAATCTGGGCGACTGGACCTTTTCTTTCGGAGATGAAGATCTTTTTCTGATCAGCGATGAAATGGAACTTCTGGAAAAACTGGCAAAGAAAGGGCTTCGTCCGCTGGCGGGCATCCGGCATTACGGCACCCGGGCATCCCGATGCGCCGCGGAAAAACTGATCGGGCAGGCAAAGGAAAAGAAGATTTCTTCCGTCGCCACTTTCCCGGTTTATTTTCTGGATCCCGGAGATTATGATGCACATCGGATCATCAGCGCCATCCGGGAAAATGCAGCGCTTGCCTCTTTGCCTCCTCATGCCACTGCTCCGGCAGGAGCCTGGTTCCGCTCTCCTGAGCAGATAGAACGTCTTTACGGACTCTGGCCTGAAACACTGCATATGCTTGCCCGAGTGGAAGAGGAATGTTCACTGGATCTTTCTCTGGGCAAACCGCTCTTCCCGACATTTCCGCTTCCTGAGGGAGAAAGTGCTTTTTCTCTTCTGTGGAAAATGGTTTTTGAAGGTCTGAACCGCCGCTACCGCCCCCTGACTCCTGCGCTGCTTGACCGGGCCCATTATGAACTGGGCGTCATTCATGATCAGGGCTTCGCTCCTTATTTCCTGATTGTTGCAGATCTGGTCCGCTTTGCCAGCGAAAACGGAATTCCCGCCACTGGCAGAGGTTCGGCTGCCAATAGCCTGGTCGCCCATGCGCTGGGCATTACCCGGGTAGACCCGCTTCGCTACAATCTTTATTTTGAGCGTTTCCTGAACAGATCCCGCAAAGACTGTCCCGACATTGATCTGGATCTTTGCTGGCGCGGCAGAGATCAGGTGCTGGATTATGTCTACAAACGCTACGGCAGCGATCATGTCGCCATGATCTGCACAGTCAATACCTTTCAGGCACGCTCCACTGTAAGAGAAACGGCACGTGTCATGGGCTATAAGGAAGAAGAGATTTCCGCACTTACCCGCACTCTTCCTCATTATGGTGCTGAAAATCTCTCTCTGATCATCAGCGCCCTTCCGGAATGCCGTCATCTGCGCCCGGAGGAAGAGCCCCTGAAAAGCATCCTGAAGATCAGCGAAAAAATAGCGGGACTTCCCCGCCACATCTCCATCCATGCAGGAGGCATGGTGGTAACCCCGGAACCGCTGACTCATTATCTGCCTCTGGAGCAGGCGCCGAAAGGCATGGTGATCACGCAGTATGACAAGGATGCTGTTGAACAGATGGGGCTGATTAAAATGGATCTTCTGGGGCACCGCGCTCTCAGCGCGATCCGGGACACGGTGCAGGATATACGGGCACATCGGGATCCGGACTTTGACATTGAAAAAATCCCCCATACAGACCCGGCAACAGCCTGCTTTCTCCGTACCGGGGATACCGTCGGATGTTTTCAGATAGAATCGCCTGCCATGCGCGGGCTGCTGCGCAAGTTAAATGCTCAGGACTGCAATGCGCTGATTCAGGGCATTGCACTGGTACGCCCGGGCGCATCAGGAAGCGGAATGAAACAGCATTTTATCGACCGAAGGCTGAATCGGGAAAAAGTGTCCTGCCCTCATCCCTTTATGGAAGAGGCACTCCGGGACACTCATGGCGTTATGATCTATCAGGAAGATGTTCTGAAAGTCGCGCACGCTGTCGCCGGCATGTCATTGGAAGAAGCTGACGGACTCCGGCGTGCCATGAGCAAAAAAAGAAGTCCCCGGGAAATGGGAAAGTCGATGAAGCGTTTTCTGGAAGGGGCGGCACAACGGGGCGTTGTGGAAGAAGAAGCCTCCGCTGTCTGGGAGCTGATCGCCAATTTTGCTTCATATGCCTACTGCAAAGCCCACGCTGCCACTTATGGGGAGCTGGCGTATCAGTGTGCCTACTTAAAAACACATTACCCGGCGGAATACTTCAGCGCCGTTCTTGCCAATGGCGGTGGCTTCTATCCTGCGCCCGTTTATATTGATGAAGCACGGCGGCAGGGCGTGAAACTGCTTCCTCCCGATGTAAACAGGAGCGGTTTTTCCTATCAACGGGAAGGCGACAGCATCCGGATCGGCCTGATTCAAATAGCCCAGGTTACTGAAAAAACCGCCCGGACGACGGCACAGGAAAGAGAGGAGAACGGTACTTTCACAACTATTGACGACTTCATACGCCGTGTCAGACCGGGCCGCGGAGAAGCGGATCTTTTATGCAATGCCGGAGCGTTGGATAGTCTGGTTTCCCGGGAAACGAATCAGCCCCTCCCCCGCCCTGTACAAATATGGAGCCTGCAGCAGAGAAGCCTTTGCGATGACGCCGCCCTTTTTTCAGAACCGATTCCCTTCTTCTCCCAAATGCCGGATCACACCCAGCGGATACAGACCGATAAGGAGCGGAACAGCCTCGGGTTTCCTCTCCGTACACCTCTTCTGCGATATCATGCCGCTGTCTGCTGGACACGAAATCCCGTTGCAAGCAGCTGTCTTGCCGCCTACGAAGGCAAAACGGTGTGTGTGCTGGGAACCATTATCGCTGTGAGGCGCCTTTCCCTTCATGATGGAAAAGGGTGCATGAAATTTCTGAGTCTTGAAGACGGCTGGGGCGTTTTTGAAGCCGTTCTTTTTTCAGAGTCCTATCAACGGCTGGGACATCTTGCCATTCCGGGAAATGTATGCCTCTGCACAGGAACAGTACAACGGGAGCAGGACAATATTACGCTGCTTGTTTCGCATATGGAAAAAACGGCTTTGGATTCAGCCCCGGAAATTCTTTATACTGAAGTGACAGAGAAGACGTCCTGATGCTTTGCCCCTTTCCGGATTCCCTGCGGAGGGGTTATACAGGAACACAATCATAGCCCGGCAGTTTATTCACTGCCGCCGAACCCTGGAAAGAACTGAAATGATGCGCTTTTTTAATATCGCTCTTGCTGCCTCCCTTCTTCTCATTGTGCTTGCTTTCCACAGCTACGCTGAGGACACGCAAACGTATGCCGAGCGCCTGGGCTTTCCCAAAGGTGCCAAAGTGGTGATTTTTCATAATGACGATGCCGGTCTCTGCCATGAAGCCAACCTGGCTTCCATTCGCGGTCGTGAAGAGGGCATGATCACTTCCTGGAGCCTTATGATGCCCTGCCCCTGGGTAACCGAGATAAGGGACTATCTCAAAAAGAATCCTGATACCTGCTGCGGTATTCATCTGACCCTTACCAGCGAGTGGGATCACTACCGGTGGCGCCCCGTTTCCTGCACTGATACCTACCCCGGGCTTGCTGATGAAGACGGATACCTCTGGGACAATGTGCGGCTGGTCACTGAGCATGCGACTCCCGATGAGTTTGAAGCGGAAGTACGCGCCCAGATCGCACTGGCGGAAAAAATGGGGATACAGATATCACATCTGGACACGCACATGGGCACTGTTTTTGCCACAGAAGAATATTTCCAGCGCTATGTGGCGGTAGGTATCGACAAACAAATCCCCATACTCCTCCCCGCCGGGCATATGACACTGCTCCGGGAAGAAGAGCCCAAGTTTAACGATCAGGCGGAAAAAGTCCGGGCGCTCGGCAGCCTGCTCTGGAACTCAGGGCTGGCAGTTATTGACGATGCCCACACAAATGCATACGACTGGAAGAAAACGGACAAGCGCGAAGAGTTCACGCAGCTCATTAAGTCGCTTCATCCCGGCATCACCCATGTCATCATTCATGCCACGGTACCGTCTGAAAATTTCGATGCTATTTCCGGATCCGGCATCACCCGTGCCGGAGATTTCAATGCAATGCTTGACCCCGCACTGAAAGCATTGATTAAAGAGGAAGGCATCATTCTGAGTTCCTGGAAGGAGCTGCAGGAACGGCGCAACGCTCTCAAATAGAACTCAATCCTCCATCAGCACCCGGATATGAGCGGCAGCGCTTGCGCCCAGGGCACCAAGATGGTAGCCGCCTTCCAGAAAGGAAATAATGCGCCCTCCTGCGATGGGGCGCAACAGTCGGGTTATTTGTGCAAAATGCTCCGTCTCCAGCAGCTGATTGCCCAAAGGATCCAGCCGGTGCGCATCAAAGCCTGCTGAAAGCAGCAGGAAATCCGGACCGAAGGCCTGCAGCCGGGGAAGAATGGCCTCTTCCAGTGTACTGATCCATCTTTCCGGAGCGCTGCCCGGTGGCATCTGGTAGTTCAGATTGCTGTCGTTTTTCCCGCGTTCATAAGGGAAGCCTGTCCCGGGGAAATGGGGATATTCATGCATGCTGACAAACAGAACTGTGTCATCGTCATAAAAAGCATGTTGCGTGCCATTACCGTGATGCACGTCAAAATCGAGAATGGCGACCCGTTCCGCTGCACCTGAAGCACGGAGCCAGTGTGCCGTAATGGCAATATTATTGAAAAGGCAGAACCCCATCACGCCTTCTGCTTCGGCGTGGTGCCCCGGAGGCCGCATGGCAATAAAGGCATTGTCGATTTCACCTTTCAGCAATACTTTTGCCGCTGAAATTCCGGCACCTGCCGACAGCAATGCCGCTTCCCAGGAAGCAGGCATCATCACTGTATCCGCATCAGGGCTCGGCTCGCCGTCAAGACAGCAGGCGCGCACCATATCCACATGGGCTTTTGTATGGTTGCGGAGAATGTCTTCTTCAGCCGCCGCCTCCGGGCGCATGATGATCGGCGTCAGCTGCTGTTTTTCCAGTTCCTGCAAAATGGCCGGCAGACGCAGAGGCGACTCAGGATGGAACTCACCTGTATTATGTGCCACTGCTTCCTCACAGTAGAACAGGGCGGTCTTTGCCATAAGATTGTCCTTTCGAATCAGGATCAGTAAGAGGCCACAACCGTTCCTGAGCGGATCACGGCCTGGCATGCCAGCCGCTGATTCTCCGCCAGTCCCATATTTTCTTCTTCCGGAGTCATCGCTTCCAGATTTTCCATACCCGATTCTATAACGATCACGCAGCTGCCGCAGAGGCCTGCACGGCAGCCGAAGGTCACACCTGCCTCTTCGCAGGCATCAATAATAGGGGATCCGTCGGCAACTTCCATTGCGACACCGTCAATTACAATACACGCCATTGTTTATCCCTTTCCTGTGGAATTATTTATTTGCACAACAATCCAAAAGGCTGGAGAACACATTTTTGTCTGCCAGCTCCAGCATGAAGATTTGCACATAGTCACTGCCGTTATAGGCTTTTACCCTGTTCCCGGAAGTATCAAAGGTGGCTGTTGGCCGATTATACGCTATTTTTCTGCCGTCCGGCGAAAATACGGGCGCGTGCCTGTTCACTCCGTCTCCGTACTCTGTCAGAAAAACTGATTTACCGAACTGTTCTCCCGGCACTACAGAAGTCAGCACGAGGCCGTCGTCCGATATGCAAAGAATCGCTTTACCGTCCGGCGTCCAACGTAATCCGTCTTTTGTTCCTTTTTTCAGCGAAGTCACCTGTACAGGCCGCAGCGCAGGATCCTCCGCCTGATCGCTGCCGTGGGCATCAATCATAAACACCTGATTCACGCCGGACTTATCCGGGGCATAATAGGCAATATGCTTTCCGTCCGGCGCTCCTCTCACAATACCCAGGGCAGTTGTGGAAGTCAGCCTGCGGATCGTGATCCCTTTTGGAGGCGCAGGATAACGGGAAGCACTGCCGGCATCGGCTGTAGTAATGTCCACATTTCGCGGCATATCTGCTACAAAGAGCGATTCTTCATAATCGACGCCGTTTTCTTTGCGAATCTTTCCGATAAAAGCACGCATGGTACCCTCGGGGTCCACCCAGGCATCGCCATAGGCTTTTTCCAGCTCACCGGGCTTCGCCTGACCCATCGGCGCCACAGCGACCAGCACAGCAAAATAATGGCTGGCAGGAGCAGGCGCATTGGGACCGGGCTCCATATACCCGATGGTGCGGTCATATTGAGGCAGCAGAAAGTCATCATAAGTAAATCCTATTCTGTCGCCTTTCATGCAGAATTCGTGACGGTGAGTACCCCCTCTGTGTGCTCCGGGCTCTGTATCCCGATCCGTATGCACGTCCCGTTTATCCAGCCAGGACAAATTATATTCGCCGTCTTTCAGCATATGAAAGGAACCGTTGCGCTCCACTACTTCTCCCGAAAGGCGAACGCATGCGCCGTTACGGTTCGGCTTTCCGTAAAAGCCGCGCTCTTTTGTTTCCTGCACTGGAGGCCCGTGAATAAAAGATACTTCCGGAGCAGCCTGGGAAAAGGATACGGCACCAATTCCGGGGGCAGGTGTGGCACCGGTCAGGATTTCATCAGGTGCATATACAACAATGCATCTATTGTCGGTAAGATCCACCACTTCAATGGAAAAACCATGCTCAATGCCGGGTCCTGTGCTTTCCCGGGTATCATAACAGAGGTATTTTCCGTCTGAAGAAAAATTATCATTGTTATCCAACGAATGTGATTTCGCATCAAATGTAATTTGCGTATCCCGCAGAATCGTTTTATCCACAGTACATATCCTTGAATTTGAAACGCACCCGACCATCAGAAGCGTTATAAACAAAAGAGATGAAGCTCGCACCTTCCCAGCTCCTTTTGCACAATCTATTTCATAAAGGAAAAGAAAATCGTTGCTATAAGAATCATAAAAAACATGAGTATGCCTGCCAAATCTTCGCTGTCGGTTCTTCCGCAGGCAGGCTCGGAACAATCGGCACCCGAATCGATGTGAAGGATATAATTCCCGACAGCACCCCTTTTACCGGCAACCCGAATGTAGACAGTCTCTCCGGCATGCAGCTCCGCGCAAATCTGGGAGCGGCTTCCGCATGAATCATCATCGCAGTCAAATTCATCCAGCGCGCCGCAGGACCCCTTATACAGCGCCAGTGTCGTATCAAAATCGCCATCACATAAACTGATCAGGTAATGGTCGTTCCTCGGCACCTGAAAAAAGAACCAGACATCTTTATAATCTTCCACGCCGCAGGAGGAAACGGAGGATCCGGTTGCGTTTCTGGTCGTCCCCGAAATAAAACTGTCATTCAGAATTTCTGTGGCATTGCTGCACTCGTCGTTTTCGGGAATTAACCCGTCGTCATACACATAATTCGCAAAGGCGCTACTCCTGGTTATGGCTTCAGGATATTGTTCATCATTGCGCAACCGTCGGGATTCAAAGCAACTCATCCCTACATTAAAATCTGTGTTTCCCCGAACCAGAATACCCTCCACCATCCCGGTAGCAGCATTAAAAACAGGGGAACCCGAGTTTCCGCTGAAAGCATCCACATTGGCAAAAAAGAAATAAGGCGCATCGATCCGACGAACCTGTGTATCGCTACTGAACGCCAGCTTTTTAGGCAAACCGAACGGGTGACCGATAACACCCACCGGCGTACCGATTTCAACCAACCCGGATTCACGCATCGGCAAAGGTGATGCACCGGGCGCCGTGATGCTCCGGTCTACACGGACAACAGCAAAATCCAGAGTCGGCGTATACTGGTACGCAAGCACTTCCACGGCAAAATACACCTGGCTCCAGTCAAAAAGATAACGGGGCGTGTTTGCATCAAGCATATCAAAGCCGAAAACAATTGCAAAGTCCGAAAGACGGTCCAGTGTCAGACAATGACCGGCGGTCACAATAATATCGTCAGCAGCCATAAAGCCTGAACAATAGGCACCCATGGGCTGCGTACTGAATGCCTCTCCGGAACAGGGCGGTTTGCCCGCAACCCGATAGGCTTCAGTCTTAAGAAAGTAGGTGCCGTCCTGATTATCCTGAAGATCGCTCCATTCAACCAGCGCACAGACAGCATCCGCCCAGGCACGACGCTCCGCATTATTTTCCTGATAAACATCTATACGGTCATCATTGCCATAGTGCGCCTCCCCCCATTTTTAAACCACGAAGCGCCAAATTTAAGGTGGAAACTCCA
>ERZ795049.302-NODE-302-length-76307-cov-8.259836_pt1 | contig 76307 bp, 66 predicted proteins | sample MGYA00375133_ERZ795049 | MGnify/ENA primary metagenome ERZ795049 (study PRJEB30178, sample SAMN05720147) | activated sludge metagenome | isolation source: anaerobic digester from wastewater treatment plant | place: Japan | collected 2015-04-20 ... | reverse complement strand
TTCGCACAGCCACCCGGAGGGCGCACCTCCCTTCTCCCCCTCGGGGGGAGAGGGGCCGGGGGTGAGGGAACCCAGCGCCCGGCATGAGAAGGGACGCCCAACGTGCCCGCTATGACCCCCCCTGCCCGCCGCGCCGTGGAGCCGGTCGTCGAGCGCCTGCGCCGCGAGCCGGCGCTCCTCAACGGCCTCACCGCCTGGCGCCGCGTGCCCGCGCGGCCGGCCGTCTGCGCCCCGTGGCCGGCCGGGGTCGACCCGCGGCTGCTCGCGGCACTGGCGGGCCGCGGCATCCGCGAGCCCTACGGGCACCAAGCCCAGGCCATCGCGGCGGCGCTCGAAGGCCGGCACGTCGTCGTCGTCACCGGCACCGCCTCGGGCAAGACGCTGTGCTACAACGTGCCGGTGCTCACGGCGCTGCTCGCCGACCCGCAGGCGCGCGCGCTCTACCTCTTCCCCACCAAGGCGCTGACCCAGGACCAGGCTGCGGCGCTCGACGCATTGCTCGAGGCAGCGGAGGCCGAGCTGCCGGTGCACACCTACGACGGCGACACCGAGGCCGAGGCGCGGCCGCGGGTGCGCAGCCGGGCGCGGGTGCTGCTCACCAACCCCGACATGCTGCATACCGGCATCCTGCCGCACCACACCAAGTGGGCGGCGTTCTTCCGCGGCCTGCGCTACGTGGTGCTCGACGAACTGCACACCTACCGCGGCGTGTTCGGCAGCCACATGGCCAACGTGCTGCGGCGGCTGCAGCGCGTCTGCCGCTTCTACGGCGCCGCGCCCTGCTTCATCTGCTGCTCGGCCACCGTGGCCAACCCGGCGCAACTCGCCGAGGGGCTCATCGGCCAGCCGGTGACGGTGGTCGATGACGATGGCGCGCCGCACGGCGAGCGCCATATCCTCTTCTACAACCCACCCATCGTCGACCACGAGCTGGGCATACGCCGCAGCCCACTGCTCGAAGGGCGCGGCCTGGCGGCACGGCTCATCGGCGCCGGGTTGCAGACCATCGTCTTTACGCGCGCCCGCGTGGCCACCGAGGTGCTGCTGACCTATCTGCAGTCCGATGCCGAGCGCAACGGCTGGGGCCCGCGCACGGTGCGCGGCTACCGCGGCGGCTACCTGGCCGAGGAGCGGCGCGCAGTGGAGCGGGGCCTGCGCCAGGGAGCGGTGCGCGGCGTGGTGGCGACCAACGCGCTGGAGCTGGGCGTGGATATCGGCGAGCTGGCGGCGGTGGTGATGGTCGGCTACCCCGGCACCGTGGCCAGCACCTGGCAGCAGATGGGCCGGGCCGGCCGGCGGCGCGGCAGCTCGCTCGCCGTGCTGGTGGCCGGCGGGTCGCCGCTCGACCAGTACATCGTGGGCCACCCCGAATACTTCTTCGGGCGCTCGCCCGAGCATGCGCTGCTCGATGCCGATAACCCACTCATCCTGCTGGGCCACCTGGCCTGCGCCGCCTTCGAACTGCCGTTCGCCGAGGGCGAGACGTACGGCGGCCGCGACGTGGCGGCGCACCTGGCGCTGCTCGAACAGGAGGGCCTGCTGCACCGCGCAGCGGGGGTGACCTACTGGCTGGGCCAGCAGTACCCGGCCGAGAGCGTCTCGCTGCGCGCAGCGGGCATGGACGTGTTCGTCATTGCCGAGGAGGGCAGTGGCCGCACCGTGGGCAAGGTGGAGCGCTACGCCGCGCCCAGCCTGATCCACGAGGGTGCGATCTATCTGCATGAAGGCCAGTCGTACCAGGTGAGCCGGCTCGACTGGGAGGGCCGCCGCGCCACGGTGGCGCCGGTGCAGGTCGACTATTACACCGAGGCCTCGACTTCGTCGAGCGTGGAGGTGATGGAGGAGCGGGCGCAGGCGCGCGCAGGCCCGCCAGAGGCCGGCAGGGGCGGCGCCGGCATTGGCTGGGGCGCGGTGCGGGTGACGAGCGTGACCTCGGCCTACCGCAAGGTGCGTCTCTTCACCCACGAGAACCTGGGCTGGGGCATGATCGACCTGCCGGAGCAGCAGATGGAGACCGTGGGCACCTGGCTATGGTTCCCGCCCGAGACGGCGGCGCCACTGGTGGCCGAGGGCGTGCTGAGCCCCGAGGTGCGCTTTGACCGTGGGCCCAACTGGGCCGAGATGCGTCGCCGTGCCCGCGAGCGCGACGGCTGCCGCTGCCGGCACTGCGGCGCGCCCGAGCGCCCCGACCGTGAGCACGACGTGCACCACGTGCGCCCCTTCCGCGAGTTCGGCTACGTGCCGGGCGTGAACGACCACTACCTGGCGGCCAACCAGCTCGGCAACCTGGTGACCCTCTGCCGCGGCTGCCACTGGCGGGCCGATGGGGCGCAGATGCCGGGAGGCGCGCTGGCGGGGCTGGCCCACGCCCTGGGCAACGTGGCGCCGCTCTTCCTGATGTGCGACCCGCGCGACATCGGCGTGGTGGCCGAGGTGCGCTCCAGTCACACCGGCGGTCCCACAGTGACCGTCTACGACCGCGTGGCGGGGGGCATCGGCCTCAGCCAGCAGCTCTACGCCATCCAGCGCCAGGTGCTCGAGGCCGCGGGCACGCTGGTGGCCGCCTGCACCTGCCAGGCCGGCTGCCCGGCGTGCATCGGGCCGGCGCTCGAACAGGGCAAGAACACCAAAGAGCACGTCCTGCGCCTGGTGCAGGCGGCCCTGGAGTAGCGGCTCGATGCAGACCGAATGCTGCTGTAGGTGCGCTATCAACGACAAGAGCGGGATACACCGCAGAGGCGCAGAGGACGCGGAGGAACTCCAGGATTCCTCTGCGCCCTCTGCGCCTCTGCGGTGTACCGGAGCCCCGTGCTGAGACCACGGGACAGGGAAGGCAGAAGCGGTCCGCGAACCGCCCTACGGCACCTGCGGCAGCACCGAAGCGGCCTGCGGCAGGATGGTGAGCTGCTTGACACGACATGTACTTCCCATATGATACGGGCATCGGACAAGCTGCTACGGATCGCAGCAAGGCCATGGAGGTGTCGCAATGAGCGCGCAGATACCCATCGAGCGGGAGCGCATTGCCGAGTTCTGCCGGCAGCACCATATCCGGCGCCTGGCCCTCTTCGGTTCCGTGCTGCGGCCAGATTTCCATCCCGAGAGCGATATCGATGTGCTGGTCGAGTTCGAGCCGGGCCACGTGCCGGGGCTCTTGGGCATGGCCCGTTTGGAACGAGCACTCACGGCGCTGTTTGGCCGCCGGGTGGACTTGCGCACGCCCGAGGACCTCAGCCGCTATTTTCGCCAGAGAGTGGTGGAAGAGGCCGAGGTGCAATATGCGCGAGCATGACCGCATCCGCCTCCGGCACATGCTGGATGAGGCGCACGAGGCCATCAGTTTTGCCCATGGCCGTACGCGCGCCGACCTCGACAGCGACCGCATGCTTGCCCTCTCGCTCGTCAAGGCCATCGAGATTGTCGGTGAGGCGGCCAGCCAGGTCTCAGAGGCGACGAGAGCCCGATTGCCCGACGTTCCCTGGGCCGATATCGCCGGCATGCGCAATCGACTGGTCCATGCCTATTTCGACATAAACCTAGAGATTGCCTGGCAGACCGTAGGGCAAGACCTGCCCCCGCTCGTTGCTGCGCTGGAGAGGGCCCTGGCAGACGAGTAGTATCCGAGACGGGTACGCGAACTTGCCTACGGCACCTGCGGCAGCACCGAAGCGGCCTGCGGCAGGATGGTGATGCGCGCCTCCGGCCCCAGCGCCTGCAGGGCGGCGTCGAGGGCGACCTGCGCCGTCGGCCAGTGCTCGATGCCCACCAGCGACAGCTCGGCCACCCCCGGGGCGACGAGCATGATGCGCGCGTGCTGTGCCACGCGGGCGATGGCCGCCGCCTTGTGCCCCCCCAACACAAAGCGCTCCTGAATGCGCGCCAACACCTCCTCTGGCGAGCGCGCCTCGGTCATCCACGATTCAAAGGTACGGTTGCCGCAGCCCTCGAGGCATTCGGCCGCGAGGATGATGATGCCGCCCTCGCGCAACGCATAGGGCGCATTGTCGAGCGCCTTCTGCGCCTGGTAGAGGTTGACGTCCTTGGGGTGGCCGCCGGCGCTGGCGATGACGATGCCGGCCGCCTCGGGGATGCGCACCAGGCCGCGCTGCGCCACCAGCTCGCAGCCGGCACGGTGCGCGGCGATGACGTCGCCGGCTACTGCGGCGGTGATGCGGTGCTCGCCATCGACGATGACGTTGAGGACAAAGTCGACCCCCACCATGGCCGCGGCCTCTTCGAGGTCGGCGCGCACCGGGTTGCCCTCCAGGCGCCCGGTGGCGGCCTCGGGCTGCACCATCATGGCATGGTTGGCGGTGACGGTGGCCGCCGAGGCGCAGCCGGGGACGATAGCCTTGGCGCCGCCCGAGTAACCGACAAAGTAGTGGAACTCGAGGTTGCCCAGGCAGACGCGCAGGTCGGCCTCGACCACCGGACGAAAGACGTCTACCGGTGTGCCGCGCGAGGTCGCGCCGAGGTGCACCGTCGCTGCCGGGTCGTGGTTGATGACGCGCACGCGGCGGTAGACGCTGGGGCCGACGGCCTCCTCCAGCTCGGCCGGGGTCATGGGTCGGTGCAGGCCGAGGGCGATGACGATGGTGATGTCGCTGCTGGCGATGCCGGCCGCGGCGAGCTCGTCGAGCACTGGGGGCAGCAGTGTGTGCGACGGGCAGGGACGGGTCAGGTCACTGGTGACGATGGCCACCTGCTGCCCTGGCCACGCCAGGTCGCGCAGGCGCGCGGTGCCGATGGGGCGCCTCAGGGCGCGGCGGACCAGGGCGGCCTCCGCGGGCTGCGGCCCTCCGGCTGTGACTGCAGGCTGGGGCGAGAAGATGCCGACGAGATTACTGCTCGGCACGTCGATGGGCATTTCGCCGTGGCCGAAGGGAAGGCGAATGCGCGTCAGTGCAGCCATTGTTCCTCCAATCACAGTGGCGACACTTCGACCAGCACCGAGTGTGTGCGTGAGGCCTGGCTCGGCAGGGTCGGCTCGATAGACGTGGCGACATTGGCGCAGCCGGCGACGTCGCTCCCGTCGGCCTGCAGCGCCGGCCAGACCCCTTCCAGCAGGCAGACGACGCCGGGCATCATCTCTGCAGTCACCCGAACCGGGATCTGTATCGTCCCTTGCGGGCTCTGCACGCAGACGAGTTGCCCCTGCGTGATGTGGCGCGGTGCCGCATCTTCCGGGTGCATCCACAGCACCGGCTCGTCGCGCGCCATGATCTCTGGAATGTTGTTGCCCTGCGAGTGGACGCGATACTTGGGCTTGGGCGTGATCAGACGCAGAGGATACCGGCGATCCGCGGGCATGACCCGGCACTCGGGCAGGGCCGAAAAGCCCGTCTGATCGGCATAGGTCCGCGAAGCCAGCTCGACCCGGCCCGACGGCGTGGCCAGGGGATGCGCCCCCGGGTCGGCGACATAGTCGGAAAAGGCGACGCGCAGTTGGTCGGCCCCCATGTAGATCCCCGTGCGCCGGAACTCGTCATAATCGGGGATTTCTGAGTCTGCCACGAAGCTGCGCAGCCAGGCCTCCTCGTCTTTGCCTTCGGTGAACTCGCCCAAAGCCGAGGCGGGCGGCCAACTCGGCCAGGATAGCATAGTCGGTGCGCGTGCCCGGCAGCGGCTTGGTGGCGCGGTTGGAGAAGAGGAGATAGTTGCCGGAGGTGAAGATGATATCCTGGCGCTCGAGGGAGGTGCTGACCGGCAGGACCACGTCGCAATAGCGGGCGGTGGGGGTGAGGAAGAGGTCGTGACAGACCGAGAACTCGACCTGCTCAAAGGCGCGCATGTTCTTGTGCACGTCGCTGCCCTGAGAGACATAGTTGCCCCCCACGTTGTAGATGGCCTTGATATCGCTGGGGTAACCGCCGGCTTGTCCTCCCAGGATGGCATCGGCCCAACGATAGGTGGGCACCGCCGGCTGAGCCGCGAGCACCGGCACGCCGATGCTGCCCACCCGCGGCGGGGGCAGTGTGCCCTGGGCAAATGCGCCCGAGGAGCCGCCTGGTTGACCGAGGTTGCCGGTGGCCACCTGGAGGGCGATCGCCATGCGGATGGCGTCCTCGCCGCCGATGGTCCGCTGGATCGACAGGCCCGGCAGCAGCGCGGCCGGCTTGGCGCGCCCATACTGCCGGGCCAGGGCCACGATGGTCTCGGCCGGCGTGCCGCAGATGCGCTCGGCCCAGGCCGGGGTGCGCGCCACACCATCAGGGCCATCGCCACCCAGGATGCGCTGCACCAAGCCATCAAAGCCGGCACTGTAGCGCGCGGCAAAGGCCGCATCGACCAGGTCCTCGGTGATCAGCACGTACAGCACGGCCATCATCAGCGCGCTATCGGTGCCAGGGCGGACGGGTATCCATTGCGTCCCGAGATGGCTCGCGGTCGCCGTGCGTCGCGGGTCGATGGCGATGATCGGCGTGCCCCGCCTCTTGGCCTCCAAAAGCCGCGCTTCCATTTCGCTGCCGAGGCGGCAATCGCTGATATTCGCGCCCCAGAGGATGATGAGGTTCGAGAACTGCAATGTGCCGGCGTCGATGCCGGCGTTGAAGGTGCCGAGGACGAAGGGCGTGACAAAGAGTGCGGCCCCGTTGCTGTAGCCCGACGTGAGCTCGGTGCAGCCGCCAAACATGGCCAGGAAGCGGGAGGCCAGAGAGCGCGTGTTGTGCAGGGCGCCGCGGCAGGAGCCCGAGCCGCCCAGGCGCATGACGGCCTCGGCCCCGTAGCGCGCCTTGATGTCCGCAAGTTGCCCGGCGACCAGGTCCAGGGCCTCGGGCCAGGAAACCTGTTTGAACGAGCCCGAGCAGCGGGGGCCCGTCCGCAGCAGCGGCGCCGTCAGCCTGTCGGGGGCGTACAACGTCTTGACGGCCTGGAAGCCCTTGGCGCAGCCCGACATGTAGGGGCTGCCGACGCGGTTGTTGCCGATGCGCGTGACGCGCCCATCCCTGACGTAGGCTAACAGCGGGCAACCGCCGATGCAGTCCTTGTTGCACGCAATAGGAATCGCCACTTCGGCGGGCATGGCTCCGGATTGCTCCTCTCCAGTCGGAGGCGGTATCGCACACCGTGCGCTACATCTACTATGTCATAGACTCAGCGGAACGTCAAGAGTCAGCAAGGCCATTGCGTGTGCCCTGCAGTTCCTCGAACCCTGCGCAAAGCAGAAGCCGCCGCACTGTAGCCGCGGCATCGTGCCGCGCAACTCTTCTACGCGGCAACATGCCGCGCCTACGGTCGGGCGGCTTCCGTCATGAGCGGCGGGCTTAGCGCGTGGCCTGGCGCTGGGCCGCCCGCCGCAGTGCCGATACGACCGGCAGCTCCTGGCCCGAGAGGTAGCGCACCATGCCGCCGCCCGAGGTGCAGACGTAGCCCATGCGCTCGAGCACCTTGAAGCGGGCGGCGGCGGCCACCGAGTCGCCGCCGCCGATGACCGAGTAGCCGGGCGCCGCGGCGATGGCGTGCCACAGCAGGTCGGTGCCCAGGACGCTGATCGGTTGCTCGTACCTGCCCGCCGGCCCGTTGACAAAGATCGTCGCTGCCGCGTTGATGGCCTCGACGTAGCGGGCGATGGTACGCTGGCCGATGTCGACCAGCAGGTGGTCGCTCGGCAGTTGATTCACGGTGAGCTCGAGGCGGCCGCCGGCGTCGACGGCCACGTCGAGTGGGCAGAGGATGCGGTCGCCGTAGGTCGCGAGCAGTGCCCGCGCCTCGGCGACAAAGGGGGTCAACCCCTTGTCGCCGATGAGCCGCTCCGTCGGTTCGCCCAGGGCGTAGCCCTGGGCGAGCAGCATCACCTCGCCGGTCAGCCCCGAGGTCAGCACCACGTCGGCTGCGCCCGTGCCCAGCACCTGTTTCATCATGCTAAAGGCATCGGCGATGCGCGACCCACCGAGCACGTAGACACAGGGATGCTTAGGATTGTCCTTCACATCGGCCAGGGCGCCGAACTCTTCGATGAAGAGGCGCCCGCCGGCGGCCGGCAGCACCTCGGCCAGGCCCACCAGCGAGGGTGAGTAGCGGTGCGCCGCGGCAAAGGCCTCGCAGACGTAACAGTTGGCGAGAGGGGCCAGGGTGCGCACCAGCCAGGTGCGTGCCAGTTGCTCGGGGGTCAACTGGACATAGTTGACGAAGGTCGAGACCTCTTCGCACAGGTAGCGCACGTTGTCGAGCAGGAGCAGCTCGCCCGGCTGCAGCGCCCTGATGCGCGCGACGGCAGCGGGGCCGCAGATGTCGTCGATAAAGCCGACCGGGCGGCCCAGGAGCTCGGCCAGGCGCGCGGCGTGCGGCGCCAGGGAGACGAGGTTTTGATAGTCCTCGGTGTCGCCCTGGTGCGCCAGCATAACGACCCGCGCCCCCACATCCGCGAGTTCCTTGATGGTGGGCAGGCTCTTGCGGATACGGTTATCGTTGGCCAGCGCGCCCGTCGCCTGGTCGATCGGCGAGTTGATGTCGACGCGCAGCAGCACTGTCTGGCCGCGATAATCGAAATCGTCGAGGGTGAGAATGCCCGCTTTCAAGCGTACCTCCAGTGGAGGGGGGGTTGGAGCACGAAGGACGCGAAGCGGCGCGAAGGACGCGAAGAGAGTCGTCGCTGAGCAGCGACTCTTCGCGTCCTTCGTGCTCCAAACCCCATCAGTTCCTTGTCCGGATGCCGAGGTACTTGTTCGTCAGGCCGACGGCTTCGAGGCGGTCAGCTTGCAGCGACATGGCGGCGCGCACGCCGTCGATGGTCTCGGGGATGGTCACCGCCTCCTGGGGGATGTTGATGGCAAACATGAGGTCGTTGCCCGAGAGGCCGATGCACTCTTCCCAGAGGCCGATCTCATACATGTCGCCGCGCTTGTTGCCGAGGTCGCGGGCGTACTTGAAGAGCGCCGCGTTCGAGTTGAAACCGTCGGCGATGCGCACCACACGGATACGCGGGTGGGCGCGGAAGACGTCGAGCGCCGCCGCGGGGCTGATCGTCTTTTTCGGTGTGGCCACGATATTGATGATGTGGCCGTGGGTGACGGGTGTGTGCACCAGGAGGCCGGTGGCTTGCACGTGGGGCATGATGTGCATCAGGTCGAGCGCCTGGTGGTTGGGCACCTTTTCCACCTGCAGCAGGTCCACCAGGCCGCGGTGGGTATCGCCGGGATCGGCCACGCGGCGGATGATGGTGATGGCGATCCTTTCCACGCCGACGGCGCGGTCGAGGGCGTCGACGGCGCGCACCAAACCGGTAGTATTGCAGGAGGTCAGCTTGAGGTAGCGCTGGCCGAGGCCTTGCTCATAGTTGGCATAGCCGTGGAAAAAGACGTCGGCGACATCGTTCTTCTCGCCGGCCTGGAAGATGGCCCGGACGCCGTGCTGCGCATACAGGGCCTTGTTGCGGGCGCCGACGCCCGCGGGGGTAGCGTCGAGGACGACATCGGCCTGCGCGAGCATATCGTCAAAGGTGCCCGCGACGGGGATGCCCGCGCGGTCGAACTCGGGCTGGCGCGCCGGGTCGACGAGGAAGAGCTTGTAGGGCATGCCCGCTTCGTGCAGGGCGCGGATGGCGAGGGTGGGGGCCACATCGGCCACGCCGACGAGCTCCATATCCTCCTGCCGGGCGGCGCCATCGGCCAGGCGCATGCCGATGGTGCCGTAACCGGCGATGGCGACTCGGGTCTTGCTCATGATTGCCTCCTGGGCGTACTATGTGATCGGTGATGCGTACAACGTATCGCGCGATGCACCATGCGTAGTGCGCGATGCATGATGCGTAGTACGCAACACTGTAGGCGTAACGAGAAATGTGCAAGACGGTAAGAACTGACTCTTGTGGGTTTCATGCCTTGTACAAGTCACTTGGTCGTGGTATCGTCGGACACACAAGTTCATAGCGACCGAAAGCAGGCGATGGCGAGCTCGGCCGCCGTGCGGCTATCGGGCAGGGGGAGGATTTCGGCGCTGATGTAGCCGCTGTAGCCCATGCTGCGCAGCACGGCTGCGAGCTCGCCAAAGTCGATGTGGCCCCGCCCGGCGGCGTGGCGGTTCGAATCGGCGAAATGGACGTACCCCAGCTTGTCGCCGGCCTGCCGCAACGCGCCGGCCAGCGACACCTCCTCGATGTTCATGTGGAAGGTGTCGGCCAGCACGACGAGGTTCTCGGCCCCCACCTCGGCGATGAACTCGAGCGCCTCGCCGACGCTGTTGATCAGGTTGGTCTCATAGCGGTTGATGGGCTCGATGGCCAGGCGTACCCCCCGCGGCTGGGCATACTCGGCGCAGGCGCGCACCAACTCGACGACGCGGCTGCGCTGCGTGCCATGGGTGGCCGCATCGCCCTCCAGTCTGCCGCGCACACCGCCGATGAACAGGGTCGCGCCCCAGGGCGCCGCAAAATCGACGGCCCCTTTGAGCCGGTCGAGCAAGCGGGCACGGATGGCGGCGTCGGGGCTGGTGGGGCTCAGCCCATCATTGTAGTACGATTGCCCCGTCGCGATGCCCGAAACGACCAGCCCGGCCGCGCGCACGGCTCCGGCCACATCTCTCAGGACCGGCAGCGCCGGGTCTCTGACGCCGACCTCCACCGCATCGTAGCCCAGTTCGGCTGCGGCGGCCACGCCGCGTTCCCACTCGCCTGGGAACAGCAGGGGGCCGAACTTGGCCGGGCCTGCCGTGATGGCCATACTCGTTCTGAACACGGTTCCTCCCAAGGCGGTGTTGTGGTGGGTTGGGCACAGCCGCGAGGCCGCCCGCAGGCAGCCTCGCGGCTGTGCCCAACCCACCACAACACCCTAATTCCGCTGCAGCACCTGGTGCGCCGCCTCGGCGATGTGCACGGGCGACAGGCCGTACTTGGCCAGCAGCGCCTCGTTCGTGCCACACTCGCCGTAGCAATCCCGGATGCCAATGCGGGCCATGGGCGCGGGGGCGTGCTCGACCAACACCTCGGCCACGGCGCTGCCCAGGCCGCCATAGATGCTGTGGTTCTCGGCGGTCACGAGCGCGCCCGTCTCCTCAGCGGCCTGCACGATGGCGTCAACGTCGATAGGCTTGACCGTCGCCACGTGCAACACCCTGGCGGCGATGCCCTCGGCGGCCAGCAGCTCCGCAGCTTCCAGGCACTGCGAGGTCATCATGCCGCTGCCGACAAGGGTGATATCGCCACCCTCACGCACCCGCACCGCCTTGCCCAGCTCGAACCGGTAGCCTTGGGGCGAGACGCGCGGCCAGGCATCGCGGGTAGCCCGCAGGTAGACCGGGCCCTGGTAGGCGGCGATAGCGCGCACGGCCTGGGCCATCTCCACATCGTCGGCCGGGTCCACCACCATCATGTGAGGGATGGCGCGCATGATGGCCATATCTTCCATGGCCTGGTGCGTGGCGCCATTGTTGCCGCTGACGAGCCCGGGGTAGGCGCCGACGATCTTGACGTTGGCGCGGCAGTGGCCCACCGAGATGGCCACCTGGTCGCAGGCGCGCCGCGAGGCAAAGACGGCAAAGGTGCCCACGAAGGGGATTTTGCCCATCAGCGCCATGCCGGCGGCCACGCCCATCATGTTCTGCTCGGCGATGCCCATCTGGAAAAAGCGCTCCGGGATGGCCTCGGCAAAGTAGATCATACGGGTCGAGCTGGCCAGGTCGGCGTCGAGCGCGACGATATCGGGGTTCTCGCGCGCCAGCTCTACCAGCGCGTGGCCAAACGCATCTCTCACTGCCTCAACCATCGAGACCTCCCTCGGCGCAGCAGCCCAGCTCGGCCAATGCCTGGGCCAGTTGCTGAGCATTGGGTGGCTTGCCGTGCCAGGCCGACTGGCCCTCCATATAGGAGACGCCCTTGCCCTTGACCGTGTGGGCGATGACGATCGTCGGCCGGCCCTTGACCTCCCTGGCCGCCTCGAGGGCGGCGACGACCTGAGCGACGTCGTGGCCGTCGATCTCGATCACGTGCCAGTTGAAGCTGCGCCACTTGTCGGCCACCGGCGCGGTCTCCATGATCTGGCTGACCGGCCCCATGAGCTGCACGCCGTTGTCGTCGAGGATCACGGTCAGGTTGTCGACCTTGTGGTGGGCGGCAGCCTCGGCGGCCTCCCACACCTGGCCCTCCTGGCTTTCGCCGTCGCCGATAAGGCAGTAGACGCGGATATCCTTGCCATCGAGCCTGGCGGCCATGGCCATGCCGAGGGCCACCGAGATGCCCTGGCCGAGGGCGCCGGTCGAGACCTCGACGCCCGGCAGGAGGTGCATATCGGGGTGCACCTGCAGCCGGCTATCGATGCGGCCAAAGGTCGCCAGCTCCTCCGGCGAGAAAAAGCCGCGCTCGGCCAGGGTCGCATACAAGCCGGCGGCGCCGTGGCCCTTGGAGAGGACAAAGCGATCGCGTTCGGGCCAGTCGGGGCGCTGAGGGTCGAGGCGCATCACGTGAAAGTACAGCGCCGCCAGGATGTCGGCCTCCGAGAGCGAGCCGCCCGGATGGCCGACGCCGGCCTGGGAGATGGTGTGGACGACGTGGCAGCGGATCGTCTTGGCGACCTGCCGCAAATGTTCGACCTCTTGTTGAGAGAGCTCTACCATGGTGGTCTCTCTCACGACAGGCCCAGGAGCCGCTTGGGATTATCCACACACATCTTGCGGATGTCGGCCTTGCTGAGGCCGGAGGCCAGCAGGATGCGCACAAAGAGCTTCAAGCCCTCGACCGGGGGAACGTTGATCACGGTGCCCAGATCCGAGGCGATGACGCAGTGATCGGGCCCCACCGTCTTGATGCACTCCAGCAGATAGAGCGGATCGCAGTTGGGGTTGTTAAAGTTGGGAATATCACCGTAGGCGAAGAGACCGATGTAGGCTCCCAGTCTGCTGATCTCGACTTGCTGCTCCAGCGTCATCTTGGTGACGTTCCAGTTCGGGTGGGTGAGGATGAAGTTCCGTACGCCGACCTTCTTGGCCTCCTCGATGACGATGAACCGCTGCTTCGTGCCCGCGTGGCACGGGTCGAGGACCATGTTGTTGGCAGCCACAATCTCAAAGATGTCGTATAGCGCCGGCACCGGCTTGTCGTCGGGACCGAGCAACTCGATGCCGCCCGGGTCGCCGATGATGCGCATGTGATGGGCCGAGTCGTGGCTGGGCAGCCAGACGACTTTGGCCCCGAGCCGAGCCGCCATCTCCACCGAATCGGGGTGCAGGCCCCCACAGAAGTAGTTCAGGACGATGCCGCCGTAGGCCCGCGCGGGCTTTTTGCCGGTCTCGCCGGCATACGCCTCAACGGCCTGGTTGACGAAAGGCACGGTCGCTGCGCTGGGGAAGGTGTGCGCCTTGAAGACGACGCCCGCCATCCCGGCGTCGGTGGCTGCCTTGGTCACCTGCACCTGGTCCCAGCCAGTATCGATGAGCGGATCGGGGAAGGCGTGCGCGTGCATGTCGATGGCGCCGTCGAGAACCTCGAGGACGTCATCTTCCTTCAACAGGCGCACTCGAGCGCCCATCGATTCGATGGTGACGTATGCCCTCTTGGTGTCTTCGACCCATTTGGTGTCTTGAGACAGTTCGTAGAACTCGCGCTTGCCTGACATGGCATTGCTCCTTATGTGTCAACTCGGCGTAGATATGGGATCTCGGTGCCGAGATGCGGCTACTCGCCAGATGGCCGGGATGTGAAGCCAAACCGCTCCCAATGGCTGGGGACCTGCTGGCCTGTCTTCGAGAAGTTGGGCACCTCAGGGTAGACGCCAATTACCTCAAACTCTTCATTCCAATCATTACGCATCCAATGGACGACATTCTTGGGAATAAGCATGGCGGTACCGGCGGTCATGATGTACTCGACGCCGTCGACCCATTGGATAGCCTTGCCCCGAAGCGCGTACAAGAGCTCATCGGACTCGGTGTGGAGATGGGGCCCGTGGTAGGCGCCCTTGGGAAAGATGACACGAAACAAGCACGCTCGGCCCGAGCCCATCGTCTCGTCGCTCACGATCAGCCGCGAGTCCACGCCTCGGAACCCTTCCTCATCCCCGACGTCCAGCGGCTGGACCTCATCCTTTGAAATGAGATATCTCCGAACCGACGACATCGCTCCGCCCTCCTTGTCTGATGTGCCAGGATCATGCTGCAAATCGTCGTTCCGCATTCCGTCCTGCGAGCGGCTACAAGCCCAATAGCCGTGCTGCATTCCGCCCCAGGATAGCGGCTTTGTCATCCTCGCTGAGGAAATCGAAGCGCCTCACGAGATACTGTTGGGAGCGCGCATAGTAGTCGGGTTCGTGTTGGCCGAAGAGGGGCAGGTTCATATAGGGTCCTTCAGAGCCCCAAAGCAGACGCTGTGGTCCAACGAGGCACACCAGGCGATGGACGGTGTTCTCGACCAGGCCAGGGACCTGGAAGGTGCGCTCGATATAATCCATGAAGGTCAGATCGACCCATACGTTGGGGTTGGAATAGGCTACGACGGTGAATGCTTCTGTCCAGGGATAGCCCCCGTGGCACATGACGATGTTCAGGTCGGGGAAATTGGTGGCCACATCGTCCACGTAGAGCGGGTTATTGTATTTGAGCCACTGCCAGCGCACAGCCTTAGGTCCGGTATGTATCACCACAGGCACGTGGAGGTGCGAGCAGAGATCGTAGACGCGGTCGAGGCGCGGGTCGTTGGGGTAAAAGCCCGAGTGGGGGTAGAGCTTGACGCCCCTCAGGCCGAACTCTTTGATCGCCCGCTCGACCTTGCGCTCTGGACGATAGCGATTCGGGTTGACTGATGTGAGGCCGATTAGTCGCTCGGGGGCAGTGGCACAGAACGCGGCCACGTCCTCATCGCTCCAATTGGTGGGCACGGCCATAGCGCGAGCATCTCGCCACGGCGGGCAACCGCCGGCATCAGCCTGATCGTTGCCAAACAGCACGCTCTTGTCGATCCCCCCCTGGTTCATGCCGGCAACGAACTCTGCAGCCGTATATGTCCGTTGCGGTGTTTTGAACTCGAGATGTGCGTGAAAATCGATGATCACAGGCATCCACTCTCTTCCTGACTAGCAGAGCAGGGGTGGCACGGAGCGGCCGCGCCGGTGCGGGCCAGCCTGCGCTGCGGTAGCGGCAGGTTGGCCCGCACTCCCTGGCGATCCTACAACGGGCTGTACCACTCTACAGATCGACAGACTCGCGACCGCGGCAGGGCGGCCCAGGCGGAAGTGCGTCGCCGACACCATTATGGCTTGTAGAACTGCTCGTAGTCGGGGAATTTGGCCAACAACTCATCGGCATTGCTTTTGTCGATGATCTTGGCCTCCACCTGGCTCCAGTCGGGCACCGTCTTGCCCTGCTGTCTGTCCACCAGGCCCATCACGGCGACGTAGCCCTTGCCCCACGGGTCGTCGGACACGGTAGCCAGCAATCGGCCCTGCTTGATCGCGGTGGCAGCGTCGCGATTGCCGTCGATACCTACAACAACGATCTCACCCTGGCGGCCGGCAGCCTCGATAGCTTCGATGGCGCCGAGGGCCACCTCATCGTTGACGCAGAAGACACCCTGGATCTGACCTGTGGGATACTTCTGCAGGAGGTTCTCCATGGCGGCCATGCCCTTCTCGCGGTTGAACTCGGCGGGCTGTATCTCCACCAGCTTGGCATCGGGGTACTTGGCGACGGCAGCCTTGAAGCCCTTGGTGCGGAGCTCCGAGATATAGTTGCCGGGGATGCCCTCGAGGTCGATGTAGTTGCCCTTGCCGCCCTGGGCCTTGATGGCGTATTCGGCGACATTCTGTGCCCATTGCGCATCGTCGACACCACAGAACGTCGTCCGCTTCGAGCCAGGGATGTCGGTGCTGAGGGCAGCCACCGGGATGCTGGCAGCGACGGCAGCATCGACCTGCTTCACGACGGCTGCCTGGTCAATCACGCAGATGCCGATGCCATCCACCTTCATCTGGATTGCGTTCTCAAAGATTGCGACCTGCTCCTCGACGTTGAAGGTCTTGATGGGGGCCATCTGCTGGATATCGACAAGGATGCCCTGCTGCCGCAGTTCGCGCGCGGCTTTTTCCGCGCCCTGGCGCATGTAGACCCAGAAGGGATTGAACATGTCAGGCATGATCCAGGCGAACTTGTAGTGCGCCTTCGCAGGCACGTCGGTGGTGACTGCCGCCGGAGCCGCGGTTGGCGCCGCTGTGGCGCATCCCGCCAGAGTGCTGGTCACGATGGCCAACAACAGCAACAGCGCGACGATGCGTTTGGACAACAGGCACGACATCTCCGATCCTCCTTGTGTTGCGTGAGCCGTCATGACTCTTGCGAGCGAAAAAGTGCCATCTTGGTAATACCTACGACAACCACCCCTTCCTTCTGTGCCACTCTGGTACACATGTACGGTGCCTGCACGAACTCGAGTCCAGCACATTCTGGCGCGTCGGGCTATTCCGTCGCTGACCACGGCCAGGATCATCGCCACCGCTGCTGCAGAGCCGAAGCATAGACAGGATACCGGCCAGCCTCGCCCAGTTCATTGGGGCTGGCCGGTATCAGATTCTGATGCCTCTCTGTGGACGCACTGGTGTCTCGTCTGTCTGGCGGCAGTCTCCCGCCACCAGACCAGCCACACTCAGCGACGATGCTGCTCGGCTTAGGCTGCTCGTGGCTCCAGTGCTCGAGACGGCTGCCGTAGGCGTGATCCGGTGTCCTCAGTTCGCGCCCGAGGCGACTGGCAGGTTCTCCCCTCTATTGGCAGGCCACCGAGCTGGGATCGTTGCATGACCCCTGTTCCAACCTAGATGCAGCCGGAGATGCCAGCGTCCTGGACGGAAGCTAGTCATCTACTCTTGGATGAACGAAATCACACCTACGGCTTGAACCACTGCTCCATGTCGGCGAATTTGCTCAACTTGGCTGCAGCATTGCTGGAGTCGGTGATATCGCCGACCCACGTGCGGTAACGCTCAACCGACTTCTTCTCCCAGTATTCGATCAGCGACGTCATGGAGTCTGTCCCCTGCCGCCAGGGATCCTGATCGAGAGTGGCGATGATCTTGCCATCCTTCACCGAAGTCGTGACATCCTTGTTGCCATCAAAGCCTGCCACAATGACGTCTTTCTCCTTGCCGGCAGCTGAAATCGCCTCCCAAGCGCCGAGGGCGATTTCGTCGTTGGCGACGAAGACTGCGTTGATGCCGGAGAACTTGCTAAGCATGTTCTCCATCGTCGCCATGCCCTTCTCTCGGTTAAAGTCGGCTGGCTGGATATCCAGCAACTTGCAGTCGGCACACTCCGAGAGAGCTTCCTTGTAGCCCGCCTCGCGTTCGTCGGATACCAGGTTGCCTGGAATGCCGGTCAAGATCAGGTAGTTGCCACGGTTGCCCAGTTTTTCGATCACGAGCTTGGCGATCTTCTTGGCGGATGGGGTGTTGGTCACACCTACGTTGGTGAGCGTAGCATCTCCTGGGATGTCGGTGCTCAGCGCTACCACCGGGATGCCAGCCGCCTTGGCCTTTGCGGCCATCGGGATCAGAGAGTTCTGGTCCGTGGGGCAGACGATGATCCCATCCACCTTCATCTGGATGGCGTTCTCAAAGATCGCGACCTGCTCGCCGACGTCAAAGGTCTTGATCGGCGCGAGTTCTACGATATCGACCTTGAGGCCCTTCTCGGCCAGGGCCTGTGAGACGATTTGTTCCATGCCTTGTCGGTTGTACACCCAGAATGGGTTGAACATGTCCGGTGGAATCCACGCTACCTTGTAGTGACCTGTGATGGGCCTTGCAGTGGGTGTGGCCACAATCGTCACAGGCTGTGGCGTCGGCGCTGCACATGCTGCCAGCGTGCCGATCACCAGGAGGAGTGATAACACTACTAGGCTTGCCCTAGAGAGAAAGCGCGACATTGGTACCGTCCTCCTTGCATGAGAAGTGGGTTGATTCGCGGTCTGCGCACATTACACCGACGGATGCTGGTCCCTGCGATCCATCACCTCCCTTCCGTTGCGCCACCAGCTTCCCGCACAGCATGGGGCTCTGCGATATGGCGCGTAGCGGCTCGCCGAAGGAGCCCGTCACCGATAACCGCCAAAACCATCACGGCTCCTGTCACGAACCCATGCCACAATGGTGATATGCCAAGGAGGTTCATGGCATTGCGCAACAAGATGATAATGAGTGCGCCCGTCAAGGTGCCCTCGATGGTGCCGATGCCGCCCTCAAAACTGGTCCCACCGATCAAGGTAGCGGCGATGGCATCCATCGAGAAACCTTCACCGATGTCGCTCTTGGCTGAGTTGAGCCGTGAGATGTACAGCTCGCAGGCGAAGGCCGCCAAGACGCCCGAGATGACGTACACCGCGACGAGTAGGCGGTCGATCTTGATGCCCGAGACGCGGCTCGCCTCCGGGTTGGCTCCGATTGCGTAGAGCTTGCGGCCAAAGGTCGTGTAGCGCAGCAAGACATGGAAGCAGGCGAATATTGCCAGCGCAACAAAGATGACTGCCGGCACTGCACCGATGCGCCCGGCACCGAAGAAGCGGAAAGCTTCGGGGAATCCCCAGATCACCTTGCCGTCGATGTACAGCACCGTGAGCCCCTTGAACAGCAGCAAGGTCCCGAAGGTTGTTACGAAGGGCGGCAGCTTGATCTTGGTCACCACCAGGCCGTTCAGGAGGCCGAGGACGGCGCCGATCGCGAGTCCCGTGACCATGGCGGCGGCCACCGGCATCTCTTGCTCGAGCATCGTGGCGACCACCACTCCCGAGAGAGCGGCAACGGAGTCCATGGAGAGATCGATGCCTCGGGCCAGTATCACCAGCATCTGCCCGGCAGCCAGCACAAAGATCGGTGCGGCCTGGCGGAGCACGTTCAGCATGTTGCCTGTCGTCAGGAAAGCAGGGCTCAGGCAGGCCATGGTGACGACCATGACCAGGAGCACGAGCACGCGCGACAGGCTGGCGAGAATCTCGCCGCGGCTCCGGGGCACCTTTCTTGCGGGGATCGGCCTAGTGGTTTGCACGGGTACCTCCTCGGTAGACCGCCTGGGCCAGGATCACGGCAAGCATCAGCGTGACTCCGGTGATGGCCGATGAGACTTCGCTAGCGAGGCCGAGCAACGACAGCCCGTTGCGCAGGACGGTGATGACCAGTGCGCCCAGCACTGTGCCCAGTACGCTCCCACTGCCACCGGTCAGCGCGGTCCCACCGATGACGACCGCAGCAATGGCATCGAACTCGGTGCCCTGGCCGACCAGAGCATTCCCCGTGACCACGCGGCTGGCCAGCACAACGCCGGCGACCCCTGCCATCAGTGAGGAGAGCAAGTAGACGAGCACCTTGTGCAGATCGACTTTGATGCCCATCCACTCGGCACCGGTGGCGTCGTTTCCGATCGCAAACACGTAGCGCCCGAACACAGTCCTGCGCATCAGTAGAGCCACGAGAGTGATCATTGCCAGAGTGATCCAAAGCGGAATCGGCAGACCCGCGAACTGGTTGTGGGCGATGGCCGCGAAACCCTCGTCACTGATATGAATCGATCCCCCTTGGGTAATCCCAAGGCTAACGCTTCGGCTCATATAGAGCATGCCGAATGTAACCACAAAGGGGTAGATGCGGGCCTTGGCTACGACCAGCCCGGAGACGAGACCGCACACTCCACAGGCAACGATGCCGACGGCGGCTGCGACAGGCCAAGCGACACCGGACCTGATGGAGAAGGCGATCACAGTGCCAGACAGGCCGATCAGGGCGCCGACAGAAAGGTCGATGCCGGCGCTGGCAATGGCCACCATCATACCCACGGCCGTGATAGTCAGCACGGCCCCTTGGCGAGTGATGTTATCTAGGTTGTCACGAGTAGGGAACTGTGGCGCCAGCAACGAGAACGCAACCGTGAGCGCGAACAGGATCCAGAAGGTGCTGGGGATCCGCGATAGCCACAGGATCAGTCTCGCGCTAGGCTTCTCCATGGCGGACCTCCTGAGTCCCGAAGGCGCATGCGACGATTCTCTCTGCGGTGGCCTCTCCCCGCGAGTACTCGCCGGTGATTCTGCCCCGGCACATCACATACAACCGGTCGCTCATCCCCATCACCTCGGGCAACTCGGACGAGATCATGAGTATGGACGTGCCCTGCTGGGTCAGTCGGTTCATCATGCGATAGATCTCGACCTTGGTGCCGACGTCGATGCCGCGCGTCGGCTCGTCAAGTATCAGCATGTCGGACCCTGCGCACAGCCACTGCGCCAGCACGACTTTTTGCTGGTTGCCGCCGCTGAGATAGGCCACGGCGCGCTCGCTGGAGGGCGTAGCGATGCTGAGCTCGGCGATATACTTGTGCGCGACCTGCCTCTCGCGGCCGGGGGATATCAGCCAGTGAGGAAACAACCTGTCGAGCGATGCTCGGACCACGTTCTGCCTGACCGGTAGGACCATGCATAGGCCCTCGCGCTTGCGATCCTCGGTCACAAAGCCAAGCCCCATCCTTGCCGCAGCATCGGGGCTGAGGTGCGAAACCCGGCGGCCATCGCGATAGACTGCGCCTGAGTCTCTGGGATCCAGGCCAAAGACGATACGGGCCATCTCGGACCTGCCAGCGCCGACCAGCCCAAAGAGGCCGACGATCTCACCGTGGCGCGCCACAATGTTTATGTCATGGCAGACGCCTTTGCGGGTGATCCCTTCGAGGCGCAGTGCTTCCTGTCCAGGCGTGACAGCCTCCCGCGGGTACATCTCGGAGATATCGCGGCCCACCATCATGCGGATGATGGTGTTGAGGTCGGTATCCTTCAGATGCATAGTCTGGATATGCTGGCCATCGCGCAGCACCGTGATGCGGTCTCCAATCTGGAAGAGTTCCTCCAGACGATGGGAGATGTAGATGATGCCCACACCTTCGGCCTTGATCTCCCGTATGGCCGCGAACATCTGCTCGATCTCTCGTTGAGCGAGCGAAGAAGTGGGCTCGTCGAGGATCAGCACATGCGGCTTCAATGAGAGCGCACGGGCAAAGGACACCATCTGCTGCTGGCCAAGGCTGAGCTGCCCGAGCGGCACGGAGGGATCGATGTCGAGCTTGAGTCTGTTGAGGATTTCTTGCGCTCGCTCGTTCTCCTGTCGCACATCCACCAAGAACCCGCCTCGCAGAGGTTCGTGCCGCACAGAGATGTTCTGAGCGACTGTGAGGTGGGGAACGAGGTTCGGCTCCTGATAGACGATGGCGATGCCGATGTCCTGGGCATGAGCGGGCCCATGGACATGGGTCTGGCGACCGTTGAGCACGATAGTGCCCTGGTCCAGGCCGTACACGCCGGCGAGGATCTTGACCAGCGTCGACTTGCCCGCACCGTTTTCGCCTACCAGCACGTGGACTTCGCCCTTGCGGAGCTGAAAGTCGACGCCATTGAGTGCCCGTACGCCAGGGAAGTCTTTGACGATGCCGCGCATCTCGACGAGCACGTCATTCTCTGCCAAAAGCTCTACCTCCTGGATGGACCCGGCGACGCGATTGACCTGAAGGACCCCCACAGGCCAGTCGCGCGTCTTGCCTATGGAACGAACACCACCTTGAGCGCCTCCGGGTCGAACGACTTTTCCACCGCCGCCTGCGCCTGATCGAGCCCGTAGCGATGGGTGATCAGCTTGTGGAAGGGGAACTGCTCGCGGTGGCGCCACATCATGTCGAGGGCCACATAGTAGCCGTCGTGCGGGTGGTTCGAGTTGCCGTAGAGGAGCACGTTCTTGGCGGCCAGGTCGCGGTGCACGTTGAGGGTGACGGTGCCGCCGGTATCCACAAAGTTGCCGGTTTCCAGGTAGGCGCCGCCCCGGCGCAGCATTTCGAGGCCGACCTTGAGCACCGACGCCTGGCCCACCGTCTCGACGACGACGTCGGCGCCGCGGCCCTCGGTCTCGCCGCGGATGGCCTCGACGAGCTCCTTGTCGCTCATCTGGGAGACGTCGATGCCCAGGTCGGCGCCGAACTGTTTGGCCAGCTCGAGCTTGGTGGGCGAGGTGTCGAGGGCGATGATCTTGCCCGCGCCCAGGAGGCGTGCCTTGGCGACCATCATCATGCCGATGGCCCCCGAGCCCTGGATGACAACCGTGTCGCCAAAGTGGAAGCCCTTGCCGCCATAGGCCGCGTACTCTTTGGCGCGGTCGAGCAGTGCCGTCACCACAAAGAGCTCGGAGAGGCAGGCGTACTCCACCGGCAGATACTCGGGGACCTTGTACACCCACGCCTTGGGCGGCAGGTACATGTACTCGGCCCAGCCGCCGACGATGTAGGGGAAGCGGTCGGCACGGTAGGTCATGCCGATGCCCTGGTGGCTGGCGCAGTAGGGATAGCCGTGGATGTTGCGGCAGTACCAGCACTCGCCGCAGATGACGTTGGGGCAGTTGGTGACGCGGTCGCCGACCTTGAGCGGCTGCCCACTGTACTCAATGGGGCCGTCCTTGTCGTTCATCTCGACGACGATGCCCGCGTTCTCATGGCCGTGCACGGAGGGGAAGACCATGTCCTGCTCCGACTCGGTGCCGCCATAGAGGGTGAGCTCGCCCTTGAAGGCGTGCTTATCGGTGCCGCAAATGCCCGACATTTCCATCTTGACGATTGCAGCGCCCGGCTCGAGGTGATCTGGGTAGGGCAGTTCCTGCACTTCCATCTTGCCTGGGGCCACCATCACGGCGGCCTTGACGGTCCTGGACATGGGATCCTCCGGTCAGAGATTGCAAAATATGTAGTATGTGATGTATGGCGACTAACACGTAATGCGTACTGCGTGATACGTGATACGTGATGCGTGGTGCGTGACCGGTGGCCGCGCGACTCGTGCTGTGTCCTGCAGGTTACGTATTACGCATTACGTATTACGTATCACGTATTACGCATCACGCGCCTCGCCTCATGGGGGATACGCCACGGTGTACAGGTGCCGGCCGCCATCCACCAGCGGGCCCTTGAGCAGGGCTTCGATCTCTTCGCGCGGTCGCTGGCTGAGCTTGCCGGCAGGGGGCAAGACGCCGGCCGGGTACTTGGTGATGATGTCGGTGACGAGTTTTTCCAGGTAGTCGAGGATGGCGTTGAGGCCGGGCCTGGCCTTCTCGGGGTCGGCCAGGGTGGCCTTGCCCACCACGCCCTCGGGTGTCGCCACGACCTCGATGGTGGAGCCCCCGACGTGCTGCCAGAAGGGGATAGGCAGGCCGTAGGCCGAGCCCGAGCCGTCGATGTGCCCCGGCGGCATGAGTGGCTGGCCCTCGGTATCCACGGCGTATTCCTGCTGGATCATCTCGGGGAACAAGGCCATGGAATAGGAGGTCTCGCATTCGTCGGCATGGACGAAGGGGGTCTCGAACGGGCCGCCGTGCGCCTTGTCGCGGATGTGCTCGGGGATGACGAACCACCAGTTGACGTTGACCAGCAGCGCCGGCACCTGGTACTTCTTGGCGAACTGGTGCATGGCCATGGGGATGGCATAGTCCTGGCCGTGGCCGTTGAGCAAGATGATCTTGCGCCAGCCCGAGTTCCACAGCCCGGCGATGATGGCGCGGATGTAGGCGATAAAGGTCTCTTCGGGGATGACGACCGTGCCCGGCATGCCCAGGTGATGGAAGGGGTGCGAGCCATACCACATGGGCTCGGCCACGGTGCAGCCGGTCTTTTGCGCGACCAGCTCGGCCATACGGGAGACGAGGAAGGTGTCTTCACCGGAGCAGGCGTGGGGGCCGTGGTTTTCGGTGCTGCCGATCGGCAGGATGATAATGTCGTTCTTCTTGAGCCGCTCCTGGGCCTCCCTGGTGGTCATGGTCTGCAGGTAGATCCCTGTGGGGCGCTCCATGTGTCCCCCGTCAGGGGGGAACTGCCATTTCTCCATTGGGCACGACTCCTCTGTTGGGCGGTGGTCACTGAACCAGTTGTGTCTCTTACTCGGGGAGGACGACAAACTCGAGCAGCCTGTCCCTCGCGGCGGCCACGTGCTCGGCCATGCGCCGGCCGGCCAGCTCGGCATCGCGCTGGCGCAGGGCTTGGGCGATGCGTTGGTGTTCTACGAGGGATTGGCGCACGTTCTCCAGCGAGGCCAGCGAAAGTACGCGCTGGCGGTAGGTGAGGTCGCGGATGCTCGCCATGATGGCCAGCAGGCGCCGGTTCTGCGCGCGCTCGACGAAAAGGTTGTGAAAGGTGATCTCCACCTCCTGGAAGCGCGCCAGGTCTCCCCGCTCCACGGCCTCGGCACTATCCTGCAGCAGGCCGTCGATGTAGGCCAGATCGCCGTCCGACAGCCTGGCGGCTGCCTGTTTGGTGGCATGGCTCTCCAGCAGCTCACGGATCTCGAAGAGCTCCAGGAGGTCGCGCCGGGTGATCTCGGCCACGAAAAAGCCCACGCGGGGCACGGTGTGCACCAGGCCGTCGGCCTCGAGCCGCAGCAGCGCCTCGCGGACAGGGGTGCGGCTGATGCCCAGGCGCTCCGCCAGGTCGTCGATGGGGAGCTGGGCGCCAGGCGCGAACTCGAGGCTGAGGATGGCCTGCTTGATGGTGCTGTAGGCCCAATCGGTGAGTGCGGCTGGCTTGGCGGGGTCGAGCTGCATCTGATACGCGTCCTGTCTCAAGAAATGTGGCATATCGTACGGTACATGTAATATATCACATATTCACAGGATTGTCAAGAGTCCTGCGATGCCCGCCATACGGAAATAGACAAGTCTGCATCCCTATGGTACACTGCGCCCCCGAGAACACAGCATGGTGCGGCAACTGAAAGCAGGCGAGAGACGTTGAGCGAAACCGACGACCTGCGCAAGCGCCTGGAGCGGCTGGGAGTGGGCCTGGGGCTCTCCGGCTTCCGGCCAAAGCCCGTGGCGCCGGCCGAGCCACCGCGGCCGCGGGAGGCGATCGAGGATTGGGTGTCGGGCCGCGAGGTGCCGACGGCGCTGGGACCCTGCTTTGTGGCCGAGACGCGCTACCCGCTGCAGCATGTGCACGGCCTGCTCACGCTCGGCGCGTTGCTCGAGCACGGGCCGCGGGCGCTGGGCAGCCTGGCTGGCGAGCGTTTCGACGGCGAGGCGGCCTTTCAGCAGTTCGCCTTTGTCGATACCGAGACCACCGGCCTGGCCGGCGGCACGGGCACCTATGCCTTCCTCATCGGCGTCGGCACCTTTGAGAATGGCGAGTTTGTGCTGCGCCAGTGCTTTATGCGCGATCTCCCCGAGGAGGGGGCGGCGCTGCTCGCGGTGCGCGAGGTGCTGCAGCGCGCGCGGGGGCTGGTGACCTTTAACGGGCGCGCCTTCGACTGGCCGCTCTTGGAGACGCGCTTTGCCATGAACCGCCAGCCGGCGCCCCCGGTGGTGCCGCCGCACCTGGACCTGCTGCTGCCGGCGCGCCGCCTCTGGCGGCTGCGGCTGCGCTCGTGCGCGCTGTCGTCGCTGGAGGCGAACGTCCTCGGCGTGGTGCGCGCCGAGGCCGATGTGCCCGGTTGGGCCATCCCCGGCCTGTACCACGACTTTCTCACCTACGGGCGGGCCGAGCCGCTGCGGCGGGTGTTCTACCACAATGCCCACGACATCCTGAGCCTGGCGACGTTGGCGGCGCACCTGTGCCTGGTGGCGCGCGAGCCGGTGGCGACGCTGCGCCACGGCGAGGACCTCTTCAGCCTGGCGCGCCGCTGCGAGGCCGATGGCGATGTGGAGCAGGCGGCAACGCTCTATCGCCAGTGTCTGCGCTGCCCGCTCTCCTCCAAGGCGCGGCGCGAGGCCACGCATCGCCTTTCGCTGCTGCACAAGCGCGCCGGCCAGGCCGAGGAGGCGCTCGCGCTGTGGCAGGCGCTGGCCGAGCGCGGCGACTATCAGGCCTGCGTGGAGCTGGCCAAGCACTATGAACACCGCGCGGGCGACCCGGCCCAGGCGCGGCAGCAGGCGCTGCGGGCGCTGGCGCTGCTGCGCGCCCAACGCTACCCCGACCGGCGCCAACTGGCGGAAATCGAGCACCGCCTCGCGCGGCTTGAAGCAAAGATCAAGCGGAGCACGGATTCCGGTTCGTAGTGGGTGCTTGAGTGCCTTGGTCGCCACAGGCGGCTCGTGGGCGTCGTTCTCCGCCCGCGTTAGGATAGCGCCTGCCAACCGTAGTGATCATCGCTGTCACCAAGGCGACGCGGCCTGGTCCTGGTGTGCAGCACGCCGCCTGGCCGCAGAGAGGAACGACGCCCACAAGGGGCTACGCCCATCACAACCAATGCGGCGAACCACTAGGCAACGCGGTGCAGGCGATGCCTTTCTTCAGAGCTGGCCCAGAAAGGTCATGTCTCTGTGTCTTCGTGGCTGTGTGGCGGGTTGGGCGCTTCGCCCGGCCGGCGGCTGAAGCGCTCGAGGAGCGACCACATGTGGCGCTCGAGGGCGTCGCGCCAGCGGTAGAGGGGGATGGCGACGGCGAGGGTGACGGCGACGGCCGCTGCCCACTGGAGGGGCGACATCTGGCCGGCGTTGGCGCCGAGCCACGAGGAGACCAAGACGCCCGGCAGCCGCCCGAAGAAGGCTGCCGCGACGATGCCCGCTAGCGACAGGCTGGTCAGCCCGGCGACGAACAGGATGGCGTCGTCGGGCAGGAACGGCACGGCAAAGACGACGAAGAGCAGGGGCAGCCCCAGGCGGCCGGAGATGCGGTCCGCGCGGGCCAGAGTCGCTGGCGAGAGCAGCCGTGCGACGAGTGGCCGCCCCCAGCGGCGCGCCAGCCAGGCGCCGAGGTAGCTGCCCAGGGTGAGGCCGGCCATGCTGTAGAGCGTGCCCAGCCAGGGGCCGAAGAGGTAGCCGCTGGCGAGGCCGACGAACTGGCCCGGGATGGGTGCGAGCAGCACCTGCGCCGCCTGCAGGGCGATGATGGCCAGGGGGCCGGCGGGGCCGAGCCGCTGCACGAGCGCCTCGAGCTGCCCTTGCTGAGTAAAGAGCGCCACGAGCGGCGCGCGCCATACGGTGAGCGCGAGCACGGCGAGGATGAGTACGCCGAGGCCGGCGAGGGCGGGCAGCAGCCGGCTGCGGGCCAAGTGCTGGCGGCTCAAGGCGCCGTCTCGCAGGGCGCGGCCAGCCAGGCGCGATAGCAGTCCAGGGGCACAAAGCCCTCGCCACGCAGGGCCTCGCGCAGCCGGCGATCGGCCCGTGGCGCCAGGCAGCCGACCTCGTCGAGCTCGCGCCGCTTGGCTTCTTCGACTGCGGCCGCGATGAGCGTGCGCAGGGCGGCCACCTGCCCCCGGGCGGCGAGAGCCCGCTCGAGCCACAGCCCCGAGTAGAGCAGCGTGTGCACCTCCAAGAGCTCGACTGCAGCCGACACCTGACAGGTCTCCGCAGACCTGTCAGGTGTCTTGGTCGCCACAAGCACCGTCACGCCCGGCCTCTGCGCCGCGGCCAAGATGTCGCCGGCGGGTGGCAGCGCCTCGGGGGCCAGCGCGGCTAGCGCCGCGGCCTCGTGCGCGCCGGCCAGGGGCCGCACCTCGCCGCTCCACGCCGGCAGCGGTCGCGGCACAAAGCCCAGGATGCGGTAGATCATGAGGCCGTAGGTCTCGGCCGACGGCTGGAAGCCGGCGCGGGCAAAGGCGCGCTCGGAGGCGGGATTGTCGGGCCGCACGACGCCCCGCAGCGCCTGCACGCCGCCGGCCGTGCGGCGCAGCGCCGTGAGCAGGGCGGTGGCGATGCCCTGGCGCTGCCAACTGGGGTCGACCGCGAGCAGGTCGGCCTCCAGGCGCGGGCCACATAGCCCCGCTGTGCGCAGGCCGGCGACAAAGCCGATCACCTGCCCCGCCGCCTCAGCGAGCACTACGTGAGACTCGGGAGCGCCCAGCCGCGCCTGCAGCTCCTCGGGGGCATAGGGGCACTCGCCAAAGGTTCTCTGCTCGACCGCCAGGATGCCGCGCGCTTCGGCCAGCGTGCCGGCGTACGGCCGGATCGACCAACGCTCCACAGGATCCTCTTTTCGTATGCCAGCAGACCTGACACACCGATGTCCAGGGGAGGGAGGCGATTGGCAAGAACTCCGTCAGGGGCCTGCCCATGCCGCGGCTGGGGGCCCCAGCCCGCAGGCACCGCAGGGGGTCTGTCGGTCGCGGCGCCAGCTAGACCGAGTTCTTGCCAGAGAGCCGGCGCTGGCCGCACGCCATGCAAATCGGTGTGTCAGGTCTGCCGTCGCTCAACCACTGCTGCGCGCAGTATAGCGGCCCCACAGACGGGCGTCAAGAACGCATCTCTGGGCATGCCCGAGCCCCGGGGCCCAGCTTTGCCGCCGATGGCCAACCGTGGTATCATCTGGCTCGTGGCCCGGAAGGACTATGAAGAGCTATCGCAAGATAGCTCTTTTGTTTCTCTGGGAAATCGCTCGTAATGGTGTGGGGTTCTGCGCCCAACCGTGATATAATCGAAGAGGTGCAATGGCAGTCTTGGAGCGAGGCAGGGCACATGAAGCGCATCTTCATCGTTTCCCGCCAACCGCTGTTCGCGCGGGGCATCGAGAGCTTGCTGAGGTCAGCGAGCGGGCTGGAGGTGGTGGGGCGGGCCGGGGACGTCGCCGAGGCGCTCTCGCGCATCGGCGAGTTGCGGCCCGATGTGACCATCTTGGGCGACGACGAGTGTGAGCCCCAGGCCGCGCAGTTCGTGCTGCGTATCTTGGGGCAGGGTGTCTGCGGCTGGGTGGTCGCAGTGGACTTGCAGTCGAATAGCCTGTGTGTCTTTGCCGGCCGGCGGCGTGAGGTGACGAGCGCCGCCGATTTGGTTGATGCCATCCGTGGCGGCGCACCCGGGAACGAGATCTCTGACCGCTTGAACTCGGTTCGGTAGCGCTTCAGACTGTCATTGCGAGTAACCCAGGGTTCGCCGAACCCTGGGTTACTCGCAATGACGTAAGCCGACGGACAGTTGCCGCGGAGCCCTTCCACGCGGCACGATGCCGCGGCTACAGTACGACGTCATCCGTTTGGCACAGGGTTCGCCGAACCCTGGGGTACTCGCAATGACAGTCTGAACATGTTCTCGGATTCATCTGGTTTGACATCTGTTCGCGTGTGACGCATATATGGAGTATAATTCGCCCGGGCAGCCGCCGAGGCACCTGCCCGGCCCAGAATTGAATGAACGCGCCTTCTCCGAGCCCGCGGGCCTAAAGCGGTTGGCCATGGCCCGGCGGGCCGGACCCTGAGCGTACCTCAGGGGGCCGCGAGTAGGGCGGGCTTTCCAGCCCGCCCTACTCGCGGCCGTGGGTAGTGGTGGAAACGCCCCTGCCTCCACGTGTTGGGAAAGGAGAAGCGAGTTGCGGCGCGGCAGCGTCTGCGGCTGCGCCCTGTCGCCGGCTTTTCCGATTCGGGAGGCCGGCGTTCTTCTTGTACGGGAAGATGGTGATGGGCAACGTGATCCTAGTCAGCGGCCCCTCGGGCTGCGGCAAGACGACGCTTTGTGCCCGTGTGGTGGACCTGGCGCGCGCTGCGGGCCTGGCCGTGGCTGGGGTCATCACCTGGCCGCGCTTTGTGGATGGCCGTAAGGTGGGCCTCGACGTGGAGGACCTGCAGCAGGGCGACCGCCGGCCGTTGGCCGAGAGCGCAGGCATGAGCGACGGCCCTTCGACGGGCGCCTGGCATTTCCACGCGGCCGGCCTCGCCTTTGGTGCGCAAGCTCTCGCGCGGGCCACGCCCTGCCACCTGCTGGTTGTTGATGAGCTGGGGCCGCTCGAGCTGGAACGCGGCGAGGGCTGGCGCGCCGGGCTCGACGCGCTCGTGGCCGGGGGCTATCGCCTCGGCCTGGCCGTGGTGCGGCCGGCGCTGGTGGCCGCATTGGCGCGGCGGCTGGGCACGCAGCCACCGGTGGTGACGGCCAGCGTCGTGGGCTGCGACGCCCTGGCCGCGAGGATCCTGCGCGAGCTGGGAGACTGGGGATGATCCACGTGGAGGGCCTGACCGTCTCCTACGGCGGGCCGCCGGCCCTCAGCGACGTGAGCCTGCACGTTGCGCCGGGCGAGTGCGTGCTGGTGACGGGGCCCTCGGGCTGCGGCAAGAGCACCCTGGCGCGGGCGCTCAACGGGCTCATCCCGCACACTATCGCGGCGACCATGGCTGGCCGGGTCATCGTCGCCGGGCGCGATACAGCGCACTGCACGGTGGCCGAGCTGGCGACGGTCGCCGGGTTGGTCTTTCAGAACCCGGCGACGCAGCTTTTCAACCTGACCGTCGAAGATGAGCTGGCCTTCGGCCCGCACAACCTGGGGCTCGACGGCGCTGAGGTCGCCCGGCGCATCGCGCAGGCTATTGCCGCGACCGGCATCGGCCACCTGCGCGGCCGGCCGGTGCGTGAGCTCTCGGGCGGTGAGCAGCAGCGCCTGGCCATCGCTTCGGTGCTGGCCATGGGCCCGCGGTTGCTCGTGCTCGACGAGCCGACGGCCAACCTCGACGTGCAGGGCACGCGCGAGGTGACGGCCACACTGGCGCGCCTGAGCCAGGCGGGGGTGACCACCGTCATCATCGAGCACCGGCTGGGGGCGGTGGCGCACCTGGCGCAGCGCACCGTGGTCATGGACGAGGGCCGCATCGTGGCCGATGGCCCGACCGGATCGGTCTTTGCCCGCCGGCGCCTGCTGCGTCGCCTGGGCCTGCGCCGCCCCGCCGCCGAGTTGCCCGACGATTGGGCCGTGCTGCTCCAGCCCAGTGGCGCGCCGCCTGGCCCGCCTCTCGTGCAGCTCAAGGGCGTCGAGTTGGGCTATGGCCGCCGGTCGGTGCTGTGTGGGCTCGACCTGACCCTCTACCGCGGTGAATTTGCCGCTTTGGTGGGCGACAACGGCGCCGGCAAGAGCACCCTGGCACAGGTGCTGGCGGGGCTGCTGCGGCCGCGCCGTGGCGAGGTGCGCCTGGGCAGCGGCCGGCCGCTCGTGGGGGGCCGCGATATTGGGCTGCTCTTCCAGAATCCGCTCGACCAGCTCTTCTGTGATACGGTGGAGGAGGAGGTCAGCTTTGGCCCGCACAACCTGGGCTGCGACGACCCGGCCGCCATCGCCGCGGCGCTCGAGGCGACCGGCCTGGCGCCCCTGTGGCAACGGGCGGTGCACAGCCTGTCGGCGGGCCAGCAGCAGCGCGCCGCCCTGGCAGCCCTGCTGGCGCTGCGGCCGCGGCTGATCATCCTCGACGAGCCCACCCTCGGCCAGGATTGGCGGCACCTGAGCCGTTTCATGGATCGGCTCGTCGAGCTGAACCGCGCCGGCTGCACCATCCTGGTCATCACGCACGACTACAAGCTCGTCCACCACTACGCGCGGCGCATCCTGCTCTTGCGCGATGGGCGCATCGCCGCCGACGGCCTGCCGGCGGCTGGCCAGGCAAAGGGAAAGGAAACCACAAAGTGTTCATGAGCGCGACGCTCACCACCACGCAGGAAAACGCCCACAAGGGGCTAGGCTACGTGGGGTTGCGCCGCATTCTCAGAGCAGGCCACGAAGGGGCTGTTCATCTCGCAGTGAAAGAGGGAACACTATGCGCTACACAACCCGCGACCTGGTGTACATCGGGGTCTTTGGCGCCCTCTGGGGCGCGGTGGAGATCAGCCTGGGCTCGGTGTTGCACGCGCTGAGCGTGCCCTTCTCGGGCGCCGTGCTCACGGGCATCGGCCTCACCATGGCCCTGGTGGGGCGCCTGTTCGTGCCGCGGCCCGGCTCGGTGCTGCTCATCGGCCTGGTAACGGCGTTCCTCAAGATGTTCAGCCTGGGCGGCATCGTGGTCAACCCCATGATCGGCATCGCTGCCGAGGCCGTGCTCGCCGAGCTGGCCCTCACGGCGTTGGGGCGGCCGAGCCGGCCGAGCTTCGTCGCCGCCGGCATGCTCGCCGTCCTCTGGGCCTTGGCCCATCCCTTCTTCACCTCGGGCATCCTGGGCGGGCAGGGGCTGGCGACGGTGCTGGGCTGGACCCTCGAGAAGGGCACCAGAGTGCTGGGGATCACGCCCTCGGCGGCCGCAGCCATCCTGGCCCTGCTCATCGGCATCCACCTGCTCATCGGTGCCGTGGCCGGCCTGCTGGCCTGGGATGTGGGCCGGGCGGTCGAGGCGCGGCTGCGGCCCGTGCGCCGGGCCTGAGGGGGCAGTGTGCAGAGGCCTGTGGCCAAGCCACGCCGGCCGCTGGGGACGCCCGGCTACTTGAGCTGCCTTGTCTTTTCGCTGGCTGCGGCCATGCTCTGCCGGGGGTGGACGGTGGCGCTCGCCTGCGCGCTGGCGCTGGCGCTCGCGGGGGCCTTCTACCGGGCGGGGCTGCGGCCGCTCGCCGGCGGGCGGCTGTGGCTGCTCGTGGGCCTGCTCGTCATCCCCGCCGGGCTCTGCGGTGGGCCGCCAGCATGGTGGCTTTGGGGTCTGCCGCTCTCGCAGCCGGGGCTGGCCGCCGGCCTGCAGATGGCGCTGCGGGCGGTGGCCATGGTCGTCGCCGTGACGGGTTGTGCGGCCTCGGTGCCGCTGGGCGAGTTGGCGGGGCTGCTCGAGCGCGTCGGCCTGAAGGGGCTCGGCTTCGCCCTGGGCGTGGCACTGAGTATGCTGCCCATTGTGCGCGAGACAACGGCCACCGCCTATCAGGCGCTGCGCCTGCGTGGCGGCTTTAGGCGCCGGCGGCTGCAGGCGCTGCGCCTCCTGCTCGTCACCGTCGTCGCCGGCAGCCTGCGCCACGCCGATGACATTGTCAGCGCCGCCGAGGCGCGTGCCTTCTCGGTCGAGCGCGCCCGGCCGCTGCCCATTACCTGCCGCCGGCGCGACCTGGCCGTGACCGGCGTGCTCGCCGCCGTAGCCGTGGCCATCTGCCTGGTGGGTTAGCGGCAGTCGGAGAGCGCACCCGCGCTCGTCGCCACCTGGGCCACGGCCGGGTATACAGCTCCGCCATCCCGGGCTCTGACCCGGGTGGGGTTGGTGTGGGCCGTGCTGCGCCGCCTGGCCGCCCCGTGGGGCGGCCAGGCGGCGCAGCACGGCCCACACCAACCCCCTTTGGGGGCTTGTACCGGCGTAGCGCGAAGCGAAGCGCCCGGTCGCCGGCCTGCTCGGGCGTGTTGCTGGGCTGCCGGCCTCAGCGCCTATCGCATGTGGAGGGGATAGGGAGATCGATCATAGTCTGCGTGCCCCGGCTGGGGGCGGGCGACGAACGTGAAGCAGCGCGTCTTGGCCTGGCTGCGGCGCCGCTGGCTCTACCTGCTGATCGTCGCGGCGTTCATCGTGCTGGTGGTGCTGCGATTTGCCGATATCAAGCTGCTGGCGCAGACGCTGGTGCGCGGCCGCTGGCCTTTCATCCTGGCCGCTGTCGGGCTGCAACTGCTCTACTACCTGCTGCTGGGGCTGCTCTACCGGTTCGCCTTTGCCGTCGTCGAGGTCGAGAGCACACTGCGCGAGCTGCTGCCGGTGGTCTTTGCGTCGGTGTTCGTCAGCACGCTGACGCCGTCGGGCGGCATCGGCGGGGCGGCGCTGTTCGTCGACGACGCGGCGCGGCACGGGCAGTCGCCGGCCAAGGCGGCCGAGGGGGTGCTCCTTGTCTCGGCGGCGCAGAACCTGGCCCTCGTGCCTGTGTTGGCCTGGGGTCTGGCGTACCTCGCTGTGCGCGGCGCACTGCAGACCTATATGGTCGTGGGCAGCACGCTCTTTCTCCTGATCGTCCTCACCCTGACCGGGGCGCTGATCCTGGGCCGCTGGCGCCGCGGCTGGCTGTGCGGGCTGCTGGCCCTCATGCAGCGCATCATCAACCAGGTGGCGCGCCGCATCCGCCGCCCCGACATCCTGCCCGAGAGCTGGGCCGAGGCCAACGCCAACGAGTATTGCGAGGCGGCCACGGCCATCGTCACGCGGCCGCGGCCGGTGGCCTACACCATGGCCATGGCGCTGGCCCACACCGCGGCCAACCTGGCCACGCTCGCCGTCATCTTTGCGGCCTACAGCCAGCCGGTGCCGGCTGCAGCGGTGGTCGCCGGCTATGCGCTGTCGGTCGTGTTCGCCGTGCTCTCGGTGTTGCCCTTCGATGCGGGGCTGATGCAGGGGGTGATGGCGGTAGTGTACACCGGGCTTGGCGTGCCCACCGCGACCGCCATCGCCATCGTGCTCGTCTTTGGCGGACTCAACGCCTACCTGCCGCTGCTGGTGGGGTTCTTTCTGCTGCGCGAGGTGCGCGCGTTCGGCGGTGGGCCGCGAGGATGATGCCCTGCTCGTGCACCACGACCAGCGTCCCCGGGTTGCTCGCCGTCGCATAGGCCTCACGCGCGCCGCTGGGGAGCTGCGGGCCGGTCCAGTCGAAGAGCCAGGCGGCATCGTCCTGGCTGAGGTTGACGCAGCCGTGGCTCATGGGGGTGCCAAAGCTGGTGTGCCAATAGGCGCCGTGCAGGGCATAGCCTCGGTAAAAGTACATCAGGTGCGGCACGTTGGGCAGGGAGTAGCCGGGGCCGGAGAGCGTCTGGCTGCTGCGCTTGAGGTAGATGTGGTAGCTGCCGGTGACGGTGGGCGTGGCGGCGGTGCCGGTGGAGATGATCATCTGCCGCACAGGGGTGTCGCCCTCCCAGGCGATGGCGGTCTGATCGCCGAGACTGACTTCGATCCACTTGCCGCTGTGGCCGGGCTGCGCCGGCGCCTGCGGCGTGGGCGTAGTGAGCTGGCGCGCGGCCGGCTCGGTGGGCGTGGCGGAGGGCGCGCACGTGGGCGCCTCGGTGGGCGTGGGCATGGGTGCCGGCGCCTCGGTCGGCGTGGCGCCGGTCTCGGGCATGACGACGAGGGCGGCGACGTCCCCGGGCAGCTCTTGCGCCGGCAGGCCCATGCCGGGCACGGCCATGCTCAAGGCCACCGCGCCGGCCAGGCAGAGCAAGGCGGTGGCCAGGCTGGCCAAGCCGAAGCGCCGCGTGCGCCTGGTGACGGCGTGGTTGGCGGGGCTGCAGCGCCGGGCCGGCTTGGGTGGGGTGTGCCCTCGGCTATCACGCGTCGCGCCGGCGTTGTCGGGTGCCTCACAAGCGCCGGCGACCGGGGCGACGGCGGCCGTATTGGCCAGGGGTCTGAGCCGGAGGCGTGGCGCAGCCTCAGCGCGCGCCGGCAGCGTGGGCGCTGCCGCGGCGCGGTCGGTGGGCTGTGGTTGTGGCGCGGCGACGACGCTTTCCGCAGGCCCGGCCTGCGGGCGCGAGTCGCGCTCCGGCCGGCCGCGGCCGGCGTCGTCTTGCGGGGGCTCGTCGGCAGCAGTGGCCTCGTCCTCGTCGGGCAGATCACTGGCCTCGGGCAGGGGCTCGAGCTGCATGGCGAGGGGCGCCGGGGCCACCACACGCGCTGACGCCTGTGTTTGCAGCCGTTCCCAGGCCCAGCACAGCCCCTCGGCCGCGCGGACGTGGCCCGGTTGCATCTGGAGCACCTCGTTCAATAGCTGCAGTGCCTCCCTGGGGTCCTCGGTCAGGCCCGCAAGCCACAGCCGGGCCTCGGTGCTCGCCGGGTCGGCCATCAGGGCCGAGCGCAGCAGGCGCGTGGCCCGCTGCCGCTCGCCGCGCCGCGCCGCCGCCTGGCCGCGCCGCACAAGGTCAGCCGCCATCTCCATGGCCTGCCGGGTCTGCTGTGATGTGGTCATCAAGGCCCAACCTTTCTCCTGTGGCTCTCCAAACCTGAGTCGGCAGGGCTGCAGGGAATCCTGCGGGCAGACCTGACAGGTCTTCGGAGACCTGTCACAGCGATTTCCCTGGCAAGAAGCCGATTGGCAAAAACTCCGGCGGAGGCCTGCCCATGCCGCGGCTGGGCCCCCCTACCGTTCCCCCGTCGCGGGGGAATTGGGCTGTCTTCGCCCGCACAGCATGCGGTTGGGCGCCCCAATTCCCCCGCGACGGGGGAACGGTAGGGGGGCCCCCACCCTGCAGCAGGAGAAACCGTCTGTCAGCCGCGACGTGAGCTGGACCGAGTTTTTGCCAGAGAGCTGGCCCTGACCACCCGCCATGGGAATCGGTGTGACGGGTCTGCTATGCTGTAATACCCTTGACGATGAGGCGGCGTTGTCCTATAATAGAAAAGCGTATGGTGTGCATGCTTGGCGATTCTTGGAGGGTGCGTGTGTATGCGCGTGACACGACAGTGTATGAGCTGCGACTGAAAGCCCTGGCGATTGCCCTGAACGGGAGCGCGGGGCTCTTTTTGTCTGTGGACGGTGGTGTTGGTTAGTGTGCTTGGGAGAGAGTGAGGGTCGCACCAATGGAACGCCCTGGTCTGGAAGGTATGGCCGCTTTTATCCGTCGTATGTGTGCCCAGGAACCCGCAGCGGATGGTGAGCCCCCAGAAGCGCCGCCACCGCTCGCGCCTCAGCCCTCGGCCGCAGTCGTGCCTGCCCCCGAGCCCCAGCCTGCAAGCCTTCCCGAGCCCCCCCTCAGCGGTTGCCCGGGCGACGAGCCTGCCCGCGAGGAAGAATGGCGCCTGGCCGAGCAGTTGCGTGAGAGCGGCGAGGTGCAGGAGGCGACTGTGGTCGGCTGGAACCGCGGCGGGCTCCTGGTGCACTGGCGCAGCCTGCAGGGCTTTCTCCCCGCCTCGCAACTGCAGCGCATGATCCGCTATTCCACCGACGACGAGCGCGATGCCGCCTTTGCCGGCCGTGTGGGGGAGATGCTGTGCCTCAGGGTGATTGAGGTGGACCGCAGCCGCAAGCGCCTCGTGTTCTCGGAGCGCGCGGTGCACTGGGGGGCCGGCGACGGCCAGTGTCTGTGGCACGACCTGGAGCCGGGCCAGGTGCGCCGCGGCCGCGTGCGCAACCTGTGCGACTTTGGTGCCTTTGTGGACCTCGGCGGCATCGATGGCCTGATCCACATCTCCGAGCTCTCGTGGCGGCACGTGCGCCATCCCGCCGACGTGCTGGAGATCGGCCAGGATGTCGACGCGTACGTCATGTCCATCGACCCGGGGCGCAAGCGGGTGGCGCTGAGCCTGAAGAAGTTGAGCGAGGACCCCTGGACAACGGTCGAGCGGCGCTACTACGTTGGGCAGATGCTGGGCGGCACGGTGACCAATGTGCTCAACTTTGGCGCGTTCGTGCGCATCGAAGACGGCATCGAGGGGCTGATCCACGTCTCCGAGTTCGCGGGCGATGCCAGGGCGCATCCCGGCGGCGCTGTTGCCGAAGGCGAAGTGGTCACCGTGCGCATCATCGGCATCGACTCGGCCAATCGCCGGCTGGCGCTGAGCCTGCGCTACGAATAGCGTCGTTTCTTCGTACCAGCAGAGGCGGCTCCCACGCCGCCGGCCCCCGATTCGCGAGCGTAACCCCCCGTTCGCCGAACCGGCGGCGTGGAGCCGCCTCTGCCGGCTCTAGGGTAGGCGATCGCCATGCCAAGAGCACCACAAACAAGGCCGGCCACAGAGCTGGGGCCGCCACGCTGGAGGTGGCTGCTGAAGAAGGAGACCTGGGGCGCTGCCCTGGGGCTGGTGAGTGGCATCACCGCGCTGGCCCTGCTCTCGCTGCTGGGCGGGGTGGTGGGCGGCGCCATCGCCGGCTTTTGGCGGCGCTTCTTCGGTTGGGGCGTCTACCCGCTGGTCATCATCGGGCTGGCCGCGTCGGTGCGGCTGCTGGGCGGCGAGCGCGCGGCGCGCTGGCTCTACCTGCGGCCGGTGCAGGTGCTTGGGCTCGAGCTGGCCCTGCTCGGTTGCCTGGGCCTGCTGCACCTGCCCTACGACGCCTGGAATGGCCTGGCGCGCGCTCAGGCGGGCGATGGCGGCGGCCTCGTTGGCTGGGGGCTGGTCAATATCCTCGAGCGGGCCGGCGGCCGGCTGCCCGCAGGGCTGATCCTCTTCGCCGCGGCGGTCGTCGGCGCGGCCCTGTTCTTTGGCATCACCCGGGCGCTCATCCGCACGGCGGGCGAGCAGTTCATCGCCGTCGTGGCGCGTCGCCCGCTGCCTGGGACCGGTAGCGAGTACCGCGAAGGGCCTGCCCCGCTGCGCGACGAAGGGCCTGGCACACCACCCGCCCGCCCGGCCTGGCTCGATGAGGAGCCGCCCGCGCCGCAGACGGCCGCGACGCCCGTGCGCCGCGAGCCGCCGGCACTGCCTGCCAAACGTCCCGCGGCCCCAGCGCCGCCCCCGGCGCCGCGCTGGCGGCCGCCGCGCAGCGCCAGCCTGCCGTCGGTCGAGCTGCTGGCGCCGGCTATCTCCTCGGCGGCCGACGACGCCGATGTGCGCTATCAACGGCAGACCATCGAGGAGACGCTGGCCCACTTTGGCGTGCCGGCCCAGGTGGTGGAGGTGCAGCGCGGCCCCACGGTGACCCAGTTCGGCGTCGAACCGGGGTTCGTCGAGCGCCAGACCGCCGGCGGCACGGTGCTGCGCCGCAAAGTGCGCGTGAACCGCATTGCCGCCCTGTCGAACGACCTGGCGCTGGCCCTGGCGGCGCCCTCCATCCGCATCGAAGCGCCGGTGCCCGGGCGGGCGCTCGTCGGCATCGAGGTGCCCAACCGCCACACGACCATGGTCAACCTGCGCTCGGTGCTCGAGTCAGACGGCTTTCGCCGCGTGCAGTCGCCGCTGAGGATAGCCCTGGGGCAAGACGTGTCGGGTCGCCCAGTGGCTGCCGACCTGGCGGCCATGCCGCATCTGCTCATCGCCGGCGCCACCGGCACGGGCAAGAGCGTGTGCATCAACGCCCTCATCACCTGCCTGCTGATGGGGAACACGCCCGAGATGGTCAAGCTGGTGTTGGTGGACCCCAAGCGCGTGGAGCTGGTGAACTATAACGGCATCCCGCACCTCCTGGCGCCGGCGGTGGTCGAGATCGAGCAGACGGTGGCCATGCTGCGCTGGCTGTGCCGCGAGATGGACCGCCGCTACCAAGAGTTCGCGCAGGCCAAGGTGCGCCACATCGAGGGCTACAACGCGCTGGCCGGGCGGCGCAAGGCCGAGCGGCTGCCCTACCTGGCCGTCTTTGTCGACGAGCTGGCCGAGCTGATGATGGTGGCCCCCGACGAGGTCGAGCGCTCGCTCTGCCGCCTGGCGCAGATGGGCCGCGCCACGGGCATCCACCTGGTGGTGGCCACGCAGCGGCCCTCGGTCGATGTGGTCACCGGCCTGATCAAGGCCAACTTCCCGGCGCGCATCGCCTTTGCCGTCTCGACCCAGATCGACTCGCGCGTTATCCTCGACACGGCCGGCGCCGAGCAGCTCCTGGGCCGCGGCGATTTGCTCTACATGTCGTCCGACGCCAACCGCCTGGTGCGCCTGCAGGGCTGCTTTGTCTCCGACGCCGAGATCGGCGCCGTGGTGGACCACTGGCGGCAGGTGGCGCCGGCCGAGTCCGAGGCGACCACAGCCGTGCCGTGGGAGGCGCTGCTCGACGAGGAAGAGGGGGGCAGCGACGAGGCGCTGCTGCGCCAGGCCATGGAGATCGTCCGCGGCGCACACCAGGCCTCGGCATCGTTCCTGCAGCGGCGGCTGCGCATTGGCTATGCTCGTGCGGCACGGCTGATCGAGGAACTGGAGGCGCGCGGCATCGTGGGGCCCGACCCGGGCGGCGGCCGGCCGCGCGAGGTCTATACCCCGCGCGAAGAGCCACCGGCAGGCGACACAATCTGAGTCCTGGGCAAGGGGGGTTCTGGGAGGTCGGCGCCGCTGCCCAGCCCGCGGGCTGGGCAGCGGCGCCGACCTCCCAGAACCCCCCTTGCCCAGAGGAGTGGCGCATGATTTACGTCGGCACGAGCGGCTACAGCTATGACGACTGGGTGGGACCCTTCTATCCGCCGGGGCTGCCGAAGCGGGAGTGGCTGCCGTTCTACGCGCGCGAGTTCGCGGCGACGGAGGTGAACTATACCTACTATCGCCTGCCCGTGGCGCGCACCATGGCGGCCATGGCCGAGAAGACGCCGCCCGGCTTTGTGTTCACCGTCAAGGCCAGCCAGGAGCTGACCCACGGCCGCGAGGACCCCGACGCTGCCTTTGCGGCCTTTCGCGCCGGGTTGGTGCCGCTGGCGGAGGCGGGCAAGCTGGGCTGCGTGTTGGCCCAGTTCCCCTACTCCTTCCACGCCACCGGCGAGAACCGCGACTATCTGCGCCTCTTTCGCGAGCGCATGGACGGCCTGGCCACGGTCATCGAGTTCCGCAACCGCGCCTGGGTGCAGGAGGCGACCTTTGACCTGTTGCGCGAGCTGGGGCTGGGCTACTGCTGTGTCGACGAGCCGCGACTGCCGGGGCTGATTCCACCGCTGGCGGTGGCGACCGGGCCCATCGCCTACGTGCGCTTTCACGGCCGCAACGCCAAGAAATGGTGGCAGCACGAGAACGCCTATGAGCGCTACGACTATACGTACGCCGAGGAAGAGCTGCGCGAGTGGGGGCCCAAGATCCGCGCCCTCGACGCCGCGGCCGAGGCGACGTTTGTCTTTGCCAACAACCACTGGCAGGGCCAGGCAGTGACGACGGCACGGCAGTTGCGGCTGCTGTTGGACGCCTAGAGTCAGAGAGGGGGTTGGGGGTGCACCGGCCCTGGCTCGCCCCGCGGGGCGAGCCAGGGCCGGTGCACCCCCAACCCCCTCTCTGACTCTAGGCTAGTGTTGGGGCTGCGGCACGGCCTCGGCGAGCGCTTGTTGCAGCAGCTCGGGTACGTCTTGTTCGCGGACGTGGTTGTACTCGCGGCCGTTGATGACCACGTTGGGCCCGCGGTCGCAGCGTTCGAGGCAGAAGGCCCCTTGCAGCTCGACCGTGGCCTCGATGCCACGCCGCTCGAGCTCTTCGCTCAAGCGGCGCAGCACGTCGCGCGCGCCGTGCAGGTAGCAGCTTGTGCCGACGCAGGCCTTGATCTCGACCTGCGGCGCCTGCCGGCCCGCAGCCTCGGCGGCGATGCGGCGGCGGTGGCCATAGCTCGTGTGCAGCGCCTGGTGCGCCGTGTGGCCGTTGGGCTCGCCCAGCCAGCCACGGTAAAGCTCTTGCACCAGCACGTTGTCCTGCGCCAGGCGCAGTTGCTGCCGCTTGTCGGCGGTGCGCAGGCCGCGTGCCCGCTGCGTGCGCTGCGCCGTCTCGTTGGGCAGCGGCTGGCCGCCGCCGCCCGCGCAGCCGCCGGGGCAGGCCATGATCTCGACGATGTCGTAGGCCGCTGTGCCGTCATCCATGGCGGCGAGCAGGCGGCGCGTGTTGCCCAGACCGCTGACCACGGCCAGGCGCACCGGGCGCTCGGCGATGTCCAGCTCGGCCTGCATCACGCCGGGCAGGCCGGGCGCCGGCTGCAGCGCCAGCTCGGTGACGCGCCGGCCGGTGAGCAGGTAGGTGGCCTCGCGCACCACCGCCGTGGCCACGCCGCCCGAGGCGCCATAGATCACGCCCGCGCCGGTCGCCAGGCCAAAGGGCGTGTCGTACGAGTCCTCTTCCACCTCGCCAAAGATGATGCCGGCTGCCTTGATCATGCGCGCCAGCTCCTGCGTCGTCAACACGGCGTCCACGTCGCGCCGGCCGTCGTCGGCGAACTCGGGGCGCTCGGCCTCGAACTTTTTCGCCGTGCAGGGCATGACCGAGACCACAAAGAGGTCCGCCGGGTCGACGCCCTCCTGCCGCGTATAGTGCTTTTTCAGCACCGAGCCGAACATCTGCTGCGGCGAGCGGCAAGTCGAGAGCTGCTCCAGCTTTTCCGGGTAGTACTGCTCGGCCGCCTGGACCCAGGCCGGGCAGCACGACGTGAACTGCGGCAGCCGCTCATGGCGCTGCAGGCGGGCGATGAACTCGTTTGTCTCCTCGATGGTCGTCAGGTCGGCGGCAAAGCTGGTGTCAAAGATACGGGCAAAGCCCAGGCGCCGCAGCGCCCCCACCATCTGGCCGGTCGAGATGGCCCCCGGCTCGAGGCCAAAGGCCTCGCCGATGGCCACGCGCACCGCGGGCGCCGTCTGCACGACGACGTGCTTCTGCGGGTTGCGCAGCGCCGCCCACACCTTGTCGGCCTCCGAGCGCACCGTCAGCGCCCCGGTGGGGCAGACGGCGGCGCACTGGCCGCAGGTGACGCAGTTGACCTCACCCAGGGTGCGGTTGTAGGCCGGCGTCACCCGCGCCTGTGAGCCGCGGTAGGCAAAGCCGATGGCGCCGATACCCTGCACCTCGGTGCACATGCGCACACAGTCGCCACAGAGGATGCACTTGTTGTTGTCGCGCACCAGGCCCGGCGTCGAGAGGTCCAGCGCCTCCGTCGGCTGGCGCGCCGGGAAGCGCACTCTATCGACGCCGAAGCGGGCGCACAGCTCCTGCAGCTTGCAGTTGCCGTTCTTGGCGCAGGTGGTGCAGTCGCGGCAGTGGTTCGCCAGGTACAGCTCGAGCATCATGCGCCGGATGTGCATCAGCCGCGGCGTGTTGGTGCGGATGGCCATGCCGTCGGCCGGCGGCGTGGAGCAGGAGCTGACCACCTGGCCGCGTGCGTCTTCGACCACGCACATGCGACAGGCGCCATAGATGCTCAGCTCGGAATGGTAGCAAAAGGTCGGCAGGTCGATGCCGGCCTGGCGCACCATCTCGAGCAGGTTGCGCTGGCCTTCGATGGGCACCTTGGTGTCGTCGATGGTCACGTATCCAGCCATAACTATCTCTCCTCCACCGCCCCGAAGCGACACGTCTCCACGCAGGCGCCGCAGTGGGCACATTTGGTTTGGTCGATCACATAGGGCTTTTTCAGCTCGCCCGTGATCGCGCCGGCCGGGCAGGCCTTGGCGCAACGCGAGCAGCCCTTACACTTGCTGGCGTCAATGTAGTAGTGCCGGAACGCCGCGCAGACGCCGGCCGGGCAGGTGCGATCTCGCACGTGTGCCAGGTACTCCTCGCGGAAGTAGCGCAGGGTGCTGAGCACCGGGTTCGACGCCGTCTTGCCCAGGCCGCACAGCGAGGCGTCTCTCACCACCAGGGCCAACTCTTCGAGCAGGTCCAGGTCCTCCAGCGTCGCCTTGCCGTCGACAATCTTTTGCAGCAGGGCCAGCATCTGCTTGGTGCCTTCGCGGCAGGCCACGCACTTGCCGCACGACTCGTTCTGGATGAACTGCATGAAAAAGCGCGCGACTTCGACGATGCAGTTGTCCTCGTCGATCACCACCAGGCCGCCGGAGCCGACCATGGCGCCCTTGGCCTGCAGCGAGTCGTAATCGAGCGGCAGGTCCAGCAGCTCCTCGGGCAGGCAGCCGCCCGAAGGCCCGCCGATCTGCACCGCCTTGAGCTTCTTGTCGCCGGGGATGCCGCCGCCGATGTCGTAGACCATCTCGCCGAGCGTCATGCCCAGGGGCACCTCCACCAGGCCGGTGTTGCGCACCTTGCCGGTGAGGGCAAAGGTCTTGGTGCCGGCGCTCTTTTCGGTGCCGGTATCGCGGAACCACTGGGCGCCGTTGCGGATGATCGCCGCCACGTTGCCCAGCGTCTCGACGTTGTTGATGATCGTCGGCTGGTTGTAGAGCCCCGCGACCGCCGGGAAGGGCGGTTTGGGCCGCGGCATACCGCGCTCACCCTCGGCCGAGGCCAGGAGCGCCGTCTCCTCGCCGCACACAAAGGCGCCGGCGCCCTCCTTCACCCGCGCATGGAAGCTGAACCCGCTGCCCAGGATGTTCTCGCCCAGCAGGCCCTTCTCCTCGGCGCGGGCGATGGCGGTGCGCAGGCGCTGCACGGCCAGCGGGTACTCGGCGCGCACATAGAACACACCCTCGCCGGCGCCGATGGCAAAGCCGGCGATGATCATGCCCTCCAACACGCGATGGGGGTCGCCCTCCATCAGGCTGCGGTTCATGAATGCGCCGGGGTCGCCCTCGTCGCCGTTACAGATGACGTACTTGGGCGTCGTCTCCTGCACCCGGGCAAACTCCCACTTTTTCCCGGTCGGGAAGCCGGCGCCGCCGCGGCCGCGCAGGCCCGAGGCCAGCACCTCGCGGCAGACCTCTTCGGGCGCCATGCCGCTCAGCGCCTTGGCCAGCGCCTGGTAGCCGCCGCCGGCGATGTACTCCTCGATGCTCTGGGGGTCGATCGAGCCGCAGTGATCCAGCACCTGGCGCTGCTGCCGCCGGTAGAAGGGCGACTCCTCGGGCCGGGCATAGGGCTCGCCCGAGGCCGGGTCGCGGTAGACCAGGCGCTCGACCACCGTGCCATTCACGGCCGCCTGCAGGATCTCGGCGGCGTCTTCGGCCTTGACGTGGGTGTAGAGCACCCCCGCCGGCTCGACGTGCACCAGTGGGCCGGCGGCGCAAAAGCCGCGGCAGCCGGTCTGCACCACGGCGCTGCCCTCACGGTGCTCGTCTTCCAGCAGCAGGTCGATATCGACCAGGCCGCCGTGCTCCTCGGCCAGGCGCACCAGCTCTTCATAGATGCGCAGCGAACCGTTGGCGATGCAGCCCGTGCCGGCGCACACCAGGATGCGCACGCGCTCGCGCGCCAGGCAGGCGGCATATTCCTGCTGTGCTTGCTTCAGTTCGGTGTTCGTCGCAATCATTCGTTACCTTCCACAGTTATGATCGTGGCCTCTGCCAGCCTGCCGGCACACGGGGCCGACCGGGTATCTCGCTCCGCCGCCCCAGGTTGGAGCCGGGGGGCGGCGGAGCGAGATACCCGGCGACGGCCTGGGGCTTGGCCAGGCTGCTAGGCAACCTCCGCCGCTGGCTCGGCCTCGCGCTTCATCAGCGCATCGACGATCAGCTCGGCCGCCTCGGGCGTCATCTGTGGGTGCACCGTGTCGTTCACGACCATCACCGGCGCAATGCCGCAGGCGCCGAGGCAGGCCACCGTCTCGAGGGTGAACAGGCCGTCGGCGGTCGTCAGCCGGCCGCCCTGCAGCTTGAGCTTTTTGATCAGCCGGTCGTAGATGCGCTGCGAATTCTTGACATGGCACGCCGTGCCGTCGCACACGCGCACCAGGTACTTGCCCTTGGGGTCCAGCGAGAACTGGGCATAAAAGGTCGCCACACCGAATACCGTGCTCGGCGAGACGCCCAGCGCCGTGGCCAGGTAGTTCAGCGCCTCCTCCGGCAGGTAGTGGAATGACTCCTGGATATCCTGCAGCATGGCGATGAGCTCCGAGCGCTTGTAGCCGTGCCGCGCCAGGATGCACTCGACGGTCACGAGCATGTTGCGGCCTGCGGCCTGTTGCTCGCAGGCGTCCTGCAGTTGTTCTCTCACCTCAGCTCATCTCCCGTGACAAAGCAGACGCCCCCAGCGCAAAGGGGGCGTCTGGGCTCCGTATTCGTTTCCTGGTACTTGTACGTACACTTTGTGCAGTATTTCACAAGCGACCCTAATTATGCGTCAAGCTGGTGGCGATGTCAAGTGACCGCAGTGCAACTGCTCGGCCTGTCATTGCGAGTATCCCATGCCGCCGCGCGGCATGTGCAAGCACAGAGACTACTGCTGTCATTGCGAGGAGGCTGCAGCCTCCTCGCAATGACAAACGGGAAGTTACTCAACTGCCGCAGCGAAGCAACCTCCAACGTGGCCTTGACGGCAAAGGCTGGGGTCGGGCTTGCGCAGCGCGTGCACGACGCTCTTGGGGGCACAAAGGCCGTGGCGTCGTGGAGCAGCGCCCACCAACTGCTGAAAGCGATGAAGTATGAACCGGCCTCGCTCCGGTTTTCGCCGAAAACGCCGAAGCGGTGTACACTCCCCCCACAGCAAGACCACGGCCGGAGACAACGGAGGTATCCATGCCCACATCGCGCCCCAACGTCATCTTCCTGATCATGGACTCGTTTCGCCAGGACCACATGCGCTTCTACAACCCCCACGCGCCTTGCCCCACGCCGCACCTCGACCGGTTGGCGCGCGAGGGGGTGGCCTTCGACAACTGCTATCCCGAGGGGTTGCCCACCATCCCGGTGCGCACCTGCTGGCTGACCGGCGAGCGCACCCTCGTCGATCGCGGCTGGCAGCCGCTGGCCCCCGAGGACCGCTCGCTCGCCGAGATCCTCAGCGATGAGGGCTACCTCACGGGGATGTTCAGCGACAACTATCACTATGCCCGGCCCGGTATGAACCTGCACCGCGGCTTTCGCACCTTCGAGTGGGTGCGCGGCCAAGAATACGACAACTATCGCTCGGCGCCGCTCCAGCGCTTCAAGCTCGATGACTATTGCCAGCCCAGCTACCCGCCCGAGTGGCGACGCCTGGTGGAGCACGCGCTGCAGAACCTCGAAGACCTCGAGACGGCTGACGACTATTACTGCGCCCGCTTGTCGCGGCTCGCAGGCGATTGGGCGGCGGCCAATGCACCTGGGGAGCGGCCGCTCTTCATGTGGGTCGACTCCTTCGACCCCCACGAGCCGTGGCTGCCGCCGCACGAGTTCGACCGCTTCACCGACCCCGGCTATCGCGGCAAAAAGCTGATCCTGCCGCCGGGCGGCCCGGCCTCGGCGCACTTTAGCGAGGCCGAGATGGCCTACATCCGTGGCCTCTATGCCGGCGAGTGCGCCTATGTGGACCACTACCTGGGCGCGCTGCTGGCGCGGCTGGAGGAGGCAGGGCTCTACGACCAGTCGCTGATCGTGTTCATCGCCGATCACGGCCACCCGCTGGCCGAGCACGGCAAGTTCCTCAAGGGGGGCGACCGCCTCTACAGCGAGCTGCTCAAGGTGCCCTGCGTCATGCGCTTCCCCGGCGGGCGTTACGGCGGCCGCAGGCTCGATGCCCTGGCCTCCTTCCACGACGTGCTGCCCACCGTGCTCGACGCGCTGGGCCTGGGCAACAACCTCGACGCGCTGCCGGGCCGCAGCCTCTTGCCGCTCATCCGCGGCCAGGCCGCCGACGGCCGCGAGGCCATCATCGCCGGTTACCACGAAGCGCCCGACCGCTGCGTGCGCGACAAGGTGTGGAGCTACATCCGCCGGCCCGAGGGCCGGCCCGACGAGCTCTACAACCTGCAGGACGACCCCGGCGAGCGCACCAACCTCATCGACCGCTACCCACAGCAGGCGCAGCGCCTCGCCGGCATGTTCGGCAGCCTCTACTGGCTCAGGGGCGCGCCGGTCAAGGGCGTCCAGGGCAAGTACGAGGTGGACCAGCAGTAGGGGCGAGGTCACCTCGCCCCTCACCGCAGAGGCGCGGAGTCCGCAGGGGCGAGGTCACCTCGCCCCTCACCGCAGAGGCGGAGTCCGTAGGGGCGAGGTCGCCTCGCCCCTACGGACTCCGCCTCTGCGGTGATCTACCCCGCTACTGTGCGTACTTGTCGCAGATGAGCGCTTCGACCTCGGCGATGGGGCGGCGGAAGGGGCCGGGCTGCTCGATCTTGAGGCTGGTGACGGCGGCGGCCCAGGTGCAGGCCTCTTCGGGCGAGCCGCCTAGCAGGCGCCTGGAGACGTAGGCGCCGGTGCAGGTGTCGCCGCGGCCGGTGCGCCCGGCGAGGCTGCGGGCGGCAAAGGGGGCTTCGCAGGTGTGGCCCTCGGCCCAGACGAGCACACCGCCGCGGTGGGTCAAGAGCACCTCGCGCGGCCCTAACCCGGCGAGCCGGCGGATGGCGGCGTGGATATCGGCTTCGCCGGTGATAGCTTCGGCCTCGCCGGCATCGACTTTGAAGACGCTCACCCAGGGCAGCACCTCAGCGCTGGCGGCCCAGGGGTCGGCGCGCAGCTCGCAGCCCTCGGCCACGCGGGTGTAGCCCTGCGCGTCGAGCGACACCAGGGCGCCGCGGCCGGCCAGATGGCGTACCACCTCGGCAGGCACTTCGCCGCGCACCGAGGCGCCGATGTGGTAGGCGCGCGCCTGCACGCCGGCCACGTCGGCGACGCTGAACGGCTCGGCCTGGCTGGTGAGGTAGATCGAGCGCATGTCGGGGTTGTCGTTGGGGTACACGATGCGCAGGCAGGTGGAGTGCGGGCTCTCGTGGACCACGACGCGCACGCCGATGGCCTCCAGCTCGGCCGTGGCCCGGCGGTCCTCGCGGGCCAGGTGCGTGACCACTGCCGCGCGCAGGCCCATGGCCACGGCCACGTGCGCGCCAAAGCGGTAGGCGCCACCGTCCTGCACCATCTCGTGATCGGGGTAGACGATGGTGTCTTTGGTGTAGTGGCCGATAAAGGCCACGTCGCACTGTAGGGGGTCTGTCACGGTGAATAGCCTCCTGTCGTTAGCATCCTGTCACTGCTCACCCTGTCATTACGAGCCGCAGCGAAGCAATCTCCAACGTGGCCGTGACGCGCATGGCTGGGGATTGCTTCGCGGAGCTTGCACTGAGCGAAGCGAACGTGGCTCGCAATGACAGGCTGAGCAGTTGCGGCATCCTTGGCCTTGCGCGCGGGCGACCAAGTGATTATACTCCCATCCATCGTCAAGCGCAGAATGCACACATCCGATGCGCTGCTGGCCCAGCGGGCCGAGGAGGGTGCCATGGCGAAGGACAACAACAGGAACGGCTGCTGCTGCTGCGAGCTCGCGGTAGACCTGACGCTGGCGGCCTGGGAGAGCTGGAGCGGCTGCCTCTCGCCGGAGGCCAAGCCCGAGGAGGCCGCCGAAATGATTGCGGCCATGTATGCCAAGATCCACCCCGTCGTCGCCGGGCAGTGCACCTGCGAGTGCGGCTGCCGGTCTGAGGAGTAGAACAGCAGCCAAGCAGTCTTCGAGACCCTAGAGGGGGGTTTGGGCGGGTTGGTCCTGCTGGCTGCCCCTGGCGCGCCCGCGGGCGCGCCAGGGGCAGCCAGCAGGACCAACCCGCCCAAACCCCCCTCCTGGCCCAGAGCCGGGCGTGGGCGGAGCTGGCACCCGGCTATCGCCAGGATGCTGAGGCGGATGAGACTGTTCTCCGACAGGCTGCTAGGTTAGCCCCTGCAGCCGCTCTTCCAGCGGCGCTAGGGTGGGGTAGAGCGCCAGGTAGACCTGCTCGTAGAGGCGCCGGTAGCGCCCCTGCTCGGCCGGGTCGGGCTCGAAGGTGCGCTCGCCAATCTGCAGCGAGGCCAGGGCTGCGGCGGCTGAGGGGAAGAGGCCGGCGCCGATGCCCGCGAGCAGCGCCGCGCCGAGGGCGCTGCCTTCCACGATCTCGGGCACCCGCATGGGCCGGCCCGAGATCGTCGCCTTGAGCGCGCTGAGCAGCTCGAGCCGGGTGCTGCCGCCCGTCAGGTGCACATTGCTCAGGGGCCGGCCGGTGAGCGTCTCCAGGGCGTCGAGATTGCGCCGCAGCCAGAAGGCCAGCGCCTCGAGCAGTGCGCGCACGATGTCGCCGCGGGTGTGCTGCGGCGAGAGCCCGACCAGGGCAGCGTGGGCGCCATAGTCGCCGAGGGGCGTGCCCGCGCCGAGGAAGGCGGGCGACCAGAAGAGACCGGCGAGGCTGCCCTGCGCCTCGGCCGCCTCCGCAAGCAGCGCCGCATAGGCGGCCTCGTCGGGCTCGCGGCCGCACAGGGTGCGTGCCAGCCAGGCAATGGCGCCGCCCGTGGCCTTGGCGCCGCCGCGCACAATGTAGAGCCCCGGCGCGGTGTGGGCGTAGCAGGAGAAGCCGCTCTCCCAAGGGATGATCTCGCCCAGGTAGCGGTCAACGGGCACGACCACAGAGGTGGCGGTGCCGCTGGAGTCGACGGCAGTGCCCGGCGCGATGGCGCCGGCGGCCAGCGCCGCACAGAGGTGGTCGTGGCCGCCGGTGGCGACGGCGGCGTCTTGGGGCAGCCCCGTGTCGCGCGCGGCCGCGGCGCTCACGCAGCCCACGGCCGTGCCGCTGGGCAGGGCGGGGGGCAGAGGTTCCGCAGGCAGCCCGGCCGCGGCCAGGAGCTCCGGCGACCAGGTGCGCGTGCACTGGTCGAAGAGGCCAGTGCGTGCGGCGAGGGTATAGTCGGTCGCCAGCTCGCCGCTCAGCCGGTAGATGATCCAATCGGCCATCGAGAGCCAGTGCCGCGCCGTGGCGGCCAACTGCGGCTCGGCCTCGCGCCACCAGAGCCACTTGTTGGCGCCCAGCGTGTACTGCATGCGCTGGCCGCCGATGCGGTAGATGCGCTCGAGGCTGAGGCGGCGCGCCCAGCGCTCGGCCTGGGGCTTGCTGCGCGCGTCGAACCAGGCCATGAAGGGGGCCAGGGGCCGGCCGGCGGCGTCGAGCGGCACGCCCGATTCGGCCAGGCTGCTGACCGAGACGGCGCGCACCGCGCCCAGGCCGGGGTCTGAGGCAAGCTCGCGCATGGCCTGAGCCGCCGCCTGCCAGATCGCCTCGGGCGGAAAGTCGGTCCAGCCCGGCTGGGGGTGGGCCAGCGGCGTGGGGCGCTCGCTCAGGGCCACCACCTGCCCGCGCTCCACATCGTACAGCAGGGCCTTGATGCGCGAGGTGCCGATATCGAGGCCTAGCAGCCTCATTGCCGCGCCTCGCCGGCCAATGCCTGACAGATGGGCACCGGCTCGTCACGCGGCTGCAGGCCCTCGATCAGGGCGCCAGCCACCCGGTCGACCACGGCATCGGGCACGCCGTCGCGGTGTGCCGACTGCAGGCGCATGTCGCAGGGCGCGTTGGCATAATCCACGCAGACCAATCGCCCGTCGCCGCCCAGCACGATTTCGGTGGTGAAAAAGTCGAGGCCCACGAGCCGGGCCGCCCTGACGACAATAGGGCGCAGGCCCGCCAGGCCGTGGCGCACCTCTTCGTCGGGCAAGAGCGGCGCGTAGACGTGGGTCACATCATCCCACCAACAGGGGATCACGTGCCCGCGCACGTAGAACACGCGGAACCAGGCGCGCCGGCCGTCGAGCGCGCGGGGCAGCACGCGCTGCTGCAGCAGGTAGCGGTCGCTCGAGAAGGTGCGGCGCGCTTGCTGCACGTCCTCGACCCCCATGGTATTGAGGACCACGCCGATGCCGCCCGAGCCGCCGGCGGGTTTGGCCACGAAGGGCCGGCCCAGGGCGGCCGGGAGCTGCGGCGGGCTGGGGTCGTGCATAAAAGGTGAGACGATGACGGTGAGTGGGACGGGGATGCCCTGCGAGGCGCACAGCAGGTGGTTGCGCGCCTTGTCGCAGGCACGGTCCTGCCGCTCGATCGGGTTGAGGATCGTTGCGCCGCCTTGTGCGGCGAGTGGCGCCAGGGGCGCGAAATTGGGCTGCTCATCGACCGCCCGGTCGAGCAGGCGACGGATGCGCAGGCGTCCCTCGGCCAGATCGCGCAGGACCGGCGCCAGGTTGGCCCCGGTGATGGCGAGCGTCGCCAGGCCCTGGCTGGCGGCCTTGGTGAACAGGCGGTCGACAAACCCGGCGTCGTGCGACCACGCCCAGGCTACCGCCAGGTCGATTACCCTCACAATGACTCAAACCCCCGAAATCGTGACTGTGGGACAAGCTTTCCGGCCTGTCCACGTGCTCTCATGACGGATGCCGGGCGGGCTGGAAAGCCCGCCCCACGGGCCGTGACTGTGGGACAAGCTTTCCGGCCTGTCCACGTGCTCTCATGACGGACGCCGGGCGGGCTGGAAAGCCCGCCCATGGTTGCAATGGCGAGCGGCTGGCGGGCTAGAAAGCCCGCCCTACGGATGCTAGCGGTTGAGCAGCCGTAGGGCGACGTTGAGCACCACGGTCAGCACGATGCTCAGCAAGAGCGATGTGGCCAGCGGCGCGACGCAGGAATAGCCGCGGCCCTCGACGCGGATGTCGCCTGGCAGATGGCCCAGCCAAGGCAGGCGCCCAGCCAGCATGAAGACCACGCCAAGGCCGGCGAGGGCCAGCCCTGTGTAGATGAGCCAACGCCCCAGGTCGGGCAGCGTGCCCATGGCTAACGCTCCTTGCCGGCAGGCTGCCGGCGTTCTATGCGCTCGGCCAGGCTGAAGCGGCAGCCGCAATACTGCTGCATGTACAGCCCGTACTCACGGGCCAGCCGCCCGCGCTGGGCCCAGCCGCGGCGCAGGTTCTCAAAGAAGAAATGCAGCCCATGCGCCGCCGCGACCTCGTCGCCGATCTCTCTCAGCGCCGCCTGATCCTGATACGGGCTGATGAGCAGCGTCGTCGTGAACGCCCCAATGCCGCGCCGCTCGGCCTCAGCTGCCGTCGCCTCGAGCCGCAGACGGTAACAGCGCCGGCAACGCTCGGGCCGCGCCTCGTCGCCGCGCACGGCTGCTTCATAGCGCTCCATCTCATAGGCGCCGGCGGCCAGCGGCAGGCCCAGGCGCCCGGCCAGCGCGCGGGCCGCCTCCTCGCGGCGCGTATGTTCCTCGGCCGGCTGAATGTTCGGATTGTACCACCAGCCCGCAACGTCGAAACCCAGCTCGCGCAGCCGCGGCACGGGGTAGGTGGCGCACGGGCCGCAACAGATGTGCAGCAGCAGCGGCGTGCCTGGCGCAATCTGCGCACCCTCATGGCGCACGCGCGCCGCTGGCCTGAGCACTGCATAGGGCAGCCGGATGGTCATCTCCTCGCCCTCGACTGGGGTGGCCCGGCCCGCCGCCAGGAGCTGGCGCGCCCGCGCCGCCTCGCAGGGCGCGAGCTCGGCCCCGCCCGCGTCGAGCACACGGCAGCGCCTCACCGTCATGTGCTAAAGAGCTCCGGCTGGCTGGGGTTGCCCTGCTCGGGGTAGGGCAGGCCCAGGTGCTCGTAGGCGCGGCGCGTGGCCACCCGGCCGCGCGGCGTGCGCTCGAGGAACCCCAACTGCATCAAATAGGGCTCGTACACGTCCATGACGGTATCGGCCTCCTCGCTGAGGGCCGCGGCGATGGTCTCGATGCCGACCGGCCCGCCCTCGAACTTGTCGACCAGCGTGTGCAGCACCCGGCGATCGGCCTCGTCGAGGCCCAACGGGTCTACGGCAAGCAAGTCCAGTGCCTGGCGGGCGACCTCTGCCGTGATCGAGCCGCCGGCGCGCACCTGGGCATAGTCGCGCACCCGCTTCAGCAGGCGGTTGGCCACGCGGGGCGTGCCGCGCGAGCGGCGGGCGATTTCCTCGACCCCATCTTTGTCGATGCCCACGTCGAGAATGGCCGCGGTGCGCGAGACGATGGCGCGCATGGCCGGCGGCTCGTAAAAGTCGAGCCGGTAGGTCACGCCAAAGCGTGCCCGCAGCGGCGAGGTCATGAGGGCGATGCGCGTGGTGGCGCCGATGATGGTAAAGTGGGGCAACGAGAGGCGGATCGAGCGCGCGCTCGGGCCTTTGCCGATGACAATGTCGAGGCAAAAGTCCTCCATGGCCGGGTAGAGCACTTCCTCCACCACCCGGCTCAGGCGGTGCACTTCGTCGATGAAGAGGATATCGCCGCGGCGTAGGTTGGTCAGGATGGCGGCCAGGTCGCCCTGGCGCTCGATCGCCGGGCCGGAGGTCACCTTGAGGTTGACCCCCATCTCGTTGGCGATGACGTTGGCCAGCGTCGTCTTGCCCAGGCCCGGCGGGCCGTAGAGCAGGACGTGGTCGAGCGCCTCGCCGCGGCCCTGCGCCGCCTGCAGAAAGATGCGGAGCGACTCTTTGAGCCGCTCTTGCCCGATATACTCGTCGATGCGCCGCGGGCGCAGGCTCGGCTCGAGCCCCGACTCTTCCGCCTGGCGCTGCGGCGATACCAACCGTTCCTCAGCCATGGTCTCCCTCCTGCTGCTCGACATATCATACCAGAAACGGGGGGTTTTGGAAAGTGCCCCTGGGAGGAGACCCCCTACCGTTCCCCCCGCGAGGGGGAATAGGCTGTCTGCCTGGGCAGCGTTCGCCGGCCGGATGCGTTAGGCTCGTGCGACGATGGAGACTGACAAGCCTGCGCCTGCCACACCGCCACCGCTGGCCGCGACAACAGCCAGTTCTTCCACGTGGGGGGGCAGCAAGGGGTCTCTCCCTCGCTGCACAGAGCGGCTGCAACACCGCCGTCGGGAAGCCCAGCCTATTCCCCCTCACGGGGGGAACGGTAGGGGGTCTCCCGCCCTCCGACTGAGCTACACCCCAGGAGGCGCGTGGCCCTGGCACCCCTGAGGAGTCTATGCTATAATGCGCCGCTGGAGGGACGATGGCGCGATGAAGTCGATGGGCAAGCTGGAAGATGCGGCCCGCCAGTTGGGGCTGTACCTCTCGGGCGAGCACCTGGCGGCCTTTCAACGCTACTATGAAGAGCTGGTCGAGTGGAACCGGCGCTTCAACCTGACCACCGTCATCGGCTACGAAGAGGTGCAGTTGCGCCATTTCCTCGATTCCCTCACCTGCCTGCTGGCCCTGCCGGGCTGGGGGCAGGAGGTGACGGGCAGCCAGTTGCCCTTCGTCTGCCGGCCGCAGCCCTGGCTGTGCCTCGACGTGGGGGCGGGGGCGGGCTTCCCCGGCCTGCCGCTCAAGATCGTCTGCGCCGAGCTCAAGCTCACGCTGCTCGAAGCCACGCGCAAAAAGGTCGAGTTCCTGGTGCACGTGGCCGACGACCTGGGCCTGAAGGACGTGGAGGTGCTGTGGGACCGGGCGGAGGCTGTGGGCCAGAACCCCCACTATCGCGAGCGCTACGACGTGGTGGTGGCGCGCGCGGTGGCCGAGTTGCCGGTGCTGGCCGAGTTCTGCCTGCCCTTCTGTCGCGTGGGCGGGCGCTTTGTCGCGCAGAAGGGGGCCGAGGCCGAGCGTGAGCTCGAGGCGGCGCAGGCAGCGCTGGAGCGGCTGGGCGGGGCGGCGCGCGGGCTCACCGAGGTCAGCCTGCCCGGGCAGCGCGAGCGGCGGGTGCTCGTGGTCGTCGACAAGGTGGCGCCCACGCCCTCGACCTATCCCCGGCGGCCAGGCATCCCCGCGAAGCGGCCGTTGGTGAGGGCGGGGTGAGGCCCCGCGTCGCCCTCATGTAGCTGCCTATAACATCGGTCAAGTATTCGTATAGACGACGTAGCCTAGCCCCCTTGGCCGCCGCAGGCGGCTTCGTGGGCGTCGGAGGGCGATGATTCGGCCGTCTGGGGGTCTTCGCAGGAATACTTGACCGATGTTCTAGAGTCGTTACTACGGCTGTTGCAAGGTAAAGTGCATGCCTGGGTGCCTTTCCGGGTGCGAGCAACGCGCGTAACCTGGCTGTCACCAGGATCCTGAGCGTGGCGAGTCCCTCTCTCCGGCAGGCTGCTATGCGCCGGCCTGTGCCGCCGTTGCTCCGAAGCGCAAATGATGCGCCATCAGCAGCGCCCACACATGCCACAGCACCAGGAAGGCTTTCTGGATCAGCCCGGCCACATTCAGGTCGAGCCCTGCGTCGCGGAAGAGGCCGACGGCCAGCGTGTCGCCGAAAAAGGCCACGAGCGCGAGGAGAGTTGCCAGCGCCAGTGCCCTGGCCGTGGGCGCGAACGGGCGCCAGGCCGCATCCTTGGCCAGGCGCCTGGAGATGAGCAACACCGCCGCCGTGACGGCGAGGAAGACGAGAAAGGCCACGCCAAAGTGCGCCACGCCCACCGGCGTGCGGGGCACGGGCCCCGGCGGCACGTCGGTGGGCAGCGCCGCCTCGAGGATGCGGCCCACGGCCACCAGCCCCAGCAGCAACAGCCCGGCGCGCGAGCGGCCCTGTGGAGCGATGCCGCGCCACAGGCCGGCGGTCAGCGCGGCCAGGCTCAGGCCGTCGAGGGCAAAGGCGGCCGTCTCGAGCCAGCCCCAAGGCCCCACGGCGTAGCAGCTCATGCCGCTCTGCAGCAGCGAATAGTCGGGGCGCAGGAAGTGCAGCGCGACGCCCGCGACGAGGTAGTAGGCCATGCCCAGGCCGGCGATGATGGCCGGCCAGGCCGTGAAGGCTTTGGCGCTACGAGGCTGTGTCATATAGGATGACTCCCTGCTTCACCCGCCACAGCACCGCCCGCTCGAGGAACTCGTGCGGGTACATGGCCAGGTCGCTGGCGGTGATGATGACCTGCCGGGCGGCGTCGACGGTCCGGAGCAGGTACTGGCCGCGCGCCCGGTCGAGTTCCGACATGACATCGTCGAGCAGGAGGACGGGGCTCTCGCCGGTCTCGCCCTCCATGAAGCGCACTTCGGCCAGCTTGAGCGCCAGGGCCACGGTGCGCTGCTGGCCGCGCGAGCCGAGCAGGCCGATGTCGACGCCGCCCACCAGGAAGCGCAGCTCGTCGCGGTGCGGGCCGACAGTGGTGACGCCGGCGCCGAGGTCGCGCGGACGCGCGCGGCGCAGGGCGGCGAGGGCGGCGTCGACCAGCGCGGGTGGCGCGTCGTCGGGCCCGGGACCGGCGGGCGCATCGGCAGCCTCGGGCAGCGGAATGGCCGCCTCGTAGCGCAGGGCGAGCTGCTCGGTGCCGCCGGTGAGCTCGGGCTGGATGGTCGCAGCGGCCGTCTCGAGCCTCTTCACGGCCTGGCGGCGGCGCGCGGCGACGAGGGCGCCCCAGCGGGCGAGCTGCTCATCCCAGTAACTCAATTGCGCGGGGTCGTCGTGGCGCTCGCGCAGGCGGCGCAGCAGGCTATTGCGCTGCAGCAGCACGCGGTTGTAGCGCTGCAGGTGGCGCGTGTAGAGGCGGTCCACCTGGCACAGCGTCACGTCGAGGTAGCGGCGGCGCAGTGCGGGCGCGCCGCAGACCAGGTCGATATCCTGCGGCAAGAAGAGCACCACGTTGAGCCGGCCCAGCAGGTCGACGGCGCGCTTCTCGACGCCGTTCACGCGCAGGCGGCGCACAAGCCGGCCTTCGGCCTGGCCTTCGCGCACCAGGGTGATCTCGATGCGCTCGGACTCGCCGGTGCGCGCCACGTCGCCCACGACGCGCGCAAACGGCAGCGGCTCGCCGGCGACGCCCCAGTTCACCAGGTGGCGGTCGGAGCCGACGATGGGCGAGCGCGTCGTGGCCAGGTAGTAGATCGCCTCGAGCAGGTTGGTCTTGCCCTGGGCGTTGTCGCCCTGCACCAGGATGGTGCGCTCGGGCAGCTCCTGCTCGAGGCGGACGTAATTGCGGTAATTCGCAAGCGACAAGTGCTTCAGATACATAGAGCAGTGACCGATCGGCGGCCGGCGAGAGGCGATGCGTAATACGTAATGCGTAATACGTAATGCGTAACCCTGTCTCCACGCGAGACGCCTGGCATCCAGAGTGGATTACGCAGTACGCATTACGCATCGCCTCTCGCAAGCCGCTACTTGAGATGCATCGGCATAATCACGTGCAAGAAATCCTCGCCGCCGACGGGGCGCAGCACGCCCGGGCTCAGGGGTGTGCTCGTCTCGAGGGCGACCTCGGCCGAGTCGATCACGGCCAGCACTTCGGTGAGGAAGCGGCCGTTGAGGGCGATCTCGAGCGCTGGGCCCTCGATGGTCGCCTCCAGCTCGCCGACGTTGGAGCCCAGCTCCGACGATGTGGCCGAGATGACGACCTTGCCGGGCGCCAGGTCGCCGGCCGGCTCGATGCGCAGGCGCACGATGTTGTTGTTGTCGCGCGCAAAGAGGGTCGCCAGGCGCACGGCCTTTTGGAACTCGGCGGTGTTGAGCACGGTGCGTGTGTTGTGGCTGCGTGGCAGGATCTGCTTATAGTCGGGGAAGCTGCCGTCGATGAGCTGAGTGATCAGGTCGATGCTCGACAGGCGGAAGAATGCCTGGCTGCGCGATTGCGAGACGATGAGCCGCACCGGCTCCTGCTCTTCGGCGCTGATGCGCCCCAGCTCTTGCAGCGCCCGCGCCGGGATGATGACCTGGGCCTCTGCGTCACCTGGGGCCGGGATATCGGCCCGGCGCAGCGAGAGGCGGTAGCCGTCGGCGGCTACCATGACGATGCCGTCGGCCGTGAGGTCGGTCAACACGCCGGTCAGCACCGGGCGGGTCTCGTCGGTCGCGGCGGCGATGCTCACCTGGCCGATCATCTCGCGCAGAGTCTGCGCGTCGACCGCTACGGCGTGGTCCTCATCGCCCGCCGAGACGATGGGGAACTCTTGCGCGTCGATGCCCTTGATGCTGGCCTCGTAGCGGCCGCAACGCAGGGTCAGGGTCTGCGTGCGCGTCTGCAGCTCCATGTCGATGCGATCGGGCGGCAGCGAGTTTACAAAGTCCATCAGCAGGCGCGCGGGCACAGTGATGGCGCCATCCTGCTCCACCTTGGCACCGATCCAGCAGTTGATGCCCAACTCCAGGTTGGTGGCCGAGAGCTTTAGTCGCGAGCTGTCGGTGGCCAGGAGGACGTTCGACAGCACAGGCAGCGTGCTGCGCGTGGCCACCGCCCGCCCGACGATCGACAGCCCCTTGGCCAGGTTTTCCTGCAGACAAGAGACCCTCATGCGGCGCTCCTTCTTGTTCAATGGACGCTTAACGTTGGCTTGCGAGTATACTACAGTTTGGGGCACTCTTCAAGGGCACGAGCCTGCGCCAACGCAGCCTCGTAGTCGCACGTTCGCAACCTCAGGCTCGCAGTGAGGGAGAAGGGGTGCCGGCTGCCACGCCGCCGCAGCGCGGCGGCGTGGCAGCCGGCACCCCTTCTCCCTCACTGCGAACGGGATGTGCACGTGTCGCCCCTTCTCCCTCACTACCAATGGGAGTCGGCGATTTCGCGATAGACCTGCAGGGTGCTGAGCGCTGCGGCTGCCCACGAGAAGCGCCCGGCGTGGGCGAGGCCACGCGCCCGCATGCTGGCCTGCAGCTCGGGGGCGGCGAGCAGGGCGCGCAGGGCATCGGCCCAGGCGGCTGCATCGCGTGGCTCGAGCACGAGCGCCGCATCGCCCGCGACCTCAGGCAGGCTGGAGGCATTGGCGCAGAGCACCGGCGTGTCGCAGGCCATCGCCTCGAGCACGGGCAGGCCAAAGCCCTCGTAGAGCGAGGGCACGGCGACGCAGGCTGCGCCCGAGCAGAGGGCAGGCAGGTCGCCTTCGGGCACGGCGCCGAGGGCTTGCACCGCCTCGCCGAGCCCGTGCGCCGTGGCCCAGGCAGGCACGTCGAGGTGGCGGGGGCTGTGAGCGCCGGCGAGCACCAGGCCGGCCCGCTCGGCGGCCGCCGTGGCGCCTGCGTAGTGCGCGTAGGCCGCGAGCAGGGTCTCGAGGTTCTTGTGGGGCTTGTTGGTACCCACGTGCAGGATGTAGCGCGGCGGCAGGCCGTAGCGCTCGCGCACCTGCTGCACGGCGCCCGGCGCTGCCGGGGCGAACTGCGACGCGGCGGCGCAGGGGATGACCACAGCGCGCTGCTCGGCGCCACGGAAGAAGCGCGCAAGGTCGGTCCGGCTGGCTTCGGAGGGGACGATGACCCGCCGCGCCGCGCCGAGCGCCGCGCCCACGGCAACGCGGTAGGCCAGGCGGTCCAATAGCCGGGGCATGGCGCCCCGGCAGGCCAATGGGATCACGTCGAACAGGCTCAAGACGAGCGGGCATGGCAGGCCCGGCCCGGCACCGAGGTAGTAGGGCGCATGGAAGACGTCGACGCCATACTCGCGGATCAGGCGGGGCAGCGCCCGCCGCTGCAGCGGGCCGCGCAGCTCGCTGGTAAGGGGCACGGTCTGCACGCCGGGCAGCACGGCCAGGGGCGCCAGGTCAGCGCGGGCGCGGCTGCTCTGGGGATCGTACAACACGACCAGCGTCGCATCCTCGAGCTCGGGCTGCAGCGCCAGGAGCAGGCTGTGGATGTATCTGCCGATGCCCGGAAAGTGATCGCTTAGCGCACGTGCATCAAAGCCGATGCGCACGGTATCCTCCTCATAGCCTCCGCTGCCAACCATAGACATAGCCCAGGGCGCTGGCAAAGCTCGCCAGTGCCTTGAGGGGCTTGAAGCCGGGGCGCCAACGCGGCTCGGCGTAGGAGAAGGGAAGGAAGACGTTGGGCACAAGGATCAGCGCCCGGAAGGCGAGATAGGCCGCCGCCCGCGCGGGCGAGCTCAGCAGCCGCCCGGGGTCACGGCTGGGGTCGCGTCTGACCTCCTGCGCGTGGCCGAGGCCGTAGTAGAACTGCTTGGCGAGGAGCGCGCGCAGGCCGGCCGGGGCCGGGTGGTAGGCCCAGGCGTGTGGTACCAGGACGAGGCGATACCCCAGGCGGCGGATACGCACGAAGAACTCGCTGTCGACGCCGCGCAGCAGCGTCTCGTCAAAGCCGCCGGCCTCGTCGAACACCCGGCGCGGCAGGGCGCAGCAGGTGGTGGTGACCTCGGTGTAGAAATGGTTGGCCGGCTCGGGGTTGGTCTCCAGCGGCTGGGCCACGACTGGGTGCACGATGCGCGGCACCTCGCGCGCCACCCAGCGCTGGAACCGGGGCGCACCGGGGGGCAGCAACTTGCTGGCGCCGGCGACCCCAAGCTTGGGGTCGGCCTCCAGCGCGGCCACCAGCCGGGCCAGCGCCTCGGGGTGCCCCAGGACGGCGTCGTCGTCCACAAAGACGAGCAGGCCGCCGTGCGTCTGCCGGGCGCCGACGTTGCGCGCGCGCCCGTTGGGGCGCACGCCGCGTACGAGCTGCACCTCGCCCGGCTGCAGCGTCTGGGCGGCGAGGGAGTCGAGCAGAGGGCCGGCCTCGCCCTGCAGCGAGGGGATGATGACCGCCACGTCGGGGCGCACGCTTGCGGCGCTCACCGGGCCTCACCTCCTGCTGCGTGCGGCCGCAGCCAGCCCAGGAGCCGGCGCGGCTCGAGCAGACGCAGCGCGAGCGAGCCGGCGACAAAGGCCAGCCCGCCGGCGAGGCCCGCCACCGCCAGGCCGGCGGCCAGCGTCGACAGCATCCGGTCGCCCACGCTCGCCTGCCAGCCAGCGTAGGCCAGGTGCACCACGGCGGCGCAGAGCGCACCGACCAGCAGGCTGCGCGCCAGCGGCGAGGCGAGGCTGCGCCAGCCCACGCCCTGCAGCCGCCTGGCGACAAGCCAGGCGCTCACAGCCGCGACGATGGTGAGCGTGAGCGTGGTCGAGAGGGCGATGCCCTTCAGGCCCAGTGGCCCCACCAGCGCCAGGTTCAGGGCCAGGTTGAGGCCGGCGTTGAGCATGCCGAGGAGCATTGGCGTGCGCGTATCCTGCAGCACCAGGTACACCCGCGTGAGCAGCAGCCCGACGTAGGAGGGGAGGATGCCGAGGGCCAGCGCCCCCAGGGCCACAGCAGTGAGCGCGCTGGCCGCTGCATCGAAACGGCCGCGCTCCAGGGCCAGGCGCACCAGGGGATAGCGCAAGACGAAGAACACGCCGGCCACCGGCGCCAGCGCGTGCACCAGCGTGACCAGGCCCTCGCGGCAGGCGCGGCCCAGGTCCTCGCTCCCCTGCTCGGCCACCATCTGTGACCAGTGCGAGAGGATGACGGAGAATAGCCCGGCCCCCACCAGCACGTAGGGCAGGCCGTTGATGCGCTCGGCATAGTTGAGGGCGGTGATGCTGCCCGCGGCCAGCCGCGCAGCCACGGCGCGGTCGACAAAGGGGTTGAGCAGCAGCAGGGCGTTGCCGCACAGGGGGAAGGCCGCCAGCCGCGCCATTCTCGCCAGGCCGGGGTGCAGCGTGGGCGCAAAGCCGAGCGGCAGGCCCTGGCGGCGCGCCCACACGGCCATGGCGGCCACGCTGGCCATCGCCCCAAGGACGTTGCCCAGCGCCAGGCTGTGGATGCCCAGGCGGCTTGCCAGCAGGAGCACGCAGGCCGCCTTGAGCGCGGCCTCGAGCCCCGGCACCAGCATCGGCAGGCTGAAGCGCTGATAGCTGTTGAGCAGCCCCGAGAGCACGCCCGCCAGGCACATGAGGGGCAGCACCGGCGCCAGTTCCCACAGCGCGGTCACCGTCAGGCGCGCGGCCTGCGGCGTGAGGCCCGGCGCGGTGAGCGGCAGCGCCCAGGAGGCGGCCGCGGGCAGCACAAGACCGGCCAGGCACGAGACCACGGCCACGGCGAAGAGCGTCGAGCCGACGACCGCACGAATGTCGCCGGGGCGGTGGACCTTGATCTCGACCAGCACGGGCACAAAGACCGCCTTGATCGCCTCGCGCACGACGTTGGCGCCAAAGAGCGGCACGGTGAACGCCAGGTTGAAGGCGTCGGTCTGCCAGGTGGCGCCAAAGACGGCGGCGATGTAGGCCGCGGCGACAAAGATGACGACCTGGGCCGCGGCGCTGGCCAGGGTGACGCGCAGCGTGTCGCGCACGATGCGCCGGCCCAAGGATGGCCCACCCCTCTGCGGGTTATCGGAGTGGGCGTCCGCTCCCGCCGGTACGCGGGTGACGGGCGGGCGCTCCGCTCCGCCACCGCCCGGCCCTGTGCCCGGGTGGGGGTTTTGGAGGTTGTTCGGTGTCGTTGGCTCGCCCGCGGGCGGGCCAACGACACCGAACAACCTCCAAAACCCCCCAAGAAGGGTCCCGTACCGGGGGGATGCGGAGCATGGAGCCCGGTGTCGGGCTGGCAGCGCTGCGCTCAAGGCTGCTAAGCGAGGCAAGGTTGGCCTCCTTGCCCCTGCAGGCATGCGACGAAGGCGCGCTCGCTGCGCTCGATCATGGCATCCAGGCTGTGCTGGGCCTCGGCGCGCCGCCGGGCGACCCGCCCCATGGCCTCACGGCGCGCGGGGCCGGCCAGGAGCGCGGCGCAGGCCGCTGCGAGCTCTTCGCTATCGCCGGGGGCCACGAGCAGGCCGGCATCTGGCGCAGGCAGGAGCGAGGGGATGCCGCCCACGCGCGAGGCCACCACCGGCCGGCCGCAGGCCAACGCTTCGAGGAGGGTGAGCGGCGATGCCTCCCACGCCAGGCTCGGCAGCAGGCACAGGTCGGCGGCGTTGTAACAGGCGGGCAGGTCCGCATGGGGCACAGGGCCCAACAGGTGCACCTGGGCCGCCAGCCCGGCGCGTGCCGCGAGGCGCTGCAGCCACACAGCATCGCGCCCAGCGCCGGCCACGATCAGGTGCGGCGCGCCACCGTTGCATGCCAGGCGCTCGAGCGCGGCCAGGGCGATGTGGGCGCCCTTCTCGCGGGCCAGCCGGCCGGCGACGAGCAGCACCGGCGCTTCGGAGGGGATGCCGAGGCGGCGGCGCAGCGTGGCGCCGGCGGGCGGGTCGGGCGCGAAATGGTCGAGGTCGACGCCGAGGGGCACCACGGTCATGCACCCTGGTGCGAGGCCCAGTTCGCGCTCGTTCTCGCGAGCCGTCTCGCGGCTGGGCGCCAGGGCGGCGGCAAGGCGCGGGCCGTAGCGCCGCCAATGGACCGCGAAACGCATGGCCTGCGGCAGATAGGTGGCGAGCAGCGCCAGGGTGCGCGGCAGCGGCCGGGCCCGCAGCCGCGTGCGCAGCTCGCCCCGTATGGAGCCATGCATGATGGCCGCACAGGGCACGCGGCAGCCCGGCACGGCCAGGTAGCCGAGCGCCCCGGCGCTCTGGCTCCAGACAAGGTCAAAGGGCTGCACGGCGGCGAGGCGGCCGAAGGCGACGACACTCGCACGCCACCACGCGGCCGAGTAACGGGCCGGCGGCGTGGCCAGGTGGTGGGTGATGAACGGGCCTGCTTCGACGCCGGACGTGCCATTGGGGCGGGCGGTGGTCAGCACGGTGACCTCATGCCCGCGCTCGACCAGGCCGGCGGCCAGCACGTCAGTGTGGCGCTCCATGCCGCCGCCGATACCATGGCCGAGCACGACGCGGGTGAAGAGGCAGATGCGCACGCTCAGGTACCCCGCGCGCTGGCCAGCACGTCGTCGTAGAGCCCTTCCAGCGCGGCTGCCTGCCGCTGCAGGTTGAAGCGCTCTTCCACGATGGCCCGGCCCGCACGGCCGATGGCACTCCAGCGCTCCTGGTGCTCCACCAGGTGGCGCAGGCGCTCGGCCAGGGCGTGCGAGTTGCGCTCCGATACCAGGAAGCCCGATTGGCCGTCGGCCACAAGCTCAGGGAGGCCAGCGTGCCAGGTGGCGACGACCGGCAGGCCCGAGGCCATGGCCTCCATCAAGCCCACAGGGATGCCTTCGGCGTCGCCATTGGCTGCAGTGATCGAAGGCTGCAGATAGATGTGGGCGCGCTCCATCTCGGCCAGCACCACCTCGTGTGGCTGCGCGCCCAGCAGGCGTACCGCGGCGCCGAGGCCCAACTCGCGCACCTGCGCCTCGACCGCCGGGCGTTCGGGACCGTCGCCGATCACGGTCAGCGTGGCGCGCCGCTGGTAGCGATGCACCGTGGCAAAGGCCTGCAGCGCATACGGAATGCCCTTCTTCTGCACCATGCGCCCGACGAGGAGCAGGTTCACCGCGCCGTCTGGCGCGGCCTGGCGTTCGCGGTAGGGGATGCGCTGCACATCCACGCCCAGGTGATGGACGCGCAGCCGCTCGTCGGGGCAGCCGAGGGCGAGCAGTTGCTTGCGGGTGGCCTCCGAACAGGCGAGAAAGAGGTCGCCCTCGGCGAAGAGGCGCCTGTAGACGTGCGGCTTGCGGCGCGGCAGAGCGCTGACGTCGTACCCCAAGAAGCTGGTCACGAGCGGCAGGTGCGTGCGCGCCTTGAGGGCGAGCCCGTAGGGGGCTTCGGTGCCGAACTGGGCGTGGATCAGCCGGGAGCCGGCGCGGCGCACCTGGCCCTCAAAGTAGGGGCAGGTGTGGCCCAGCTTGAGCGCCAAGCGGTTTACGCCGCGCGCCAGGGGGTTCACCCGGTCGAGCGAGCGCAGCGCCCCGGCGGGCAGGCCCATCGGGTCGGGCGAGCGCACCGCCAGCACGAGCGGCGCATAGCGGCGCAGCGCCTTGAGCTGCTCGGCGATAAAGACCTCGGACGGCGGCAGAAAGACGAGTTTGAGACAGGCAACGGCAGGACGCAATGCATCCTCAGTCATGACGGCTCAACTCCAGATCAGTCCCCCCGTGCCCGATTCGGCACAACGTGCGACGAAAACGCCCACAGGCCGCCTGTGGCGGCCAAGGGGGGCTGGGCTACGGGCGCTGTTTCCAAACCAGTGCCGGGATCGCGGGCCGTGGCATCCTTGCCCGGCCGCTGAGAGGGATCGTGGCCGAGAAGATGGGCAGGCCACAGTCTCGACATGGCAGGTAAAGAGGATTATAGCCGTTTCGCGGGAGGCGGGCAAAAGGAGTCTGCCCTCTCATGCTTGAGTGTGAGAGGGACCTGTCAGGCCTCTCCATCGACTGGCAACTCCTCAGCATTTGTCATATAATCGGGCAATAACTCGCCGCAGGGAACGTAGGGATGATGGAGAGTGAGAATGCTCACACTCAAAGTGAACCTGGCTGAGTTGGAGTCGGCCTTTGAGATGGCCTCGTTCGATAGCCACTACTTCCTGGACCTGGAGACCGGCGAGGTGATCTGGGTCAGCGGCGAGACGTTTCGCGAGCTGGAATGGGCCTACGAGACGGAGGACGAGGCCGAGGAAGGGAACGGGCCCATGGCCGGTCTGCCTGAGTGGCGAGCAGCCGAGCTGCGGCTGGCGGAGGCGATCGAGCGAGACCCTGATCGCTACCTGGCCGTGCCCGAGGCCGACTCACACGAGGCCTGGGAGGACATGGCGGATTTCGTGGGCACGGTCACCGATGAGCGCCTGCGGCGCCGCCTGCTCTTGGCGATCGAGGGCTCGCACCCGTTCCGCCGCTTCAAGGACGTGCTGGCCGGCGAACGCCGCACGCGCGACCGTTGGTTCGAGTTCCAGGACGCCCGGGCGCGGCAGCGGGTGCTGGAGTGGCTGGCCGACGAGGGTATCGAGCCGGTCCTCGAGCTCGCGCGGCCGGCCGAGTCCGAGCCGCCCGCGGAGCGTGGCCTGCTGATCGCCGAAGCCCTGGCCTTTGTGCAGGCCGCCAGCAAGGTCGCCGGCGTGCAGCGCATCGCCCTGCTCGGCTCGCTGACCACCGACGAGCCGGACCTCGACGATGTCGACCTCCTGGTGACCGTGGCCGACGAGATGGACCTGGCGCCCCTGGCCGCGCTGGCCCGCCGCATGCAGGGGCACGCGCAGAGCTTTGGCCGTGGAGCCGATGTCTTTCTGGCCGACCCGCGCGGCAACTATCTGGGGCGCACCTGCCCCTGGAGGGAGTGCAGGCCGGGCATCCGTATGGGCTGCAATGCAGAGCACTGCGGAAGGCGGCAGTATCTGCACGACGATCTGCGGGAGCTCCACCTGGCCACGTCACTCGTGCTCGAGCCGCCGCTCGAGTTGTGGCCGCGCGTTGCGGTGCGGGTGCCGGTGCCGGGCGATGTGCAGGAGGGGTTGATCGACGCGTTGCGGCGATGAAGGGCACCATAGAGCCTATCCGAAAAGTCGTAGCCTAGCCCCTTGTGGGCGTCGCCGCAGGCGACGCCCACAAGGGGCTAGGCTACGACTTTTCGGATAGGCTCTTACTGGTGCGCCCGCCGCTGCAGCTCCTGCTCCACATCCTGCCAGCTCAGCCCGCGGCTCGCCAGGAGCACCAGCAGGTGGTACACCACGTCGGCCGACTCTTCGATCAGCCGCCGGTCGTCCTCGGCCAGCGCGGCGACGACGGCCTCCACCGCCTCTTCGCCCACCTTGCGTGCGGCGAGGGCCGGGCCGCCCGCAAACAGCTTGCAAGTGTAGGACCCGGGCGTGGGGTGGGCGCGGCGCTCGGCGATCACCGCGGCCAGGCGCTCGATGGTTGAGGACATGGGCCTCCCTTCCAGATGTGGGGGACCTGACAGGTTTCCGGGAACCTGTCAGGTCTCCAGCGTGCGATAGAAGCACGAGGTTTCGCCGGTGTGGCACGCCGGGCCCTCGGGGCGCACGCGGTAGAGCAGCGCGTCGCCGTCGCAATCGACGCGCACCTCGACGATGTGCAGCAGATGGCCCGACGTCTCGCCCTTGCACCAGAGGCGCTGCCGGCTGCGGCTCCAAAAGTGGGCCAGGCCGGTCTCGCAGGTCTTTGCGAGCGCCTCACGGTTCGCATAGGCCAGCATCAGCACCTGGCCTGTCGCCGCATCCTGCGCCACCACCGGCACCAGGCCACGCTCGTCCCACACGATCTGCTGCGTCTGCATCATCCTGTCCCTCAGAAACGAATGAACCACAAAGGATAGCGAGACGGATCGATTCCTTTGTGTTTCTTGTGGTCCAGATTGCCATCCTCTATTGGCGTCTGCGCCTTCGCAGTCTGACTCCCGTTCCTACCGCCTCACCGGGATGCCGCGCTCGGCCAGGTAGGCTTTGACCTGGGGGATGCTCAGCTCGCCATAGTGGAAGAGGCTTGCGGCGAGGGCGGCGCTGGCCCCACCCTCGGCGAGCACCTGCGCGAAATGCTCCAGCGCGCCCGCACCACCCGAGGCGATGATGGGGATGGAGACGGCCTCGGCGACGGCGCGTGTCAGTGCCAGGTCGTAACCGCAGCGCGTGCCGTCGCGGTCCATGCTGGTCAACAGGATCTCGCCCGCGCCCTGCGCCTCGGCCTCGCGCGCCCAGGCCACTGCGTCGCGGCCGGTGACTGTGCGGCCGCCGTCGATTGTGACCTCCCAGCCCTCCCCCTGCGGCCGGCGGCGCGCGTCGATGGCGACGACGATGCGCTGGCTGCCGAAGCGGCGCGCGGCCTGGGTGATGAGATCGGGGTCGCGCACGGCCGCCGAGGAGAGCGACACCTTGTCGGCACCAGCCTGGAGCATCTCGTAGATGTCGTCGAGGGAGCGCAGGCCGCCGCCGACGGTGAAGGGAAGAGTGATGGCAGCGGCTACGCGGCGCACCACATCGCGCACGATCCCACGGCCCTCGTGCGAGGCGGTGATGTCGAGGAAGACAAGCTCGTCGGCGTGGGCGGCGTCGTAGGCTGCGGCCTGGGCCACCGGGTCGCCGGCATCGCGCAGCGCCACAAAGCGCACGCCCTTGACCACGCGGCCATCCTTGATGTCGAGGCAGGGTATGATGCGCCTGGCGAGCACGCTAGCCCTCTCCGCGGCCCTGCGCCACGTGCAGCGCGGTGCGCAGGTCGATGGCCCCCGTGTAGAGGGCGCGGCCCACGATGGCCCCCTCGACGCCGCCACCAAGGGCCGCGAGTGCCTGCAGGTCCCGCACGTGAGCGATGCCGCCCGAGGCGATGACGTGCAGCCCTGTTTCGGCGGCCAGGGCACGCGTGGCCTCCAGGTTGGGCCCGCCGAGCATGCCGTCGCGGGCGATATCGGTGTAGACGGCGCGCTCGATCCCCAGGTCTTTCAGCTCGCGCCCCAGGGCAGTGGCCTGCAGGGGGGTGGCCTCCTGCCAGCCGCGGATAGCCACCCGGCCGTCGCGCGCGTCGATGGCGGCAAGGATGCGCGCGCGGCCAAAGCGGGCCAGGGCCTGGGCGACGAGGCCGTGATCGCGCACGGCCGCAGTGCCCAGGATGGCGCGGCGCACGCCGAGGTCGAGCACGCGGGCCACGTCGTCGAGGGTGCGCAGGCCGCCGCCGAACTGCACGGGGATGGTGACGGCGCGCAGGATGGCCTGCAGCGCCTGCAGGTCGACGGCGCTCGCGCGCTCGTCCTCCAGCGCTCCGTCGAGGTTGACCACGTGCAGCCAGGTGGCGCCGCAGCCGGCCCAGCGGCGCGCGATGGCCGCCGGGTCGTCGCTGAAGGTGGTCTCGGCCTGCGGATCGCCCTGGCGCAGGCGCACGCAGCGCCCGCCGCGCAGGTCAATGGCCGGGATGACGATCACGGTCCTCTCTCCTCGTGGTCTCTCTCACTCCAGCGCGCCCTTGCTCGAGGGGATGCCGATGCGCCGCAGGTCGAGGCCGACGGCGTCGTAGAGCGCCCGGCCGAGGGCTTTGAAGATGGCTTCAGCGATGTGATGGGCGTTGCGCCCGGCGAGGAGCCGCACGTGCAGCGTGATCTGCGCATTGGTCACCAGGGCGCGCAGGAACTCTTCGATGAGCTGCACGTCAAAGTGGCCGATGTTCGCCTGCGGATAGGTGACTTTGTAGGCCAGGTAGCTGCGCCCCGAGAGGTCCACGGCCACCATGACCAGCGCTTCGTCCATCGGGATGGTGGCCGACCCGTAGCGCGCCAGGCCTTTGCGCTGACCGAGGGCCTTGCGCAGAGCCTGCCCCAGGACGATGCCGACGTCCTCCACGGTGTGGTGGTCGTCGATGTGCACGTCGCCCTGGGCCAGGATGACCAGGTCCATCATGCCGTGCACGGCCACCTGGTCGAGCATGTGGTCAAGGAAGGGCACGCCGGTCGATACCTTGTGCTGTCCGGAGCCATCGAGGTTGATGCGGATGTTGATGGTGGTCTCCTCTGTCTGGCGGTTTGCTTCAGACCGCCGATCCATAGTTCTCCTCCGCAATCTGGCGCAGCGCCGCGAGGAGCGCATCCACCTGCTCGGGGGTGCCCGTGCTGATGCGGATGCAATCGGTGAGGCCGGGCTGGTCGAAATAGCGTACCAGCACGCCCCGGCGGCGCAGCGCTTCCCATACCTGCCGGGCCGAGAGCCGGCTCACGCGGCAGAGCACAAAATTGGCCCGGCTGGGGTAGGGTTGCAGGAAGGGGAAACGGGCCAGTTCCACTAGCAGGCGCTCGCGCATGGCGATGAGGCGTGCCACGTTGGCCTGCAGATGGTCCAGATCCTCGAGCGATGCCAGGGCGGCAGCGGCCCCAGCGACGTTGACGTTGTAGGGCGGCTTGATCTTCCACAGTTGCTCGACGAGGGCCGGGGGGAAGAGCCCATAGCCCACGCGCAGGCCCGCCAATCCGGCCCACTTGCTGAAGGTGCGCAGCACGACCAGGTTCTCGTGCGCGGCGGCCTCGGCCATGAGGCCGGGCAGGCCACTGAACTCGACATACGCCTCGTCCACAACCACGAGCAGGGGCAGGCGCAGCAGCCGCGCCAACGCCTCGGGCGCGGCGGGCGAGCCATCGGGGTTGTTGGGCGACGTGATGAAGAGGACCTTGGCCTGCCTGTCGCGGGCTGCCGCCTCGATGGCGGGCACGTCGAGCGAGAAATCGGCCCTGCGGGGCGCAGGGCGCACGCGGCCGCCGCAGACGGCGGCGCAGAAACGATACATGCCAAAGGTCGGCGGGCAGTCGACGATGGCGTCGCCGGGCTCGAGCAGCAGTTGCAGGGTGAGGTCGATCAGTTCGTCGGCGCCGTGGCCGACGACCAGGCGCTCCGCATCGACCCCTAGCCAGCCGGCCAGGGCCACGCGCAGGGCACGCTGCGTGGGGTCGGGGTAGATGTGGGGGCTGGCGAGCTCGGCCAGGGCGCGGCGGGCGCGCGGCGATGGCCCGTAGGGGTTCTCGTTGGCGTCGAGCTTGACCAGGCGCTCGGGCGCGATGCCCAGCCGGGCGGCCCACACTTCGGGCGGCTCGACCGCGGCGTAAGCCGGCATGGCGGCCACGTCGGGTCGTGGGCGCACGCTACTCATGGCGCACCTCACGGGCCTCAGCCGCGGCGGCGTGGGCGTCGAGACCCTCGAAGCGGGCCAGGCGGTCCGCGATGGGCGCCAGGCGCCGCGCCTCCGCGGGCGCGAGGGCGATCACGCTGGTGATCTTGACGAAATCGGCGACGCTGAGCGGGGAGGCGAAGCGCGCCGTGCCGCCGGTGGGCATGACGTGGCTGGGCCCGGCCACATAGTCGCCGAGGGTCTCGCACGAGGCCTCGCCGAGGAAGACACCTCCCGCGTTGCGCACCTGCCCCAGCCAGGCCCAGGGGTCGACCAGCGAAAGGCAGAGGTGTTCGGGGGCATAGGCGTTGGCCAGCTGCAGCGCTTCGTCGAGCGATGACGTCACCACGGCGCCGCCACGCTGGCGCAGCGACACGGCGGCCACCTCGGCGCGTGATAGCTCGGCCAGGCGGCGCACGACCTCCAGGGCCACCCGCTGGGCCAGCGCTCGCGAAGGGGTGAGCAGAATCCCGCTGGCGAGCGGGTCGTGCTCGGCCTGGGCGAGCAGGTCGGCGGCGACAAGGGTGGCGCTGGCACTGTCGTCGGCGATGACCACGGTCTCGGTCGGGCCGGGCAGGCCGTCGATGCCGACGGTGCCCATCACTGCCCGCTTGGCCAGGGTGACGAAGAGGTTGCCGGGGCCACAAATCTTGTCGACCGCGGGCACCGACTCGCTGCCGTAGGCCAGGGCGGCGATGGCCTGGGCGCCCCCGATGCGGTAGACGCGGTCGACGCCGGCGATGTGCGCTGCCGCCAGGATGCCCGGCGCGGGTTGGCCGGTGTCGCGGGCTGGGGGTGTGACGACGGCTATCGCCTCCACGCCAGCTACGCGCGCCGGGATGGCCGTCATCAGCAGTGACGAGGGGTAGCAGGCACTGCCGCCGGGCACGTAGAGGCCAACGCGCGCGATGGGGCGGATCAATTGCCCCAGGGCGCCCTCGGCCCCAGTGTGGAGCCATGTGTGGATGGGCTGCCGGCGGTGGAAAGCCTCGACGCGCGCCGCCGCCGCTTCCAGGTCGTGGCGCAGCGCGGGGTCGAGCCCCTCGTAGGCGGCCTCGAGGGCTTCGGGTGGCACTGCCAGGTCGTCGAGCGCCATGCCGTCGAGGCGCGCCGTCCAATCGCGCAGGGCCTGGTCGCCGCGTGTGCGCACGTCGGCCAGGATGTGTGCCACGGCCTCGGCCGGTGCTACACCCTGGCCAAAGATGCCCGCCATACGCCCGGCGACGGCAGCGGGCAGCTCCACCTCGTCGAGCGGCCGGCGGTGCAGGATGCCGCGCCGGGCCTGCTCCACGTCATAGATCCTGAACGGCGATTCCATCGATCACGTCCTTCACAGGCAGGTTGGTAGTTGACGCGGGCGGGGGCGGTCCGCGAACCGCCCCTACAGGGGCCGCTGCGCAAAGCCCGCCGCACGTCCCATCTGTTCGATGAGCGCGGCGATGCGTGCCAGGTGCACCTTGTGGCTGGCACGGTTCACGATCAGGCATGCCTCGGAGGCCAGCACGGTCTCCACCTCGCGCAGGCCGTTGGCGGCGAGGGTGCGGCCGCTCTCCACAAGGTCGACGATGAGGTCGGCCAGCCCGGCCTGGGGCGCCAGCTCCACCGAGCCGGCCAGGGCGACAATCTCCACCGAGAGGCCGCGCGCAAGCAGGTGCTGCCGCGCCAGGCGCGGGTACTTGGTCGCGACGCGCAGTGTGGGGCGGCGCGCCCAATCGTCGTCGGCGAGCGCAGTGGGCGCGGCCACCACCAGCCGGCAGCGGCCAAAGCCCAGGCGCAGCGGCTCGTAGACGTCGCGGCCGAGCTCGCGCAGCACGTCCTGCCCTACAATGCCCAGGTCGGCGGCGCCATACTCGACGTACACCGGCACGTCGCTCGGCTTGACCAGGATGAAGCGCAGCCCGGCCTCTGGCTCCTCGTGCATCAGCTGGCGGCCGGCGGCGAACTCGGCCAACCCGCTGCAACCCAGTTTGGCAAAGAAGCGCGCCGCATCGTCAAAGAGGCGCCCCTTGGGCATGGCCACGCAGAGCGACGTCATCGAGGCACCTCCGCCAGCGCTTCCCAGGCGAGCCATGCCTCGCAGCCCTCGTGCAGCAGGCGCACGCGCGCCTCGTCGGCCGCCAGGGCCAGCCGCGGGATGCCGCGTTCGGCAGCCAGGGTGCGGAGGTCCGCGTCGCTGCGCTCGAGCAGATCGACCTCCACTCGCCAGCCGAGCTCGCGCAGCCGCTCGAGCTCGCGCCAACGCTCGCGTGCCACGCCAGTTGCGACCAGGAGATCGGGCGATGCCGCTGTGACGCCGGCCTCGCCGAGCGCCAGGCGCACGCGCTCGGTCGCCAGGGCCAGGCCCACGGCGGGGCGGGGCGGGCCGTAGCGGCCGATGAGCTCGTCGTAGCGGCCGCCGCTGCAGAGCGGAAAGCCCAGGCCCGGGGCAAAGCCTTCGAAGGCGATGCCGGTATAGTAGCCCATGCCGCGCGTCTCGCCGAGGTCATAGATCACGTGCTCGGCCAGGCCGCGGCGCGTCAATGCCTGCTGGATGGCTTGGAGCCGCGCCACGGCACCGCACGCGGCCGGGTGATCGCTCAGACGGGCCGCCTGCGCGAGCACCTCTGGACCGCCGCACAGGGTGGGCAGTTGCTGCAGCGCGGCGGCGACGCCGGGTGCGATGCGGGTGCGCGCCAGGGCCTCGGTCAGCGCCTGGCCGTCCTTGCGGTTCAGGGCGCCGCGCACGGCGTCGAGCGTCGCCGCGGCCAGGCCCGCCTCGGCGGCCAGGGCGCGGAAGACGCCCAGGTGCCCCACGTTGAGCTGGAAGGCGTGTAGGCCCGCGCGACTCAGCGCCTCGATGGCCAGCGCCAGCACCTCGGCGTCGGCCTCGGGCCCGCCGGCGCCGATCAGCTCCACTCCCGCCTGACGAAACTCGCGCTGGCGCCCGGCCTGGGGCTCCTCGAAGCGGTAGACACTGGCCAGGTAGTAGAAACGCAGCGGCAGGGGCAGGTCGAAGAGCTTGGTGCCCACGATGCGGGCCACCTGGGTGGTGAGGTCCGAGCGCAGGGCCAGGATGTTGCCCTCGCGGTCGAGAACGCGGAAGACGTGCTCCTCCAGCTCGGCGCCCGAGCCGGCGAGCAGGACGTCATAGTGCTCGTAGGTGGGGGGGATGATGCGCCAATACGCCCAGGCTTCGAAGAGATCACGCCAGGTGTCTTCGAGGGAGGTCAGCTGCGCTGCTTCTTCCAGAAAGAGATCGCGCACGCCGTAGGGCAGGGCGCCGACAAAGGGACGAGACAAGGTCCAGGACTCCTCAAGCCACGAGGGGCGCCGCTGCCTCCGCGGAGTATTGGGAAGATGATACACAGAGAGACGGCTTTTGTCAAAGTTCTGTCAATCAGGGGCACAGGCGCAAGCGTTCAGACTGTCATCGCGAACGTGCTCGCAATGACGGTCCTCCCTCGACAGCCCTTTCCCTCTCATGGCACTGTTCGTGCTAGAGGCGCTAGATTGTGCCATGGCCCTGGTGATGGGGCAACCTTGCGAGGGGTCCACCATCGCCAAGCGCGCATCTCTGCACGGAAAGGGGTTCTCGCTCAATGTCGCTCCTCGATGGCTTCCTCGGCTCCGCGGCCTGCGCGGGGCTCTCCTGGCTCTGCCGGCGCTCGCAACCCCAGGTCAACGGCGTGTTGCATGTGCCCGGCCTGAGTGCGCCGGTGGAGATCATCCGCGACCGTTGGGGCGTGCCCCACATCTATGGCCAGAACGCACCCGACGTCATGCTCGCCCAGGGCTTTGCCCAGGCGCAAGACAGGCTCTGGCAGATGGAGTTCCAGCGCCGGCTGGTGTCGGGGCGGCTGGCCGAGGTGCTGGGCCCGCGCGCGTTGCCGGTGGACCGCTGGCTGCGCGTCCTGGGCATACGCTACGTGGCCGAGCAGGAGGAGGCCCTGCTGGCGCCCGACGTGCGCGCCGAGCTCGAAGCCTTTGCCGCGGGCGTCAACGCCCAGATGGCTGTAGGCCCGCTGCCCATCGAGTTCACCCTGCTCCATCACCGGCCCGAGCCCTGGTCGGTCGCCGATACCATCGCCTGGAGCCTGATGGTCTGCTGGAGTCTGTCGGTCAACTGGGAGGCCGAGCTGCTGCGTGCGCAGCTCATCGCCCGCCTCGGCCCCGAGCGCGAGGCCGAGCTCGAGCCTGACTATTGCTCGCGCTGGCCTTGCGTGGTGCCGCGCGGCATGGACTATGGCGCCATCGGCCGCCAGGCGCAGGAGCGGGTCGAGCGGGCGCGCGCCCTGGCCGGCCGGCCGGCGCACGACGGCCTGGGCTCGAACGATTGGGTGCTGGCCGGCTCGCGCACCGCCTCGGGTGCCCCGCTTGTGGCCAACGATCTGCACCAACAGATGAGCATCCCCTGCCTGTGGTATGAGAATCACCTGGTGGGGGGTGGGCTCGATGTGACCGGCGTCACCTTTGCCGGCGCCTTTGGCGTGCTGAGCGGGCACAACGCCCACGTGGCCTGGGGCTTTAGCAACGGCTTTCCCGACGTGCAGGACCTCTACGCCGAGCGGCTGCGCCTGGCGCCGGGCGGGCGCGTGCAATACCAGCACCGCGGTGAGTGGCACCACGCCAAGCTGCGCCGCGAGGTGATCCGCGTACGCGGCAAGGGCATCGCTGTCGAGGACGTGATCTCGACCCATCATGGCCCGATTATCAACGCCCTGGCGCCCGATGCGGCTGGCGAGCAGCCGCTGGCGCTGCGTTGGACGTGCTTCGAGCCCGGCACCATGGCTCAGCTCTTGCACAGCATCGATCGGGTCGAGAGCTGCCTCGACCTGCGCGAGACCTTGCGCCACTGGACCGGGCCCTCGCAGAATATCGTGTATGCCGATACGGCGGGCAACATCGGCTACACCTTCCCCGGCCGCGTGCCCATCCGCCCCAAGGGCGAAGGCCGCGTGCCGGTGCCCGGCTGGACGGGTGAGTACGAATGGGCGGGCTACGTCCCCTTCGAAGAGTTGCCCCATCTGTACAATCCGCCCCAGGGCTATGTGGCCAGCGCCAACAATCGCGCCGTGGCCGATGACTATCGCTATCACATCAGCTGTGACTATTGCTCGGGCGACCGGGCGCAGCGTATCATCGAGATGATCGAGGCGCGCGCCCGCGTCGATATTGACTATGCCTGCGCCATGCAGCTCGACCAGCGCTCGCCCGGCGCGCGCTTGGTGGCGGGCTACATCGCGCGCCTGCCGGTGGAGGACCCCGAGCTCGCGCCAGTCGTCGAAATCATGCGCCGCTGGGATGGCCACATGTCGGTCGACAGCCCGGCTGCCGCGGTGCACGAGGCGCTCATCCCACGGCTGGCCGCGCTGATCCTCTCCGGCACGCTGGAAGACCTGACCGGGCGCTACACGGGCAGGGGACCGGTGCCGGTGGTGGCCGATGCCAGCCTCTTTGGCTTTCGCGCCTGGGAATGGCTGCAGGCCACCCTGCCCGATCCCGGCTCGCACTGGTTCGACCTGGGCCACGGCGAAACGCGCGACGACGTCTTGCGCCTGGCATTGCGCCAGACTGTGGACCATCTGCGGGCCGAGCTCGGCCCCGACCCCCAGAGCTGGGCCTGGGGCCGGGTGCACAGCCTCACCTACAGCCACCTCCTCGGCCAGGTCAAGCCGCTCGACCGCTTGTTCAACCGTGGGCCGTATCCTCTCGGCGGCAACTTTACTACCGTCTGCGCCACTGGGGCACCCCCCGGGCCCGATGGCAACGGCCAGGCGGTCATCGGCCCCTCCTACCGCTACGTGGTCGACATGAGCGACCTGCGCCACGGGCGCAGCCAGCTCGTGCCAGGGCAGTCGGGCCGGCCCGGCAGCCCCCACTATGATGACCAGGTGCGGCCGTGGTTCAGCGGCGAGTACCACCCCATGCTCTTTGCCCGCGAGGATGTGGAGCGCGAGGCCGAGAGCCGGCTGCTGCTCGTGCCCGACTAACGCACGGCCCGGCCCAGAGTCCCTGACTTGGCCCCGGAGTCCCCGACTTGTCGGGGCCGGCCCGAACAAGTTCGGGAGTCCGAGGGCGGGTGCTGGAGTCCCCAACTTGGGGCGTCTGGGCGGGCGGCCCGAACAGGTTCGGGAGTCCGAGGGCGGGTGCTGGAGTCCCCAACTTGTTGGGGCGTCTAGGCGGGCGGCCCGAACAAGCTCGGGAGTCCGAGGGCGGGAGTTGGAGTCCCCAACTTGTTGGGGCGTCTGGGCGGGCGGCCCGAACAGGTTCGGGAGTCCGAGGGCGGGAGTTGGAGTCCCCAACTTGTTGGGGCGTCTGGGCGGGCGGCCCGAACAAGCTCGGGAGTCCGAGGGCGGGTGCTGGAGTCCCCAACTTGTTGGGGCGTCTAGGCGGGCGGCCCGAACAAGTTCGGGAGTCCGAGGGCG